>ENA-OQEB01000625-OQEB01000625.1-human-gut-metagenome-genome-assembly--contig:-NODE-625-length-14363-cov-1.949354_pt1 | contig 14363 bp, 20 predicted proteins | sample MGYA00242787_ERZ504619 | MGnify/ENA primary metagenome ERZ504619 (study PRJEB26092, sample SAMD00036317) | human gut metagenome | host: Homo sapiens | study: EMG produced TPA metagenomics assembly of... | reverse complement strand
ATCAGCAACTTTTAAATAGAATATCATTATGATCAATTACATCAGCAACGACATCCGATTCAGTTCCGTAGACACCGTATGCCACCACGAGGCATGCCCAGTACACCAACTTTGTGCCCGCTATGAGCGCTACCATGAGCTGGTAGCCAAGGAGCAAGCCTTCGCCATCCTCAATCCCCGCTTCCTGGAGTGCAGCGAAGAGGCTGCAAGCATCGCCTCACCAAGAAGACCTTCCGCTTGGCAAGGGGATTCCAGCGCATGTTTGACACCGTCCCATCTGGCAATACCTATAAGTTCTGGCAGCGCACCCCCTATTATAGCGAGTCCACTTACTGCCGCGCTAAGCGTGGCGCCATCCCCATCGCCCCGGACATGCAGCAAGAGCTGCTCCAGCTGCTCCAGAAATATGGTGCCGACATCAGCATCGGATTTGACAGATATGAGGAGCAAGTGGGATATGAGGAAATCTAAGTAACAATCACCATAACATTGTATAAGCACTAAAAAAAGGAGAAGAGCCAGCTAGCTCTTCTCCTTTTATTTATTTGGTTAAATTATTAAGACTTCCCGCTTTTATCAAACCCTCAAATTGGATAGGGACAGGGTAATTATTAACATCACATTCTATGGATTCCTGAGAATCTAGCTGGAAACGAACTTTCCGAGGCATATTCTTACCCTTATAAGAAAGGAATACGCAATAGTAATGGCAGCCATCAGCCAACTTTGGACAAAAAGTTATACTCGTACCTAATCCTTGCAGAGTATCTGGTACATTAGTTAAACTATCCAGAGGAAAACTCTTCAAATAGCGACTAGACGATTTACCCTCTGCAAAACCAAGTTGCTTGTATGGAATATTCTCAAAATGACGAATTCCATAAAACTGACTAACTAAATTATTTGCCTGGTTGTCAAGCACTTCTATCTTTTTTACCTTATGTTCTATTCCTCCAAAATAAGGCTTAAATCCGATAATTGAAGTGTTGATTTTGGCATCTTGTAACTTTACTATCATGACGTAACAAGACACTTCGTTCTCCTGCAAACTATCTCCTTCTCCCAATCCTGGTGACGAAATCTTCTGCATTTCCACTCCAGCAGCCCTATACGTCCATGGCGATGTCTGTCTATGAGTAAACAGATATATCCCAATGCTATCACTAGTAAAACAGCAATTAGGGCTATTAATTTAATGATTATCAAAAATATTTTGCGCATCTCCATATCATTCATTAATTTATATGAAACGAAGCTCCCTTGATAGTTAATCCACTAACAGATAACTTTATAGGAGCATTTTTGACTCTAAAATTCACCTTCCCCTTTCCTAAATGTAAAGTTCCATTTTGAGGAATATCAGCTTTATTGCAAGCCAGCAGCACACTATAGTAGTGCATTTTTTGACCGCTCTTTTCCGACAGATGATTAATAATTTCTGGAACATATTGCAAGGCCTCAGTTGCCGTACATCTGTAATAGGAATCAAAAGATACTTCTGCATAAGAAAATCCATTGATAATTTGCACGCATCGCAGTTGTTCGTTCATATTATGTCCTTGCTTATCCAGTATATCTAAAGATTTTACTGGGTCTGCGATTCCTTCATCATATGGTTGACAATCGGAAATAGTCTTCTTTATTTTGGCATTGTCTAGCACAATACTCAATATATAATAGTTGGTAAGAGAAGAGTCTTTTGATTTTTCTCCATAGCTATCCTCGATTTCTACACGCTGCATTTCAACATGAGAAATGCAGTATTGAGAAGGATATTCCTTTATGCTTCCGATTATCATAAACAGACCATCAGAGTCACAAAGAATCCAATTGTAATAAAATACAGCTTCTTCATTCGATTAATCGTTTTATTTTTAAAGAATCCTTTACATTATTGCGAATTTTACATTTTATCTTGCGTTTTTCTAACGTCATTACCATTTCGTTAGGAATAAGCGTATTTGGAAGAGTATAGATAATGCAAATTTGACGCATACCATTAACTCTGTCAAACTCTTGTAAATCTGTATTTAAGGAATTTAATACTGTCCTCAAGTCTGAAATTGTCTCCCAATTGTGCCTACTACAATAGTTCAAATCCGAAGGCTCATCCCAATATCTCCAGTTGACCATTGCGCAATCAAATGCCCCAGATATATCTTTTCCATTAATATCCTTAACTGCAACTGATACCACAGAGTCTTTAATTCCATTCATATAATGAAGTAAAGGGTAATGCTTTGACTGAACGTCTTCATCACTCAATCTTATTTTCATTAGATACTTTTTGAGAGTCATTGAGTCTTGTCCAAAAGTAACTCTTTCCATCTCAATACTTTCAATTTTGTATTTGAATGGTATATCCGTAGTTTTAAAGAAGCTATTGTACACAAACAATATCATGTAACTTCCCACTGCTAGCACTATAGCAAGCAAAAATATATTCCTTATTTTTAAAATTTTATTAACTTTCATCATTTTAATTTATTTATTTTAGAGCAAAAATAGCAAATAAATTAGAATAAACCAAATGTTTTTCTATATATTATGGTCTAATGTAATATGGCGCAAAGTATTTGTTACATACGACAAAATACATTGTGAAACTATGAGGAAATCTCATAGGAACGTGTAAAAAAATATAATTTTTCTTCTCATATAATAGATGTAAAAGAGCTTTTTATTACTTTTGTGGGTGATAAACAACCAGAAAGTTTAAAAAACCGATATTAAAAGAAATAGATTATGCGTGTAATTATCGAAAAAGATTATGATAAGATGTCCAAGTGGGCAGCTAATCATGTAGTAGAGACTATCAACAAGTTTCAGCCATCTGCCGAGCGCCATTCGTATTGGGATTGCCTACGGGTTCTTCACCTCAGGCATGTATGCCGAGCTGGTGAAGGCAGTGAAGGAGGGACGTGTGTCATTCAAGCACGTCTTGACATTCAATATGGACGAATACGTGGGCTTGCCAGAGGAGCATCCGGAGAGCTACCATTCGTTTATGGCCACCAACTTGTTCAATCATATCGACTGCCCTAAGGAGAATATTCATATCCTGAATGGCAATGCGGAGAATCTGGAAGAGGAATGCAGCCACTATGAGCAGATGATAGCAGATGCAGGAGCATAGACCTCTTCATCGGAGCATAGGTCCGGATGGCCACATCGCCTTCAATGAGCCATTCTCTTCGCTCACCTCTCGCACCCGCGTGAAGACGCTCACCACCGATACTCGCATAGCCAACTCTCGCTTCTTCGACAATGACCCAGAAAAGGTGCCAAGCCTTGCCCTGACCGTGGGCGTGGGCACCGTGATGGATGCCAAGGAGGTGATGATACTCTGCAATGGCCACAACAAGGCTCGCGCCCTGCAGGGTGCCATCGAGGGTCCTGTGACACAGGCTTGGACCATCAGCGCCCTGCAACTGCACAAGCATGGCATCATCGTATGTGATGAAATGGCTACCGACGAGCTGAAGGTGAGCACTTATCGCTACTTCAAGGATATAGAGAAACTATAATCAAAAAAATAAAGTTCATAAGTTAGTGAGACCACTAACTTATGAACTTTATTTATATTATTTTGTATATCAGCTACTTCGCTGTATATTTTCCCTACTTATTTCACGATAGAAGAGACAGAATTTCTGACTCCCTTCATGCCTACCAGGAATGCCTTGGCTGAACCAAACTTGAGGAACATATCCAGACGCACTGGCACATGGTTGTCATCATCTGTAACATAGAAATCTACTATCTTCTTGTATTTTCCATTCTCATACTCCTGATAAGCCAGGCGCAGACAGCGGTATTTCACACCATTATCTGCCTTGATGGTTACCTTGCCGGCAAACTTGATCTGGGCAGGAGTGCGATTCTTGCCATCGGCTATTGGGAACTTAACCACGTAGCCCTTCTTCCAGTTGGATGGGTCGAAACTACGGGCACGGAGGAAGATATTCATCATGTCAAACACACAGTCGTCATAAGACACCTTCTTCCAGGCATGCTTGCCATCACTCCGCAAGCGATGCTGGCGCAGATGACACTTACCCCCAGAGTAGCTATAGAATACCTCATCACCGTATAGCGCTTGCCCTCACGAGCTCCCTTGCGGAAGTAGAGAGGCGCCAAGTCGGTACCGCTATAGCAAAGCAAGGTATCGCGAAGCACAAAGAAATCGTCTACCTTCTTATTGCCACGAGTTACGAGCGAACCACGATAGGCAGGCTTTCCCTTATGCGTGCTCTGCACGATAGACATGCTGGCATTACCAGCTTTGACCCATACAAACTTCCAGTTGTAATACAGATTGTAGGTGAGAAACTCGCCCGACTTGAACGCTGTATTGCGGAAAGTACACTGAGCCTGCACCGAGGTGCTGACCAAGAGTAGCAATGCTGCTATCCATAATGTCTTAATTGTCTTCATATCTCATTACATTTTAGGAATGTACTCTATGCCAAGCTTCTTGGCACGCTGTGCATTCTGGTTCTTAATCTTCTTTTCCTTCTCTGGCTTCTGCTTGGTGATGGCACTAGGCTTCTGCTTGGAGAGTTCGCGAGCCTCGGGGTCCCAGCTCTCCGTCAAGTCCCACTTGGCCTTGCATTCTATCTGCTCGGGATAGTAATATACCTCCTCGGCTTGCTCATCCTTGTCATAGCAGCCCGTATCCCACTTGCCATTGTTGTTGCGGTCCACTATCAGGCGCATATAATACTTCTCTGGCTTGAGATAATAGAATTCTGCCACGCCATTGGATGCCTTCACCGTCTTCACCACCTGGTCTTGGGCATTGAGCAGCTGCACCAGCAGTGGCTGGTCATTGAGGCTGGTGATGTTGACAAGCAATGTGCCATAAGTATCGAGCGAATTGACCTTAAATCCCTGTTTGATAGGCTTGGATGCCAATCCATAAATATCCTGGAATGCAGCCGAATCTACCTCCAAGCTATACTCGATGTCTGGGCGCACTCCCCTCGCAGCTCATACCGGCGATTACCTATCTCATTAAATTCGAATGGTGCCCGATACCAGAGCGTATCATGCTTGGCGTAGAGATGGATGCCCGATGTATCTACCTTCTCCAATGGAGTATCAAAACTGAAGGAGATGTTCTTGTCTGGATCTAGCTGAGATGACACACTGACCTGAACATCAAGCGGTTTCACTGCCATCACGCTATCGTATGGCTGCCCTTTCTTCTTCAGTTTCTCCTGCTTCTTGGTCCAGTCGGCAAATTCCTTCTCCTTAGCTTTCAGTCGCTTGGCGTATGGTTCCTTCGACAGGATATCGAGGGTATCTATCTGCTCATGCAGCACGCCCGTACTATCCGACATGCGGTAAGTGAGCTGTATGCTCAGCGTATCTTGATTGACCAGCGCCGTATCGCGAAGCCAGTAAGTCAGGGTATCATTGCGCAGGGATGGCTCTAGGATAAAGGCATTCTGCTCATTGAAATTGAGTCCCTTGATCTGAGGCAAGATAGAGTCGCCATAACTATAGAAGAGGGTAAAGTTATTTGCTTTCTTGCGCTCTGCCTTCAAGAAATATCTATCAGTCAATGGCTCGGTAAAAGCTCTCAGCACGATATCATCTGGCAAGAAATGAGTATAGTTTACCTGAGCTATCGACTTGATGTGGAGCGAATCGAGCCAAGTAGTATCCTGGCGCACATCAGGTTTGCTGGATGGGACTATCAAATCATGAGAGAAAGCTATCTTCTCGCTCTTCTGATTGAACATATAGTTGCCATCCATATCCTGCAAGGCATAGATGCGATAAGTGCCTGGCGCCACACCCTTGATGACAAATCGACCACGGCTATCCGTGCGGCTCACACGCAGCATCGGCTTGGTCTTGAAAGCTGAGTTAGCGAGGTCCTGATACAGACCCACCAAGATGCCCTTGATAGGCTCCAGATTCTCTGACTCAAGCACATAGCCCGATACCTCCATGGTGTCGATGACTTCGCTCGTAGAGAAACTATAAGTGTAATTGCCCAGTGGATTGCCCTCATTATTGTCGCTAATGGCATCGGAGAAGTCGATGGTATACGTGGTGTTAGGCTTCAGGGAGTCGACCAATGAAACCTGTATGCGCTTGCCCGTGCCCTTGATTTCAGGGGCTTCGAGCTGCGGTGGCGATACCACCACCTTCTCGGTAGGATTGTCTACCTTGATAAACTCGTCAAAGTAGATGTTCACCTTCTTCTCCCTGACATTGACAGCACCATCGGCAGGTGAGGCACCTATCACATGAGGCGGTGTCTCATCAAACCATCCGCCATCGGGCTGCCCCATCTTGGCGCAGGAAGCCAATAGCAGAAAGGCTATCACGTAGAAAGGCAGAAACAAGGAGTTGCCCTTCAACTTACTCTGGATATCATGAAAGTTGATCATTCTTATCTATCTTAATCATTACTTATTCATCATGAGCATCTCGTCGATGTTCTTACGACTATTGCTCAGACGAGGAATCTTGTGCTGTCCGCCCAGCTTGCCCTTGCTCTTGAGCCAGTCATTGAAGAGTCCTGGCTTAGCCTTCACTATCTCCAGATGCTGGAGGGTGACGTCGTGGAATCGCTTGGCTCATAATCGCTATTGATTTCCTGCAACTTATGGTCTAGGAGGCTAGCAAATTCGTCCAGATTCTCTGCTCCTGAGAGAACTCTATCAACCACTGATGGCGACACTTGGCATTGCTATCCATATACACCGGAGCTGCCGTATATTCAGCCACCTGCTCCCGTCTTCTCGCAGGCATAGGCAAGTCCCTTCTCGGCATTGTCATGATGAGCTCCTCGCCAAAGGCATTGATAAAGTACTTGGTGCGGCCCGTGATGACAAACTTATAAGGATTCTTGCTGGTAAACTGCACGGTATCTCCTATCATATATCGCCACAATCCGCAAGATGTGGTAATCACCATGGCATAATTCTTGCCTACTTCCACATCCCACAGAGGCACCACAGAAGGATTATCAGTGCCAAATTCATCCATTGGGATAAACTCATAGAACACGTCATAATCTATCATCAATGACATGGCTGGGTCAGTAGGATCATCTTGCAAACCGAAGAATCCCTCGCTGGCATTATAAGTCTCCATATAATGCATATTAGGAGATGTGATGAGCTGCTCATATTGCTTGCGATAAGGAGTGAAGGCGATGCCACCATGGAAGAACACCTCCAAGTTAGGCCATACCTCCTCCAGATGCTGCTTGCCCGAAAGCTCCATGACACGTACCAATACACTGAGCATCCAGCTAGGCACACCCGAGATATTGGTTACGTTCTTGTTCATCGTTTCGCGAGCTATCTGGTCGCGCTTCACCTCAAAGTCGCTCAAGAGCGCAGTTTGCTTCTTAGGAACGCGCACCATATTGGCAAGCGGATTGATATTCTCGATGAGAATGGCACTCAAATCGCCCACCAAACTGCCAGATACATTATAATTAGGTGAATGACTGCCACCCAATACCAGGCTCTTTCCATCAAAGATTTTGCTCTTAGGATTGTTGCGCAAGTAGAGAGCCACTGCGTCAAAACCACCACGATAATGGATATTGTGCAATCCATCGTGGGATACAGGGATAAACTTACTCTTATCATTCGTGGTACCTGATGACTTGGCATACCACTTCACAGTGCCTGGCCATAGGATATCCTTCTCGCATGCGCATACGGTCGATGTCGCCCTTCAACTCCTCGTAGGTATTGACAGGCACATTCTTGACAAATTTTTCGTAATTATTGGTAGTGTTTAGTAGATGCTTTACACCATATTCAGTATTTTTACCTTTTTCCAAAAGGCGCATCAGTACTTCATGCTGCAGGGATTCTGCATCATTAACATACTTCTCCAAGCTCTTCTGACGAGGCTTGAATACATTACTTACTATAGTTGTTAAACTCATATCTAGATATATATATCATTTAAGTAGATGCAAAATTAATTTAAACTTTCGATATAGAGAAAGTTTTTACTATTTTTTAATACAAAAGGGAAATATAAGCGAATAACAAGAAAAGATAAAACACTTATTTAGAAACAAAAAAGGCTCTCATGAGTCTCACCTACCCTCTTTTTGGGAAAGATGACTACTGATGAGAGCCTTCTTCTAAATAATAGTTTGACCGGAAGTCAAAGGACATCCCTTTCTTCCTTATGCTTCCTCAGCAAAGGCAGCAGCCTCGGCAGCTGCAATAATATCTTCCTTGGACATCTCCTTAGGTTGGGCGGAGATGTCGCTCAAGTCAAACTCATCTGTCTCGGCAGCCACTTCCTCCTGAGCAGCTACTATTTCCTTCTGTTCATCATCAGCCATAGACGACTTTTCTGAATAAACTTCCTCCTTAAACACATTGACGTGCTTCTCTTCTACTAAAGTTTCATCAGAAGTCTGGGTGATGATGAAATCATCCTGTACCTCAGTGCTTGGCACATTCTCTACAGGTTCTTCTTCCATCTTTGTACGATTAGCCTTGGCTGTAAACACAGCGTCGATAAACTGAGGTTCCTTGCGCAGACGTTCCAGGGTAAGCTTAGAAGCCGCTTGCTGGCTCTCCTTCTTGGAATATCCATTGCCTGCTCCACCTTCTACGCCCTCCATCACAGCCTGATAAGTAAATACAGGGCTGCCATTGTTATCCTTCTGCTGGTCGAGCATGACGAAGTCAAGTTTCACGCGGTTTTTCTGGCTCCATTCGATCAGTTTGCTCTTGAAGTTAACCTCCTTGTAAGCCACCTTGTCGATGTTTATCATTTGTGCCAGGATGCGCTTCTGCATAAAATACATACACGCATTGTATCCGCGATCCAAGTAGACAGCACCCACCAAAGCCTCGAAAGCATTTCCTCCCATATAACTATTATGAGAAGAACTGTGTCCGTTAGATAATATCAGCTGGTTGATGCCCATCTCCTGGGCCAACTTATTGAGTGTATCACGCTGCACTAGCTTACTTCGGGTATTGGTCAAGAATCCCTCACGCTTGCCAGGAAAGTGTTGATACACAATGTCGCCTACCACAGCATCCAGTACAGCATCGCCCAAGAACTCCAAGCGCTCGTTGTTAACGGGTTTTCCCTTGGCATTGCGATGCATAATGCTCTTATGCATTAAGGCTAGCTTATAATAACTGATGTCATGAGGATAGAAACCTAGGATATCATACAAAGACAAATAAAGCTCTTTATCCTTGCGGAAAGAGAGCTTTATTCTATCTATAAAATTATTCAGCATACTTCTTGAATACTACACAGCAGTTGTGACCACCGAATCCAAATGTATTGCTCAATGCAGCACGAACCTCACGCTTCTGAGCTTTGTTGAAGGTAAAGTTCAAGTTGTAATCGAGCTCTGGATCCTCATCACCCTCTTCGTGATTGATAGTAGGAGGAACGATATCGTTCTTCACACTAAGAACACAAGCCATAGCCTCTACTGCACCAGCAGCACCGAGGAGGTGACCAGTCATAGACTTGGTAGAACTGATGTTGAGCTTGTAAGCTGCATCACCAAAGACTGCCTTGATAGCCTTAGCCTCAGAGATATCACCTACGTGGGTAGATGTACCGTGAACATTGATATAGTCGATGTCCTCAGGCTTGAGGTTAGCATCCTTCAGTGCGCGCTCCATAACGAGCTTAGCACCGAGACCCTCTGGGTGAGATGCTGTGATGTGATAAGCGTCAGCACTCTCGCCCTCACCTACCATCTCAGCATAAATCTTCGCACCACGAGCCTTAGCGTGCTCCAACTCCTCGAGAATCAAGCAGCCGGCACCCTCGCCCATGATAAATCCATCACGGCTTGCGCTGAATGGACGTGAAGCATGCTCAGGGTCATCATTACGTGTTGACAGTGCGTGCATAGCATTGAAACCACCAACACCACAAGCGCAAATAGCTGCCTCTGCACCACCGCTAACGATGATGTTTGCCTTACCAAGACGAATCAAGTTGAAGGCATCAGCCAATGCATTACTTGAAGATGCACAAGCAGATGTTGTAGTATAGTTTGGTCCGTGGAATCCGAAGTGGATAGAAATCTGACCAGAAGCGATATCTGCAATCATCTTAGGGATGAAGAATGGATTGAACTTAGGACCGTTCTCCTCGTGAGTAGCATAGTACTTCACCTCATCCTCGAAAGTCTTGATACCACCGATACCTACACCGAATACAACGCCTACGTTGTTCAAGTCTTCCTTCTCAAGATCGATGTTTGCGTCCTTTACACCCTGCATAGCGGCAATCATAGCCAACTGAGTGTAACGGTCAAGCTTGCGAGCTTCCTTACGATCAATCCATTCATTGATGTTCAGGTCTTTTACCTCGCAAGCGAACTTGGTCTTGAAAAGGGTTGTATCGAAATGAGTAATAGGGGCAGCACCACTCTTACCAGCAAGCAAGTTATTCCAAGTTTCCTCAGGATTATTACCTACTGGAGTCACAGCGCCGAGACCTGTTACAACAACTCTCTTTAATTCCATTTATAAATTTTTAGTTGCTAAAATTACTTAGCGTTCTCCTCGATATAAGCGATAGCATCACCTACAGTAGCAATCTTCTCAGCCTTATCGTCTGGGATAGAGATAGAGAACTCCTTCTCGAACTCCATGATCAACTCTACTGTATCCAATGAATCTGCACCGAGATCGTTTGTGAAGCTTGCCTCTGGCTTAACTTCTGCCTCATCAACACCGAGCTTATCAACGATAATTGCCTTTACTTTGCTTTCAATTTCTGACATAATTGTAACTTTTAAAATGTTTATAAATTAATTTCTAATTAAAAATTCGAGTGCAAAGGAACACATTTTTTTTAATATAAGCAAATATTTTAGGGAAAAATATGCATTTTGGTGCACAATTACCCCCTAATTGTGCATTTTTTTCGCCTTTTTTCTCTTTTTTGTTGGCTCTTTGCGATAATTTTAGTACTTTTGTGCAGTATTTAATTAAACATTTCAAACCCATCATACATTTACAGAAAACGCCAACAAGATTTTTTAATCAGGCGATAGCCGATTATCACATCAAAGATAACATTGATACTCCTATCAATAATCCATACGCAGAGGGTACTATCGAGAACCGTCTCTATCTAAAATGTTGGATTGATACAGTACAGTGGCACTTCGAGGACATCATCCGCGACCCAAAGATTGACCCTGCCGAGGCTTTGGTATTAAAGCGCCGCATCGACAAGAGCAACCAGGATCGCACAGACCTCGTGGAGCAGATTGACTCTTACTTCCGCGAGACTTATAAGGACGTAAAGGTACAGGCTGATGCTCGCATCAACACCGAGAGCCCAGCTTGGGCTGTGGATCGTCTGAGCATCCTTGCCTCAAGATCTATCACATGAAGGAGCAAGTGGAGCGCCCTGAGGCTTCGGCTGAGCACAAGGCTAAGTGCCAGGCCAAGCTCGACGTATTGCTCGAGCAGCAGATAGACCTCAGCACAGCCATCGACCAACTACTGGAAGACATCGAGGCTGGACGCAAGTACATGAAGGTATATCGACAGATGAAGATGTATAACGATCCATCTACCAATCCAATACTCTACAATCAGAAATAATGATAGCACATGGGTAAGATGAGTTTGAAATTCAAGCTCATCTTACACCTTATTATATATAAAGAAAAAGCGAAATGAAGACAGAGCATATACTTGTAATTAGATTTTCGGCCATGGGCGATGTAGCCATGACCGTTCCGGTGGTATATTCACTAGCCATGCAATATCCGCACGTCAGAGTAACAGTGCTCAGCAGACCTTTCGCTCGACCATTCTTTGAAAATCTTGCTCCAAACGTAGGTTTCATGGAAGCTGACATCAAGGGCGAGTATAAAGGAGTAAAAGGACTCAACGCCTCTATCGCCGCTTGATAGCCAAGCAGTTTACTGCCATCGCCGACCTACATAGCGTGCTACGCTCCGATTATCTAAGAATGAGATTCAATCTAGCCAATTTCAAGGTGGCTCATATCGACAAGCACCGCAAAGGAAAGAGAAAGCTGGTGGCAGCATCTGGCAAAAAACTAGAGCAGCAACCCACATCATTCCAAAACTATGCCGATGTTTTTGCACAGTTGGGTTATCCTATCCACATGAATTTCACTTCTATCTATGGGGATAAGCAAGGCGATCTTGCCACATTGCCACAAGAAGTATTTAGAGTGAGGGATAGTGCTATCTCGCTGGAAGACAAGCATGTAACGGAACCTTGGATAGGTATAGCCCCATTTGCAGCCCACGAAGGAAAGATATATCCCGTACAATTGATGGAGAGAGTTATCCAACGACTTATCCACAATCATCCTCACTGCCATATCTTCCTATTTGGAGCGGTGCCAATGAAACCCCAGTTATGAACGAATGGGCAGAGAAATATCCATCCGTGATCAATGCCTCCTCCCATCTTCATGGACTTCAGCAAGAACTCATTCTGATGAGCCATCTTCATGTGATGCTCAGCATGGACAGCGCCAATATGCATCTAGCCTCACTTGTCAACACCCCTGTGGTGAGCATCTGGGGAGCCACCCATCCTTACGCAGGCTTCATGGGATGGCATCAAGAACCAGCCAATGCCGTGCAGCTCGACTTGCCTTGCCGTCCTTGCAGCATCTATGGCAACAAGCCATGTATGCGTGGCGACTTTGCCTGCATGAAGAATATATCACCAGAACTCGTGGTGGAAAAGATTGATAAAGTGCTTAATCAATTATAGAAAAAACAAATTACGACGTAACATAACACAAAGAGCAAACTTCTGCACCAATCAAGTGGAGGAGTTTGCTCTTTTTATTTATCCACAAAACCGTGGAAAAGTATACGCAAAACTCACTTAATAACTTTTTAATAACTTGACAAATATCCACAGCTCACATCTTCCACCCCCCCTAAATGAGGATATCCACAGGGTTATTATTAAGTTTTAAGAAAGATTTTCGCAGTTTTTTACAGAAAAAAGATATAAACTTATTAACTTTGCACCGAATTGGGGAAATGTTGATAAACCGGTTAATGCATTAAGAGACAAGAAAAAGATTTCAAAGGCCTCTGCGGATAAACTGGAATAAGACTTGGATAACGAAATACGCAAGTTTTATGCAGAATGTTATCCACTTATCCACGGCATATCATCATACCTATATTCTCTTTTTTAAAATAAGAAATAAAAGAATAAATATATTAATGTTATGGTGAAAAAAGAATGGATAGAGAAAGGTTATGTTGACGAACCCGTTGACGAGACCTTAGACTTGAAGGCTGAAATCAGAAAGCTTTGCAAGGAGAAAGATGCAATCATCCTAGCTCACTACTATACGGTAGGAGAGATACAGGATATAGCCGACTTTGTTGGCGATTCCCTGGCATTGGCCGCAAGCTGCCGAGACCGACGCAAGGTGATGGTAATGTGTGGTGTTCATTTCATGGCTGAGACTTGCAAGCTCTTGAGCCTGACAAGACTGTGCTTTGCCCAGACTTGAATGCCGGCTGTTCGCTTGCCGATAGCTGCAAGGCAGAGGATTTGAAGAAATATAAGGAAGAGCATCCTGGCTATAAGGTAGTGAGCTATGTAAATACTACTGCAGCGTGAAGGCTCTGACCGACTGTGTTGTGACCAGCGGCAATGCAAGAAAGTGATTGATGCTTTCCCACAGGATGAGAAAATTATCTTTGGTCCCGACTATAATCTGGGCAACTATATCAATAGTGTTACAGGAAGAAACATGCTGCTTTGGAATGGTGGCTGCCATGTACACGAGAAATTCTCTGTAGAGGCTATCATCAAATTGAAGCAGGAGCATCCTGATGCTGTTGTGATGGCTCACCTGGAGTGCAAGGCTCCTGTGCTTGCCGTAGCCGATGTGAAGGGTTCTACAGCCACCATGTTGCATTATGCTCAGGAACATCCGGAAATCAAGGAGCATATCATCGCCACAGAGGCTGGTATCTTGCATGAGTTGGAGCGCAATTGTCCTAATGTCATCTTCTATCCTGTTCCGCCAGAGGTAAGCGAGGGTGGAGTAGGCTGCAGCTGCAATGAGTGTGAGTATATGAAGATGAACTCATTGAAGAAAATCTATAATTGTCTGAAGTTTGGCTGGCCTACGGTTGAAGTGGCAGAAGAAATCGCCAAGGATGCCGTAAAGCCAATCGAGAAAATGCTTTCTCTCTCATAAATTGATCAAGAAGTTCCGTTCTGCGAATAATGAACGCTAGCCACATTCCGTAGAACGGAACTTTTTCCTCATAATTTATATTAGGTACTGAACTTTCGCATATGGGGAAGTTAAGAAAAAGTTAGAGGAACATAACCATTAGATAAACA
>ENA-OQEB01000624-OQEB01000624.1-human-gut-metagenome-genome-assembly--contig:-NODE-624-length-14375-cov-1.508914_pt1 | contig 14375 bp, 19 predicted proteins | sample MGYA00242787_ERZ504619 | MGnify/ENA primary metagenome ERZ504619 (study PRJEB26092, sample SAMD00036317) | human gut metagenome | host: Homo sapiens | study: EMG produced TPA metagenomics assembly of... | reverse complement strand
TAATTCAAAACAATTTTAAAAGTGAAAGGTTATCATTGAAACCGAATGGTTCGCATTTGTCACGATATTTTTTTAGACTACAGAAAAATATCCGTGCAATGTGTGATATAATAAATTCTGTATACATAATAAAACGGAAAAAGGGAAGAGCCCCTTTTTGATCGACAGAAACAGAATGGAGTGACCACATTGGCTTTTACGCATCTTCACGTACATACTGAATACAGCCTTTTGGACGGATTATCTCGAATTCGGGAACTCCCCGCCTACGCCAAGGAATTGGGAATGAATTCTCTGGCCATTACGGATCACGGGGCCATGTTCGGGATTATCGACTTCTACAAGGAATGCAAAAAGCAGGATATCAAGCCCATTATCGGGTGTGAGGTGTACACTGCGGCCCGCACGATAAATGACCGAGATCCGGAGAAAGACCGGATGAGCGGTCATCTGATTTTATTGGCGGAGAACCAGAAGGGGTATGGGAACCTGGTAAAAATAGTATCCGCAGGTATGTGGATGGTTTCTATTTCAAACCAAGAGTGGACAAAAACGTGCTCCGGGAGCACAGCGAAGGAATCATCTGCCTTTCCGGCTGTCTGGCGGGAAATGTGCAGCGAATGCTGATGCGAAACGATTACGATGGAGCGCGGCGGGAAGCCATGGAATTGGAGCAGATTTTTGGAAAGGGTAATTTCTTTCTGGAGATTCAGAACCATTTTCTGACGGAGGACCGTCCGGTGATTGCCGGATTGGAACGTCTTTCTCAGGATTTGAATATTCCGCTGGCGGCCACCAACGATGCCCACTATATAAGAAAAGAAGATGCGAAGGCACAGGATGTGCTGATGTGCATTCAAACCGGTTCGAAGGTGAACGACACGAACCGGATGAAATTCGAGAACGACGAATTCTATCTGAAATCCGAAGCGGAAATGCAGGAGCTTTTTCCGGGACACCCGGAATACCTGGAAGTCACCCAGGAGATTGCGGACCGATGCAAGGTGGAATTTACTTTTGGGGAATATCATCTGCCGGAATTTATTCCGCCGGAGGGTTTGACCAACGATCGGTACCTGCGGAAGCTCTGTTATGAGGGTCTGCGGGAGCGGTACGGCGATGCGGCTATGGAGGAGGACAACAGCTACCGGATCCGACTGGAGAGTGAGCTGAATGTCATCGAGACCATGGGATATGTGGAGTACTTCCTGATTGTGTGGGATTTCATTCACTACGCAAAGACACACGACATTGCCGTGGGTCCGGGAAGAGGTTCCGCAGCCGGAAGTATCGTGGCGTATACTTTGCACATCACGGAAATCGACCCGATTAAATATAATTTGATTTTTGAGCGGTTCCTGAACCCGGAGCGGGTGAGCATGCCGGATATTGACGTGGATTTCTGTATTGAACACCGTCAGGACGTCATCGATTATGTGGTGCGAAAGTACGGGAAGGATAAGGTTTCACAGATTATCACCTTCGGTACGCTAAAAGCAAAAGCGGCGGTGCGGGACGTGGCCAGGGTGCTGGACGCTTCCTATGCCGATGGAGATGCCATCGCCAAGGCCATTCCGAATGAGCTGGGAATGACCATCTCCAAGGCGTTGGAAATCAACCACAGCCTTCGGGAGAGGTACGATACGGAGCCTTTGGTTCGGGATATCTTGGACATGTCCATGGCGGTGGAAGGTCTGCCGAGACATGCGTCCACCCATGCGGCGGGCGTGGTAATCAGTAAGCTTCCACTGGATGAATACGTTCCGCTGTATTCCTCGGATAAGGGACCGGCGACGCAGTTCAACATGACCACGATTGAGGAACTGGGATTGTTAAAAATGGACTTTTGGGGCTGCGAAATCTTACGCTGCTTCGAAAATGCCTTGGACTTGATTCGGGAGAATCAGGGAATCGAAATTGATTTTTCCACGATGGATTACAACGATGCGGCCACCTACGAGATGATTGCAGAAGGCAATACGGAGGGGGTTTTCCAGTTGGAGAGCGGCGGCATGACGGATTTTATGAAGAACCTGAAGCCCACTTGCTTTGAAGATATCGTCGCGGGAATCTCCCTGTATCGGCCGGGTCCGATGGATTCCATCCCGAAATACATTGAGAATAAGAAACATCCGGAGAAGATTCAGTATGTGGATCCGCATTTGGAGCCGATTCTGGGGGTTACCTACGGCTGTCTGGTGTATCAGGAACAGGTAATGCAGATTGTGCGGGACCTGGGCGGGTACTCCTACGGGCGGTCGGACCTGGTGCGCCGTGCATGAGCAAAAAAGAAAATGGCGGTGATGCTGGAAGAGAAGGAATACTTTATCAACGGAAAGAAGGCGGAGGACGGTTCCGTGGAGATTGCCGGCTGTGTGGCCAACGGAATTTCCAAGGAGCGGCGGAAACCATCTTCGAAGATATGGTCAGCTTCGCCCAGTACGCCTTCAACAAATCCCATGCGGCGGCATATGCCGTGGTTTCCTATGAGACGGCGTATCTGAAATGCCACTATCCGAAGGAATTTATGGCGGCCCTGATGTCCAGCGTGATGGGACAGCCGGGACACATTTCCGCATACATTCGAAACTGCAACGAAATGGGAATTGAGGTGCTTCCGCCATCGGTTCTCCGAAGCGAAGAGAAATTCTCCGTGGAAGGAGATCGGATTCGGTACGGCCTGGCAGGAATAAAGAACGTGGGCACGGGAATCGTAGGGGCGATTATCGATGCTCGAAAGGACAATCCGGAGCCGACGGATATTTACGATTTCGTAGACGGTCTGGATGCTAAGGAGCTGAATCGGAAAGCCGTAGAATCCTGATTAAAGCCGGTGCCTTGGATGAAATCAATCCGAACCGGGCGGTGATGATTGCGGTGTGCGACGATGCGGTTTCTCGGGCGCAGAAGCGGGCTCGGAATTCCGGGCAGAACCAGACTTCTTTTTTCCTAGCTGGACGAAAGCTTAATCGAGGAGGTTCGCACTACGTCGGAGCTGCCGAAAATCGCCAATTTCGAGAAGGACCAGCTGTTGTCCATGGAAAAAGAAATGCTGGGGGTCTACCTTTCCGGCCATCCGTTGGATGATTACCGAGAGCTGATCGAGACGAACACCACCGCTTCTGTGTCGGAGATTCTGGAAGTGTCTTCGATGGATACGGATGCATGTCCGAGAACATGCCGGGCATGGAGTCCGCCTACGGACGGTATCGGGACGGGGACCGAGTGGTAATGGCGGGAATGCGTGGTATCGGTGAAAACCATGATTACGCGGAAAGCTCAGGAGATGGCCAGAATTCAGTTCGAGGATTTCAGCGGCATTATGGATGGAATTATTTTTCCGTCCGCCTACGAAAAAATTCCGACATCTGGTGCAGACCGATCAGATTGTGGCGATTTCCGGCAAGCTGTCCATTAAAGAGGATTCCGCACCGGAGGTTCTGGTGGACAACCTGGCGGATATCCATCAGATTCAGGAGTTCCGCCGGCGGGGAAATTCCCGGTCCGGCAGACCGAATCCGGCGGGGAGACAGAATTCGGCGGGGCGACCGACGGAGGATATCGCCAACCTGGTGAAGCTGCGGGTTCCGCCGGAATATGTGGAACGGCTGGGAAGCCGGAATCTGGTGCTGGAAGAAATCATGGGCGTTCTGAAAGAATATCCGGGGAATAGAGACGTAATGGTATTCTTCCGGGAGGAAGGAATGTGAAACCAGCAGTCAGTATCGGGTGGATTTTAGCGAGAAGCTGGAGCGCCGTCTGAAGGATCTGCTGGGAAACGATAATGTAAAGGGTTAAAAAACGAAAGAGGACAAAAGATGATGAAAATTGGAGTATTGACCAGCGGCGGAGATTCACCGGGAATGAATGCAGCGGTTCGGGCGGTGGTGCGTTTCGGCATCGCCCGCGGAATGAAGGTCTACGGAATCTATCGAGGGTATGAGGGCCTGATTGACGGCGAACTGGAAGAGCTGGACCGCCGTGCGGTGGGGGACATCCTTCAGCGGGGCGGCACCATGCTGAAAACCGCCCGCAGTGAGCGTTTTATGACGGAGGCGGGACGTCAGAAAGCCGTGACCACCATTGAAACCTTTGGGCTGGACGCCATCGTTGTGATTGGCGGAAACGGTTCTTTTGCCGGCGCTTGGAGCTGTCACGTCTGGGCGTGAACGTGATGTGCATTCCGGGAACCATCGACAACGATCTGGGATATACGGAAAGCACCATCGGCTTTGACACCGCGGTGAACACGGTGCTGGATGCGATTACCCGAATTCGGGACACTTCTTCGTCCCACGAACGAACCACCGTGGTGGAGGTTATGGGCCGTCACTGCGGCGATATCGCACTGTATGCCGGAATCGCCGGCGGTGCGGAAGCGGTGCTCCTTCCGGAGGTGGATCGGGATGTGAATTCCGTCTGCCGGAAGATTATTGAAGGCTGCAATCAGGGAAAGCAGCACAGTATTATCATCAAGGCAGAGGGATATCCGATGGATTCGCAGGAGCTGGTAAAAGAAATTTCCGAACGTACGGGGCGTTCCGTCCGTCTGGTGGTGCTGTCGTATCTCCAGCGAGGCGGATCGCCGACCTTCAGGATCGGATGCTGGCCACCCGCTGCGGAGACAAGGCCATCGAGCTTCTGGATGCGGGATTGACGAATAAGGCCATCGGTCTGGTGGACGGAAAAGTGCTGGGCTTTAATTTGAAAGAAGCGTTGGCGGAAACTCAGGAGTTCGACCGTCACCTGTACGAATGCGTGGATGTACTCAGCCGGTAGGTGACATCCGATAGGAGAATACGAGAATGAACAAAAAAGCAATTGTACTATATACCTCCAAGCGGGGAGCGACTCGGCAGTATGCGGAATGGATTGCACAGTCCTTGGAATGCGAATGTGCGGCATTGAAGGATTTCGATAAAGAGACCATTCCGGAATACGATTTGATCATCTACGGTTCCTGGCTGCGGGGCAGCGGCATCGTGGATTTCGATAAGATTGAGCCCTATTTGGAAGGCTCGAAGGATCACACGATTCTATTCGTGACCGGGGTTTCGGAATACAATCCACAGAATTACCTTCAGATCTGTGAAATCAATTTCGACGGTCGGGAGAATATGGACCGGATGCAGCTGTTTTTCTGCCCGGGACGGTACGATCCGGCGCAGGTAAAGGGCTTGGATCGGATGCTGATGCGGTTGCCAAGAAAGTGTTGAAGTCCGGACAGACGGCAGAGGATGGCGCGCTGCCATGAAGATGATTCGAAATATCGAAGAAGGGGTGGACCTGGTGGACCGAAAGTATATCGACCCGATTCTGAATGCGGCCCATCGGATTCAAAACCGGTAGAGCACAATGGACCGAAAGATTCTCCACTGCGATATGAATAGTTTCTACGCTTCCGTAGAGCTTCTGGAACATCCGGAGCTGCGGGACGTACCGGTGGCGGTAGCGGGAAATCCGGAGAATCGTCACGGTATTGTGCTGGCCAAAAATGAGGCGGCCAAAAAATTCGGCGTCACCACGGCGGAGACGATTCAGCAGGCGCTGCGGAAATGCCCGGGGCTGACCTTTCTGCCGCCGCACCACGAGAAGTATTCTTTTTACAGCAAAAAAATCAATGAGATCTATCGGTCTTATACGGATCTGGTGGAACCTTACAGCATCGACGAATCCTGGCTGGACGTCACCGGCAGCGAGCGGCTGTTCGGCCCGGCAGAGGAGATTGCGGATCAGATTCGGAACCGGGTTCGGGAGCGTACGGCCTCACCCTCTCGGTGGGCGTGTCCTATAACAAGATTTTTGCGAAGATGGGATCGGAATACCGAAAGCCGGATGCCACCACGGTGATTTCACGGGAGAACTACCGGGAGATTCTGTGGCCGCAGCCGGTAGGCAATTTTTTCTATGTGGGAAGAGCCACCGCAGAGAAGTTGAAGAAGCTTCATATCTACACCATTGGAGAGCTGGCCCGGGCGGATGTGGGTTTTCTGAAGCGAAGTTTCGGCGTGCACGGAGAGGATCTTCACCGTTCGGCCAACGGAGAGGATACATCGCCGGTTCGTCGCTGGGGCGATTGGGATGATGTGAAATCTGTGGGTCACGGAGTGACCTTTCGGCGTAATATTCGAGGCGAGGATGATGTGTCTTTGGCGGTAACGGAGCTTGCCGATTGGGTGAGCACGCGCCTTCGACTGTATGAGATGAAGGCGTACGGGGTGAAAGTGGAAATTACCACGCCGGAGTTTCGGCGAATCTCCCGGCAGCGGCGGGTGGAGCGGTCTTTCGTCACGGCGCAGACCATTCGCCGAATTGCTCTGAAGCTGATTCAGGAAGCGGGGTTCATGGACCGGGAAATCCGGCTTCTGACGGTGACCGCAATTTATTTGGCAAAGGAAGATGCCCCGGAGCAAGTGTCGATTTTCGACATGGCGGAGATGTTTTCGCCGGAGCCGAAGAGCAATTCAAATTCGGTGAATTCGAATTCGGTGCAGGAAGAGAAGATTGAACGCACTATGGATGCGATTCGAAAGAAATACGGAACCAAATCCATCGGGTACGCCCACAGCCTGGGAAATGACCTGGGATTGAGCCGGCGGAGCGAAGAAGAATCGGAAAAGTGAGGACCCCAAAATAAAAATCGGAGGATGCACCGTAACCCGTGCCGCCTCCGATTTATTTTTACCGCAATCTATTAACCTTCATATACGAAGCTGTCCATATATCTCAGCTTAAAGAGATTTCGCTCGTGCAGGGTGTCGATGCGTTCCTTGGTCTTCGGATCGTCGATCTCGCCGGTGCGGATGTATCGATCCAATACCTCATAGGTGAATCCCAGTTTGTCCTCGTCGGTCTTGCCGCTGAGTCCGTCGGACGGAACCTTCTCGATGAGCACTTCCGGAACGCCCAGTTCGCGGCCCATGGCCCGAATCTCGGCGGTGGTGAAACTGGAAATTGGACTGAAATCGCCGGCTGCATCCCCGTAACGCGTGGAATATCCCACCCAGTCCTCGGAAAGGTTGCACGTGTTGGCAACCCGGCCGTTCATGGATTGTCCGACGGCGTAAAGGGTGGACATCCGAAGTCTCGGCGGGAGATTAATCTCGCTGTCTCGGCTCACTTCACCGATGGAATTTCGAATTTCCTCCATGAGTGCGTCGTAGCAGCTGCCGATATTTACGGTGTAATGGCGGATTCCAAGATGGTCTACCAGAAGCTGCGCCATGTCAATGTCTGACTGGGAGGTGTTCGGCATCAACACGCCGATGACCCGATCTTTGCCCAGCGCTTCCACCAGCAGGGCGGCGGTGATGGAACTGTCTTTTCCACCGCTGATTCCGATAATTGCGTTGCAGTCGGGACCGTTCGTCCGAAACCAGTCGCGGATCCACTGAATCGTGGCTTGCGTTGCTTTCTTTGCATCAAATTCCATAAAGCTACCTCCTTACAATACATTTCATCATAGCACATCCCGGGTAAAAATAAACTCGCTATGCCATAGTTTCTTGAAGGGGATTCCGGGATAATGTATAATAAACGAATGTATGAAGTGTAAAGGAGAAGCGAATGAAGCAGAATTATGTTCTTCAATTGAAGGCGGATATGGAATTTATGGATTTTTTCATGGTGAAGACCATTGCCATTCGGGTGGGATCCAATCGGAAAAAATATCTGGACATGACATTGGCGGACTGCACCGGAGAGATTTCGGCGAAGAAATGGGATATTTCCGATGAAGAGCTGGATGGCATTAATCGAATCCAGGTGGGCGATATCATCAAGGTGAAAGCCGGAGTGACGGAGTGGAAGGGAACGAAGCAGCTGCGCGTTACCCGGATTCGCCACGCCAACCGGGACGACGGTCTGGTGCCTGCCGATTTCTACAAGTCGCGCCGGAAGATTCGGAAAGCATGTATAACTATATTGTAGGAAAGATTCGGGAATTTCAGGATGAGGAGCTGAAGCAGCTCTGCCTGACAATCTACGAAGAGAACCGGGAGAAGCTGATGTACTACCCGGCGGCCATGAGCAATCACCATGCGGAATACGGCGGACTGTTGTACCACGTGAAGCGGATGATGATGATGGGAGAGCAAGCTTGTACAGTGTATACCAACCTCTCCAAGGATCTGCTTTTGGCGGGAGTAGTGCTCCACGATATCGAGAAATTGAATGAGATTCTGTCGGATACCCATGGTGTGTCGCCGGGGTATTCCTTTGAAGGTCAGATGCTGGGGCACTTGGTGCAGGGCGTGACACTGATTCACGATCGGTGCCGGGAACTGGGAATCGGAACGGAGAAGACCATTCTTCTGGAGCATATGATTCTCAGCCACCACTACGAGCCGGAATTCGGCAGCCCGAGAAAGCCTCTTTTTCCGGAAGCGGAAATGCTCCACTACTTGGATATTGTGGATGCAAAGATGTTCGATATGGAAGAGAGCTTATCCAAGGTAGAGCCGGAGAATTCGGCGAACGGGTATGGACTCTGGATAATCGGAAACTGTACCGACGGAAATTTTAGGGTGAGAGAAAAATAGACATAACAGAAGTGGAGAGTCATGGAAAAAATCGGGAAACTGGAGCGGGTAATTTTTCATAATAAAGAAAATGGATACACGGTGGGCGTCTTTGAAACGGAAGACGAACAGTTTACGGTGACCGGAAGTTTTCATGATCCGAATCCCGGCGTGAAATACCGTATCGTTGGGGAATTTAAAATGCACCGAAAATACGGCGAGCAGTTCAATGCGGAATCCTACGAAGAGGTGATTCCGGACGACGCCGATGGAATCCGCGCTTTTCTGGCGGCGGGAACCGTGAAGGGCATTGGTCCGAAGATGGCCAATTTGATTGTGGATCGCTTCGGGAAATCCACCTTGGATGTGCTGGAGCAGAATCCGGAGAAGCTGCTGGCAATTCGGGGGATCGGACCGAAATCCCTGAAGGTGATCGCGGAATCCTTCGGAGAGACTATTGAATTTACGAAAATTTCTTTTTCCCTGAGAGAACTGGGAATTACCATGGCTCAGGCGGTTCGCATCTATAAGCTGTACGGCGGCGAATCCCTGGAAGTGGTGAAAGACAATCCGTACTGCTTGGTGGAGGATATTTACGGCATCAGCTTTCGGAAGGCCGATGAGATTGCCATGAAGTTGGGGTTTGAGGAAGACAGCGAATTCCGGCTGGAGAGCGGCGTGGCCTATGTGCTGGAAAATTTTGCCCAGAGCGGAAGCACCTACATGCCCAAGGAACAGCTGCTGGAATCCACGGTGAAGCTTCTGGACGTGGGGTCGGAACAGGTGGAGGAATGCCTGGTCCAGATGATTTTCCAGGGGAAGCTTCAGACGGATACGATTGAGGAGACGCCGGTGGTGTACCTTTATGGGTATTATCTGGCGGAGCAGAGCGTGGCGTGGCATCTGGCTCAGATTAAAGAGGCGCACATCGACCCCCTGCCGGCAGACCTGGACAATCTGATTCAGGACGCGGAAAAAAACAGATCCGGCGGAATTCACCTTTCCGAAGAGCAGCGGGGCGCGGTCCGTCAGGCGCTGACGGAAAATGTCTGCATTATCACCGGCGGTCCGGGAACGGGAAAAACCACGATTATCAATACCATTGTCTACATACTGGAACAGTTGGATATCAAAGTGGCGCTGGCTGCGCCTACCGGTCGGGCGGCAAAGCGAATTACGGAGACCTCCGGCGTGGAGGCCATGACCATTCACCGAATGCTGGAATACGTCTACTCGGAGGATGAGCACGAGATGAATTTCGGTCGCAATGAGGAGAACCCTCTGGAAGAAAAGGCGGTAATCATCGACGAAGCCTCCATGGTGGATTTGATGCTGATGGAAGGATTGCTGAAGCTGTCAAGCCGGGAACGCGCCTGATTATCGTGGGCGATGCGGATCAGCTGCCTTCGGTGGGCGCAGGCAACGTGCTCCGAGATATGCTGCGCAGCGAATACATTCCTGCGGTGCGGCTTCACGAGATTTTCCGCCAGGCGGGCGAGAGCTTAATCGTGGTGAATGCCCATATGATTCAGCGGGGCGAGTATCCGTATGCCAATGAGAGCAACAAGGATTTCTTCGTAATGAGACGATCGCGGGAAGAGGATATCCTGAATACCGTGGAGGATCTCTTTCGGGGGCGTTTGCAGAATTATTATGATTTTATTCACAGCGGCTACGACATCCAGGTGCTGACCCCTACGAAAAAAGGATTGCTGGGAACCATTCATCTGAACGAGGTTCTCCAGGGCGTGTTGAATCCGCCTTCCGAAGAGAAGAGGGAAAAGAAATCCGGAAGCCGGATTTTCCGGGAAGGGGACAAGGTGATGCAGCTCCGGAACAACTACATGATGGAGTGGAAGCGAGACGGTGAGACCGAGAATGGAAAGGGCGTCTTTAACGGCGATATGGGCCGAATTGAGGGCATCAATCCGGAATCCGGACGGGTTTCCGTTCGCTACGATGACCGAGTGGTGGTGTACGAGAACGAAGACCTGATGGAGTTGGAACTGGCCTATGCCATCACGGTGCATAAGAGCCAGGGCAGCGAATTTCCGGCGGTGGTGATGCCTATGACCTGGTTCCCGCCGATGCTCATGACCCGGAACCTGCTGTACACCGCCGTGACCCGAGGCAAAAACCTGGTAGTGGTGGTGGGCTCCGAGGATCGGATGCACGCATGGTGGACAACAACCGAATCGATGAGCGATATACCGGACTGGAATATCGCCTTCGCCAGATCGACTTCGGAAATACCATCGGCTAGCTGCATCGGAAAGCGGCGGCCGGAAAAAATATATTTTTACCCAGATGCATTCGGAAAGGATGTTTATGAATTTTCGAATGCTGAAAGAACAAGTATTGGATTTGGTCTACCCGGACGCTCTGTACTGCATCTGCTGCGGCAAGGTGATTGACAGCACCCGGCCCTATCGCTTGTGCAACGAATGCCGACGGGAGATTCGCTGGGCGACGGGGAGGACCTGCCGGAAATGCGGAAAAATCTTATCAGAGAACAATCCGGGAGACATCTGTTTCAGTTGCCGGGAACATGCGCATATCTTCGATATGGGGTTCACCTGCTGCGAGTACGGGCAGCTTCCCCGGTCCATTGTTTTTGCGCTGAAATATCATGGGCGGACGGATATCGGCCGCACCGTCGGTACGGTGATGCACGACCGGATGGAGGCCCTTCGCCGGGAAACCGGACTGATGTACGATTTGATTTTGCCCGTGCCCATGCATCCGGAGAAGGAACGGATTCGGGGATATAACCAGGCGAGCGTAATCGGAAAGCACTTCGCCCGGCTGGAGGATATGCCTTTTTGCCCGGACGTGCTGCTGCGCAGTCGGAACACAGCGCCGCTTCGGGGAATGACTCCGGAGGAACGGCGGCAGATTCTTTCCGGCGTAATGACTCTGCGGAATGCAGAGGCCATTCGAAATCGAGACGTGCTTCTTATCGACGATATTTATACCACCGGCGCAACGGTAGACGGGGCGGCGGAAGTGCTGCTGGCCGGCGGAGCACGGCAGGTGTACGTGCTGACCTTTGCGGCAGGCGCAGATGTGGTGAAAAGTGAATAGGTCCGAGCGCATTAGGATGAAGATAGCAGAAAAAGAACCGGCATTTACCCGATTGTAGGGTTGTGCCGGTTCTTTTGGCTGTTCTCACACTCTCGTGAAGAATCTAAAGGTTAAGAAATTTTTCCTTTCGAGCTGCAAGCGATTGTTACGGTGCGTGAAAAAGATTCTTTTGGTATTCCATTGAAATAATGTGTACCTGTTGCTTTAGCAAAAGCTTTATTGCTTTTTTTCCAAGATGATTTATTAGATATTTTCCAACCACTATCTTTTGATTCTGCAGTCACTGATGCTTTGGTACATTTTGAAGTCCCACCGCCATATGTGAATGTTCCGGACACCTTGACATACCATATAACCTTTCCGGAAGAGTTTTTATAGTATGTTGTTTTGGAGCCTGCTGTAGTTTTTGAATTAGATAATGTTGATATTGTGTCAGTAATAATTGAGTTATTATTTTGGATTAGTACAGTTTCGTAATAACTACCATCCCCTAGATATTCCGTTTGCACTTTAAAATCGGAGGAATCTGCAAAGGCGGTGAGTGAAGTGCAGCAAAAAAGAATACACAGTGTGGTAATGACCAAGATTCGTTTCATGAAGTTTAACTCCTTCCTCGAGCTTTTGTGTTAGTTCTCTTATTCTTCGATAGTAGTTTCAGTTGTAATTTCAGTAATAATGGTATTCTTATAATGGAGATAGGCCTTATATGTGCAAGCACTAAAAAAACCGAGTCCTAGGATAAAAGATATTGAGATAATGATAAAAAGGCGACGCAAAAGTTGTCTTGCAGAGATTCGCTTAAACAACTCTTCCGTATCCAGGGAAGAAATATAGCTTTGGGATATTTCCAGAGGGGTACCAATTGATTTTCGATATCCTTCATCTTAGCACCCGGATTATCATCTAGGTAATCATATATTCGATCAGATAGTGTTGATAAAAATATTCTTTCAGATTTGTTGAAAGCAGGAAGAAGAGCACGTATTTGTTTTATGTACTTTTTTACTTCTGTGTTGTTATTCATTCCTAATTCTCCTTATCATCGGATAGTTTTGCCGACAATATCGATTCGATGCTATCAGCAATTACGCGGTAATCAGACAAAAGTTGGTCAAGTCTCTCTAGCCCGGTAGCTTCAATATGATAATATTTACGTACACGACGTTTTCCGGTTTGAATAGCATGCGAAGTGATAAGCTTTTTATCTTCTAATTTGTACAAAACCGGATAAAGACTTCCTTCCGGCACAACGTATGATCCTTCCGATAAATCTTTGAGCAGCAAGCTGATTTCATAGCCATATAGGTCTTTCTGTGATAATAGGGACAGGACCAGCATTTCTACGGTTCCCATTTTAAAATTGTTTCGTTCGTGTATCATAATATCCTCCCTATGTTAAAGCTATTTTATTATAGTTAAAAGGTAAAATCAATATATAGGAAAAATAAATATTGATTGACGAAGCAGTGCTGTTGTTTTAAAATAAAAACACAGAAAAAAGTCTTAGTATTGACGGAGGTGAAAATATGATAAAAGAAAAAAGACAAGAGCTGTGGCGGCGATTGTCGTACTGGCGATTTTGCTTGCGATGTGCTCCACCGATATCATGCTGCGTCTGGCGGTATTCACATATTCACCGAAGAGTGCAGTTACGATGAAGTACAAAAAGGCCGACGACAGAAGTGCGGGCAAAGATTTATATGTTATCACCGAAAACGTGCCGGTTGAGAAGGCGACTCAGGGAATGCTGGAAACGTGGGAGGTATATCATTTTGGACCGCTGAAATTTGCTCACTATTACGGAGAGTGTTGATATAAGCCTTCATAATATGGTATACTACAAAACATAATGTTGCATAGAAATTCATCTCCACGGTATGTTTGTGGTTGAAAGTCCAAGCCAGCTGCGGGCAAAGGGATCCACGTAAGCCGTCAGCAGGAAGCGGCGGTGATCATGGCGTAGTTTAGAAGTAAGTCCTCCGGGAAACTCGGGTCAAGGCAAGTGTGGGGTCAAAGACCAGGTCAAGTGCCGAGGGGATGGATTTTCTATATATGGTAAACGGAAAGCGACGCGGTCGCGTCTATTCGTTTTTTTTGAATTATTTGATTGGAACCCGGGACAGGAGGAAAAAGGAACATGGACAACAGAACAGTGGCACTGCAGAAGCATAGTGAGTGGAGAGGAAAGCTGGATATCGCGCTGAGAGCGCCGATTGAGAACGATGAGGATCTGGCGATTGCTTACACACCGGGGGTTGCGGAGCCTTGCCTGGAAATCCAGAAGGACTACAACAAATCCTATGACCTTACCCGCCGCCACAACCTGGTAGCCGTCATCACCGACGGCACCGCCGTACTGGGCCTCGGCGATATCGGACCTGAAGCCGGTATGCCGGTAATGGAGGGAAAATGCGCTCTGTTTAAAGAGTTCGCCAATGTGGACGCGTTCCCCATCTGCATCCGTTCCAAGGATGTCGACGAGCTGGTGCGGACGATTTATTTGATCTCAGGCAGCTTTGGCGGCATCAATTTGGAGGATATCTCCGCCCCCCGCTGTTTTGAAGTAGAAAGAAAATTAAAGGAAATCTGCGATATTCCAGTGTTCCATGACGATCAGCACGGCACCGCTATCGTGGTGGCCGCTGCGTTTATCAACGCTTTGAAGGTTGGTCGGCAAGGAGCTTTCCTCTGTCCGTGCCGTGTTCGAACGGCGCGCTCGCCGGAATCGCCATCGGTAAGCACCTCATGAACCTAGGCTGAAAACCTGATCAT
>ENA-OQEB01000623-OQEB01000623.1-human-gut-metagenome-genome-assembly--contig:-NODE-623-length-14401-cov-2.277638_pt1 | contig 14401 bp, 19 predicted proteins | sample MGYA00242787_ERZ504619 | MGnify/ENA primary metagenome ERZ504619 (study PRJEB26092, sample SAMD00036317) | human gut metagenome | host: Homo sapiens | study: EMG produced TPA metagenomics assembly of... | reverse complement strand
CGCCGCTGTGCAGGCACTGCGGAGAGCAGTGCACACCCACAGCTGGAGCTGGTCGAGCAATTTTATCAGGTACTCTACCGCACGCAGGAGCAGAATTGTGTATCTCTGAACCGTTTCGAGAAATCTTCCAGCAACCAGATGTCCAATGTCCGGGATGTAATATTAGACGGTCTGCCGCCTATTTGTGCCGGATTCCTCCGTCCCCAAAAACAACACAACGCCTGTGCGGAGCTATTGTGCCGCTTTTTGCAGGAGAGGTTGAAGTTTTAAAAAAGAGTGACAGCATTTCGCTTTGAACACTGCCACTCTTTTTTGTATTATGAATAACATCAAAACGACCACGTTTTTCTTATCATCCTTCATCAGCGCGAGCATGGTTGATTATTTTATCAGCTTAATCCAGAGAGTGACCGCATTACAAGGTCAATATCCTGATTTTCCAGTTCCCGAATGATGTGCAGGTAGGTTTTCTGCGTTGTTGTCATGCTGGAATGCCCCAGCCGCCTTGCCACGTTTGCAATAGATACACCTGCAAACAGAAGCACCGAAGCGTGGGTATGCCGCAGACCATGTACCGAGATAACCGGGATCTTGGCCCGGTTGCAGTGCCGTTCCAGAACATTCAGCTTCATGAATCGGCTGCGCACGACCTCCGCAGGCTTGTCGTCCCCTGCCACCCGCAGCAGCTTGCGTTTGGTGGAACAGGTGTCCACAAGCAAGTCCACGATCTGGTAGATGGTGTCCTCATCGTCCGGGCAGAGCCGGAGTAGAAGGTCAACCTCCAAAGACTGAGAAAAATATTCTTCCAGCCGTGTGCGCTCATCCGGTTCGTCCTCCGCATCGGAAGAGAAAGGATCAGGTTCACTCCCCTCGGTTTTATTCCACTCAGTCTTATTTCCTCGTGATTTTGCCGTTTCCTGCTGCGCTGAATCCGCGGCACCGGAACCGTTCTTTTCACGATTCCGGAAACGTGGGTCTGTAAAGTTTTTGACGTAAATCAGATTGGGTTTTCCCAGCCCGCGCCGTTTGCGCTCAATCAGACCAAACTTTTCCAATTCCCGGAACAGTTTGGTTGCCTTGTTGTCTGCGCAGCCCAGTGCATCCATCACTTCCTGCACAGGAAAAATGATATACACTCTCCCCTGCTCATCCAGCCATCCGTTTTTCACCGACAGCCCCATGCGGTCCAGCAGGATGCCGTACAGCGTTTTGGCATCGTTGGACAGGTCCTTGAATTTTATGTCCCGGAATAAATTTTGGGCACCCGGAAATACGAGAACATCTCGCCCGACTGCCCATAGAAATAGTCAAACATCCTGACTTCTTCGCTTGTTCTGCCTTGTCACATCCTTGACACCTCCGTTCGTAGTATGATGAAATATGTATGACTATCGTTATTTTTCTTTACAAAGATGGCCTGCCATGCTACAATAGCCGCATCTACGGCCACCGGACAACAGGAAAAGAGTATCTCATGGCCAAAACTGCTGACACCATTGCCATCTATTCCCGCAAGTCCCGCTATACCGGCAAGGGCGAAAGTATCGGAAATCAGATCGACCTCTGCCGCGAATATATCCGCACTCACTACGGCGATGCCGCCGCGGAACATGCCGTTGTCTTTGAGGACGAGGGCTTTTCCGGCGGCAACCTGAACCGCCCGGACTTCAAAAAGATGATGACCGCTGCCAAAGAGCGGAAGATCCGTGCCATCGTGGTCTATCGACTGGACCGCATCAGCCGCAACATCAGCGACTTTTCCAGCCTGATTGAAGAACTGGGACGGCTGGGCATCAAAACAAAAACGGGCGTTCGTTCACCCGGTTTTCCATCAAGTCGATTTTGCAGAATCCTGTCTACCTGATTGCAGACAAGGACGCCTATCAGTATTTTGTGGACAATGAGGCAGAACTGTTCGCCCCGGAGTCCGGAAAAAAGGCAAGCCCTCCTTCATAAATTACAGTAACCGTTTATGATACTATGGGGAGGGGTCGGCATGTTTTTATCTCTTCTGCAATTTTTTGCCACAAAGTTTCTGGTTCTGGCGCTTCATCTGGAAAGCGGCAGCTTTCCGCGGCCCCTCTCTGCCCGGGAGGAAACCGAAGCCTTTTCCGCACTGCGTGCCGGTGACCCTGCCGCACGGGAAAAACTGATCCGGCACAATCTGCGTCTGGTGGCACACATCGTAAAAAAATACTACGCCCTGCCCGGCGATCAGGACGACCTTATTTCCATCGGCACCATCGGCCTGATGAAAGCAGTGGATACTTTCGACTCTGACCGTCGGGCACGCTTTTCCACCTACGCCAGCCGATGCATTGAAAATGAGATCCGGATGCAGTTCCGCCGGAACCGCAAAACCGGCGGGACCGTCTCGCTGCAGGAAGCGCTGGAATCAGATGGTGACTCTGCGCTGACGCTGGCCGATGTGCTGCAGGACAGCTTCTGCATGGAGGACACCTGCGAAACGCAGGACGATATCCGCCGGATGCGGCAGCTGCTGGACGGCCTGCCCGCCAGGGAGCGACAGATCATTCTGCTGCGGTATGGTCTTTCCGGCCAGCCGCCGCTGACCCAGCTGGAAACTGCAAAACTGCTGGACATCAGCCGCAGCTATGTTTCCCGTCTGGAAACTCATGCGCTGGAACTTCTGCGCCAGCGGTGGGATGTTCCGGGCACAAAAACAGCGCAGAGGTGAGCGGTGCGCTCGCCCCTGCGCCATGCAGTCAGCTATCCAGAATTTTCAACTGCAGTTCGTTCAATTGTTCAAAAGTATACAGTCGATTCAGTGCTTCCACCAGCTCCTTTTTGGAAAGACGCGGCGGCAGGCCCAGCGCGTTCAGAAGCTTTGCCTTGCGCTCAGCGCTGCCCGGCCTGCCGGAAAGCCCCCACTCGTAGAGGTCGGTATAGGTGATCTGCCGTCCTTCTGGGCGGGCCGCTGCGGCACCCGCCTCAGCGCCAAGGGCATCCCGCAGCGCCTGCAGAACAATGGCATCGTCCACGCCTCGACCCCCAGCAGGCCCTCCTTGCCGGGCTGCTCCTTGCGCTTTTCCTTGCCGTGGATCGCGGGCACGTAAGCCTGAACCACATTCTTTTCTCCCACCAGATTGGTGATGTAGGTGCGGATGCGGAAGCCTGCTGCGTCCGAATCCGTGAGCAGGATCAGGCCGTTTTTCTGCGCCAGCGCTTTGAACAGCTGCTGGCGCTTTTTGTCGCTGTAAATGCCAAAGCCATCCGTCAGCAGGATCATGGCATCGGTCAGATGGGAGAGCCGGGCCGCATCGTACTTGCCCTCCACAATGAGCACCCGGCCTGTATGGATCATTTCGTTTTCCTTCATCGTCCGCTCCCCGCCATTGCCAACCGGCACAGCGCTGTTTCCAGCAGGATCTGGTCATCGGTAGGCTGGCTTTTCAGGCTCTGGTCCAGTTCCAGCAGCACCTGCATACAGTTTTCGATCTGGCCCAGCGTGTAATGCGAGGCTGTTTCGGCCGACCGCTTGAGCCGGTAATCACTGCCCTTATAGCCAAAATCCTTGAATACCGTGCTGTAATTTTTCCGTTTTGCTGCCCCCAGCTTGACCCGGTACAGATCCACATAGCTGCCGATCATGGCCGCTGTAATGGCAATGGGCTCCTGCTGCAGGCGCAGCAAAGTCTGCAGCTTTTTGCAGGCACCTGTGGCGTTTTTGGCCGTGATCATGCGGATCATCTCGAACACGTCTGCTTCCAGACTGACCGTGCCCATTTCCGCCACCATCGCTGCCGTGACCGTCTGATACCCGGACAATGCACAGAGCTTGTCCACCTCATTTTCCAAAAGGAACGGATCCTCGCCGCAGCGCTCCAGCAGCGCCGCCGCTGCGCCGTCCGGCAGGGTGGTTTTCTGCTCCTTTGCGCGGTCGATCATCATCATTTTCAGTTCAAAGGGCTTGGGCTTAGCCAATTCTTCGGTGTAGCCAAGCGCCTTGCACTGCGCGATCAGCTTCTGTGCGCGCTTGCCTGTTTTGAGCTTGCTGCGCTCCAGTTCAAACACGCTGCCCAGCACCACCACAGCATTTTCCAGACTGGAAAGGGTGCTGTTCAACTCTTCCAGATCCTTGTCACTGTAAGCTGCAGGGTCGATCTCCGGCAGCACCACCACACGCCGGGTGCCAAAAAATGAGATGGTGCCCGCCGCCATGATGAGCTGTTCGATCTCCGGCGCAGCTCCATCCAGAACCGTGGCGTCCTCGTCGCTGTCTGCGGTCAGGATGCGGGTGGCCGCTGCCACGGCCTGCCGCACCAGATACCGTTCACTGGAATAAAAATAGTAGACCGGACACTCCTTGTCCGCCAACTGCCGGAGTTTTGTCTCGGTCGCCATGCAGGCACCTCCCTTCTCTTATGGTGTTGTTCTATTGTACCACACTCTGCCCGGATTGCAAAGCATCACTCCGTTTTCAGCCCGCCGTGCCGCCGCAGGCTGATGGATGCCGCCAGTTCTTTTCTGTTGTCCATCCAGTCATAGCTGCGCAGGGCCAGAACATTTTTATACTGCACAGCATCCGGCTTTGCAGGGGAGGCCATCAGCCACTGCACTGTGACCTGTTTTGCCAGTTCTACAGTTCCATTGACCACGGCAAACTGCCGGTTGCCCACAGTCAGCCGCACAAGACAGCCATTCCGGGTGCGCAGCATTTCCACCAGAGCCGGTGTGCACCGCAGCTTTTGTGCTGTGTTCACCGCCATTTCTGCTGCCGGAAGTGTCCGCTCTGCTTCCAGTGTACAGGCCGTTTTAGGTTTGTGCGCAGGTCTGCCACAAGCTCCACAGTCTGCACGCCCCGCCGGCAAGCTGGTTTTCCACTGCGTTCTGGGCAGAAGCTCCGCCCCGGAACAGCACCATGGCGGTATCGTTCTGGGTGACGACCACTGCCGGCGCGTTGGCGCTGCCTACAAGGTCGATGTGCACCACATCCCGGCTGAGAGCATTGCCCAGCCCGATGGAAACAGCTGCCGCCAGCAGGATGCATGGCCCTGCCACCCGCAGCCGTACCCGCCAGTGGAACGCCAGCCAGCACAACAGGATCAGCACCAGACACACGATGGCTGCATAGGCCGTATCGAAGTAGATTCCCGCGCCCGGTTTTGCAGAGATCCAGACGGCCCAGCGGTCGAGCAGGCCGGTCAACGCCGCAGACGCTGCGGACAGCACCCCATACAGCGGAGCAAGAGCGGGTACCAGGCCGGCAAAGGCCGTGCCAAGGCCCAGCAGCATCATGGGCTGGATGAGCCACAGCACCGCCACACTGGATGCCACCGCATAAATGCTCACACTCAGCCCGCGCAGCACCAGCACCGGGAATGTGGCCACCGAAGCACAAAACGAGATACAAATGCTTTCCGCAAGGCCCCAAAGACGTTCCGGCAGTTTGAAATACCCTAGGCGCTTCACCGGATTTTTCGCGTTTTTCCAGAACTGGCGGTACCACGCATCCCGGGCGCGGCGGATGCACACACCGCCTGCCACCGTGCCCACCACCGCCGCAAACGAAAGTTCAAAGCCGATATCGCACACTGCATAGCTGTTGCCTGCGGTCATAACGATACCTGCCACCGCCAGAGAGGTAAGGGTATCCGGCGGGCCGTACAGCCACACACCCAGTGCACCGACCCAGACCGCCACTGCGGCGCGGCATACCGAGGGTGTGAAGCCGGTCACGCCCATCAGCAAAAAGGCCAGCAGACTTCGGAATACCGCCCGGCGTCTGCGCCTGCGGTAGCTCTGCTCCCACTCGTAGGGCAGGAGTGTGCTGAGGATATCACCGCACAAAATGGACACATGCATTCCGCTTACCACCAGCACATGGGCAAGACCCGCGCCCCGGTAGGCGCTGCGCATGGCCGAAGACAGATAACTCCGGTCGCCGGTAGTCATGGCAGCCAGCACACCGCCGGTCTTGCCGTCCATACGGCGGCGCAGCGACGCACTGAGCCTTTGCTGCAGGCGGTGGGTGCGGGCGCGGAGCTGCCGCTTTCGCCCAGAACTGTAAGCTCCGGCCCGTCCTCGTCCATTTCCGCCTGCAGAGCGATGCCGTCCGCATACAGGCCGACCCGGCTTCCGGATGCCGGGGCCGACAGTATAAATCTTCCCTGCACCCTTTCCCCGGCTTTGCACTCCGGCAAAGCACTGCACTCCACCCGGAAGGATGCCGCGCTGCCGTTCACTTTCTCTACATGCAAAACCGCATCCACGATACCGGGATCGTAGGAATCCGCCGTGCTTTCCACCTCTGCGGTCAGCATCAGCGGACGGCCTGCATATTGCACCCGGATGCGCTCCAGCCGGTTTGCCGTGTGCAGCACCGATGCCATACCCACAGCAGCACCCAGCAGGATGCAGAGCGCTGCTTTGCGGGCAGCATCAAAGATGCACAGCACCAGACAAACGGCAACAAAAAATGCCGCAAACGGCACAAAAAGTTCCGTTTGCGGCAAAAAAACGCACACTAACTCCACACCCAGCATTCCAGCGCAGAAAACGCAGAGCGGGCGTCGCATTGCAGCTTAGTGGAAGAACAGAGGCAGCGGCTCCAGGAAGATGATATCCTTGCGCTCAGCTGCATCGCCCTCGGCCAGAACAGCGGCCTGGCCCACAATGGTGCACTGGGTCTGCTCAGCCAGCGCGTCCAGAGCCTTGAGCGAACCGCCAGTGGAAATGACATCGTCCACCACCAGAACGCGCTTGCCGCTCATCTTGTCCAGCTCCTTGCGGTCGATGACCAGCTTCTGCTTGCCTGCGGTGGTAATGGACTGATCCTCCACCACCACGGGGTCGGTCATATACAGCTTTTCGCCCTTGCGTGCGCAGACGTAGGGCTTGCCGCTCTGGCGGCTCATCTCGTGTGCCAGAGGGATGCCCTTGGCCTCGGCGGTCAGCAGGATATCAAAATCCGGGCACTTCTTCAGCAGTTCAGCGGCAGCAGCCACGGTCAGCTCGGCATCACCCAGCATGATAAAAGCAGCAATGTCCATGTGGTCATTCACCTTGCAGATGGTCAGCTCACGGGTCAGGCCTGCAACGTGCAGAGTATAGGTCTCAGCCATAATTCAACGCTCCCTTTTTATTGGAATCAGACAGGCAGCTTTTCGCCGCCCAGAACATGGAAATGCAGATGTTTCACGGTCTGGCCTGCGTCCTCGCCAACATTGGAAATGACGCGGTAGCCGTTGTTCAGGCCCTGCTCCGCAGCCAGCTTTGCGATCACTGCAAAGATATGGCCCAGCAGTGCGCCGTCCTCTTCGGTCAGCGCAGCGGCAGAGACAATGTGCTTTTTGGGCACCACCAGAAAGTGCACCTTGGCCTGCGGGTTGATGTCGTAAAACGCCACCACCTGCTCGTCCTCGTACAGCTTCTTGGAGGGGATTTTCCCCTCCGCGATCATACAGAACAGACAATCTTCCATGGGAAACAACTCCTTCCTGATATTTTATAAACGTCCCCGCCCTCTCAGGCCGCTTTGCGTCCAGCTCTCCAAAGAGAGAACCCTTGGCAAAACCATAAACTTTGGCAGCGCGTCAGAGCTGACGGAGAGGGCGAACCCGTTTTCTTATTCGCCCAGAGCCTTCTTGACGATGGCGCTGACAGCAGCCAGAGCTTCGTCGATCTTGGTCTCGTCCTTCAGGCCGGCCATTGCAAAGTCCGGCTTGCCGCCGCCCTTGCCGCCGGCAATGGCAGCGATCTCCTTGACCAGAGCACCGGCCTTCAGGCCCTTTTCCTGTGCCTGTTTGGTCACAGTGACAGCCATGGTGATCTTATCCTCAGCCTTGCCCACCAGAACCGCCACAGCGGCTTCACAGCCTTGTCGCGGATGGTATCGCACATGCCGCGCAGGGTGTCGCCGGTGGTGCCGGTGAAGTATGCAGAAGCGATCTTCACGCCGCCGATCTCTTCGGCATTGTCAAACAGGCTGGTCACCTTGGAAGCGGCGACCTGTGCCTTGATCTCTTCCAGCTCCTTGGCCAGAGCCTTGTTCTCAGCCATCACGGCCTCGGCACGGACGGCAGAGCGGTCACGTTGTTTGCCTTCAGGGTGTTTGCCACGGTATGCAGCATAGCCTCCTGCAGGTTTGCACGGATCAGCAGGTTGCGGCCGGTGACAGCTCGATGCGGCGGATGCCCGCAGCAACGGAGGCCTCGCTCACGATCTTGAAGCCGCCGATCTGGGCGGTGTTCTTCACGTGGGTGCCGCCGCAGAACTCGGTAGACCAGCCCTCGATGTCCACAACACGCACGACCTTGCCGTACTTTTCGCCGAACAGAGCCATTGCGCCCAGCTTCTTGGCTTCCTCAATGGGCATTTCCCGGACGGTGACGTTCATGGCTCGTAGATTTTATCGTTCACGATCTTCTGCACGCGGGCCAGCTCCTCGGGAGTGACAGCGCTGAAGTGGGTAAAGTCGAAGTGAGTGATCTCTGCATCCTGATAGGAGCCTGCCTGATGGACGTGGTCGCCCAGCACTTCACGCAGAGCTGCCTGCAGCAGATGGGTGGCGGTGTGGTTGCGGGCAATGGCCATGCGGTATTCCTTATCCACCTGAGCGGTCAGGTGGTCGCCCACCTTCACGATGCCGCTCTCCAGCACGCAGGTGTGGACGTAGTAGCCCTTGGGGGTCTTCTTCACATCCAGCACGCGCAGGCTGCAGTCGGCGCTGTTCAGCATGCCGTGGTCCGCAGCCTGACCGCCCATCTCAGCGTAGAAGGGAGTCTTATCCAGAACCACCAGCACGCCGTCCTTTGCTTCCTCGTCGGTAGCAATGGCATCGGTCAGGTCTCCTCGTCGCTCAGGGCCACCACAACGCCGTTGTCGCACAGGTCTCGTAGCCGGTAAAGACGGTGGGCTCTGCATCCAGCGCACCGAACAGATCCTCGCTCCAGCCGGAGATGTTCTTCTTCAGGCGCTCCGCACGGGCACGCTCCTTCTGCTTGGTCATTTCGGCGTGGAAGCCTTCCTCGTCGATCTCAATGCCCTGCTCTGCAGCGATCTCTTTGGTCAGATCCAGCGGGAAGCCGAAGGTATCGTTCAGCTTGAACACATCCAGGCCCTTCAGCAGATGCTCATGTGCCTTTTCCAGACCATCGATCATGTTGTTCAGGATGTTCATGCCGGCATCAATGGTGCGGGCAAAGTTTGCCTCCTCGGTGCCGATGACCTTCTTGATATAAGCATCGTGCTCGCGCAGCTCGGGGTATGCGGTCTCGCTGGACTGGATGACAGTCTCCACCAGCTCCACCAGGAACGGGCGGGTGATGCCCAGCATACGGCCATGGCGGGCAGCACGGCGCAGCAGGCGGCGCAGCACATAGCCGCGGCCTCGTTGGAAGGCAGGATGCCATCGGACACCATGAAGGTGCAGCTGCGGATGTGGTCGGTGATGACACGGATGGAGATATCGGTCTTGTCGTCCTCGCCGTAGGTCTTGTTGGCAATGTGCTCTACATGGTGCAGCACGCTCTGCACGGTGTCAACCTCAAACAGGTTGCCCACGCCCTGCATCACGCAGGCCAGACGCTCCAGACCCATGCCGGTATCGATGTTGGGGCGTGCCAGACGCTCGTAGTGGCCCTTGCCGTCGGCATCGAACTGACTGAACACCAGATTCCAGATCTCCATATAGCGGTCGCAGTCGCAGCCCACGCCGCAGGTCGGCTTGCCGCAGCCGTACTCGGGGCCGCGGTCAAAGTAGATCTCGGAGCAGGGGCCGCACGGGCCGGAGCCATGCTCCCAGAAGTTGTCTTCCTTACCCAGACGCACCATGTGGTCGGGGGCGATGCCCACCTTCTTGGTCCAGATATCGTAAGCCTCGTCGTCCTCCTCGTACACAGAGATGTGCAGGCGGTCCTTCGGAATGGCCATCCACTCGTCAGAAGTCAGGAACTCCCATGCCCAGGGAATGACCTCCTCTTTGAAGTAATCCTGGAAGGAGAAGTTGCCCAGCATTTCAAAGAAGGTGCCATGACGGGCAGTGATACCCACGCGCTCGATATCCGGGGTGCGGATGCACTTCTGGCAGGTGGTCACGCGGTGACGGGGCGGCTCTTCCTGAGCCAGAAACCACTTTTTCATGGGGGCCATGCCGCTGTTGATCAGCAGCAGGCTGGGGTCGTTCTTGGGCACCAGCGGGAAGCTGTCCAGACGCAGGTGGCCCTTGCTCTCAAAGAAGCTCAGGTACTTTTCACGCAGTTCATTCAAACCGGTCCATTGCATAGGTTTTCTCTCCTCGATTGTCCTTGGCGTTTGCACGTCAGATTTATGATTATGGCAGACGGGGCGGGTGGGCGCAGAAAACAAAAAACAGCCCCATCCCAAAAGGGACGAGGCTGCCTGTAAACTGCTCCGTGGTACCACCCAAATTGCAAAGGATAAAATGTGTCCCCTGCCGCTTTCGGCGCGTTAACGCTGCGCTGCGTCCGGTTTACATTCGCCGGAAGCTCCGGGTGGCGCAAAATGGAACCGACCGGAACGCCTTGCAGCTGGAAGCGCCCTCTCTGAACGGCGGTGTACATTTCTGACCCCATCATTGCCATCTGTCATAATTTTACATTCCGCAAAGCAGACACAATGCCCCTTTGCGTACAGCTAAATTATAGCATACGCAAAACGTTTGTCAACGGTTTTGAGCAAAATTTACGGCACCCAGATGCGGCGCACCTCCAGCACCTTGCCGCCCTGCACCACCAGCGTGGTATTATAGGTGGTCCAGTTATCGGGGTCTGCATTGATCGCTGCTGCCACCGCATCCGCGCCCGTAGTCTCCACAGCTTCGGCCTGCGGGTCGGCAGAACTGTCCTTCAGCACTACATCCTCTGCCAGCGGCATCGTCTTTTCTCCCATCTCGTAATAGAGCGGGTAATCGTCAAAGGTCATCGTCCGGTAGGTGTCATCATCCTCCAGCTTCAAGTCCAGTCCGCCGGGCTGCTCCATGCCGCCATTGATGCTTACAAAATGGTACTGGTCATTCCGCTCAATGCTTTTCACCTCGGTTGTCACACATTGATCCTGCGCCGCACCCTCTTCATGGAAGGCGATCTTATCGCCGACAGCAAGCTTTTCAATCTCCTCTTTCTTATAAATGTCGTAGCCGAACACCTTTGCAGTCAATTTACCGTTCTGCACACCGGAGGTAATGGAGGCAGAAACAAATGTGGTGGTCTGCGTGTCATCAAGGTCATCCAGTGTCCATGTCCGCAGATTGATCGGTTCCGTAACGCCTTCTTCTGCCACATGGGACGAGGCCGGCACTGCACTGGATGCGGGGGTGCTGGCGGGGGTGCCGGAGCCGCCGCAGGCCGTCAATGCGATGCCAGCAGCCAGAACAGCCAGAATCTTATATTTCAGGTTCATAAAAATACCTTCTTTCTTGACGCGGTAGATTTATTCCGCTACAATAAAAACGAATCAAGAACCCATTCTATTGCAACTGATTTTAAGATAGAGAGGAATTTCCCGTGAAAATTTTAAAAGTAAAATGTCTTGCCCCCACCCGGCTGGACAACTACCTGATGCAGCAGTACCCGGCACTGAACCGGGCCGCCTGAACAAGGCCCTGCGGGAGAACAAGATCAAGCTGAACGGCAAAAGCAGCCGCTTTCCACCCGCGTGATGGCCGGTGATGAGATCAAGCTGTTCATTCTGGATGAAGTTCTGGATGCGGACAGGCGTGTGGACGGCCCGGCGTGGAAGAACGCCCGCGGCCCGGCACAGGTCATCTACGACTGCCGCAGATCGTCATTGTGAACAAGCCCGCCGGTCTTGCCGTGGATGGCCCGGAGGACGACACGCTGCTGAACCGCACCCTGCTCTACCTGAACCAGCAGGGCGAGTACAAGGAGAACGACCTGTACACCCCGGCGCTGTGCCACCGGCTGGACACCGGCACCAGCGGCCTTGTCATCGTTGCCAAGACCCCGGAAGCCGAGGAGCTGTTCCTTGCAGCCATCAAGAACCGCGAAGTGAAAAAGACCTACCTCTGCGTCACCTTCGGCCGTCCGATGCCGCCGGATGCCACTCTGGGCGGCTATCTGCTTAAGGACGCGGACCGCGGCATCGTGAAGATCGTGGAAGAAAAGCAGCCTGGTGCCAAGGAAGTGGAGACCCGGTACGAGACCATCGCCGTCTCCGGCCGTCTGGCCCTGCTGAAGGTGCAGCTGATCACCGGCCGCACCCATCAGATCCGCGCCCACATGGCCAGCATCGGCTGTCCCATTCTGGGCGACAGCAAATACGGCAACAACACCGCCAACCGCGAGCTGAAGCTCAAGTATCAGGCCCTGTGCGCATGGGAACTCACCATGCCCCGCTTCAACCAGCCGGATTTCGAGTTCCTCAGCGGCAAGACCTTCCGCGCACCAAAGCCTTGGTATTACAGTCAGGTACTGGACGGAACCCTGAAATAAGCTTTTTTACAACAAATTACAGCAAAAAAGAAATCCCGGAAGTGTATTCCGGGACTTCTTTTTTCGTTTATGATTTTACTGGAATAGACCGCCAAACCAGCCCAGAGTGGACTCAGTTGCATTTGCAAAGGCATCCTGAACTTCCTGAATGCTGTCCAGCAGCTTGGTGCCCTCGGTATCCTTCACCGACCAGTAAACGCCGCTGCTTGCCGAGCCATCCGAAACCGTGAAGTCACTGGTAAAGCAGAGGTTATCGCCCTGAGAATCGGTCACGACCACCATGTAGGTGTAATTGCCTGCGGGCAGTTCACCAAAGCGGATGGAGCTATCCAGCGACTTGAAGGAGAAGATCGCCGTATTGGGTGCTGCCTGTGCAGTGAACACCGTCTGGTCGTTCTCGTCCAGCACTGCCACCTGCACATTGGTCAGGGTGGTGCCAGCGCAGCATTTGCAGTGCCGGTCAGCGCCATGCCCTTGCCCGCACGGACATTGATGGGGTAGCTCATTCCTTCCAGACGCAGGCCGTCAGCCTCTGCAGCAATGAAGTTGTGATCTGATGCCACATACCAGTAGCAGGAGGACCTATTGACCGAAACGCTGGAGTTTTCCAGCGGGATGCGTCCGGAAGAGATGTTGCCTGCCGGATCGGAGCAATAGAAGTTGCCGTTGGTGTAGTCGGTGAGCAGCACTGCATGGGGCTGGCTGCGGTCATACAGCACGATGCCCTCCGGGTGCTGCGAAAGCAGGGTGATCAGGGTCTGCACTTTTTCCTGTTTGCGGGAGGGCAGTGTGCCGTAGCCCACCTGCATCTCCTTATATGTAAAGCTGTGGGAAAGCCCGTTGGACCATGCTGTGGAACGGACACTGTTCTCGGTCACAGTGGACCAGTCGGTCAGGCCGTCAAAATAGGCACGGCGGCGCAGCATCATGCTGCGGATGCCAGTGTGCAGGTGCCGCCACGGCTCTGCTTGAAGTAGAAGCCTGCGTCCACATTCAGATCAACTGCCAAGGCAGCCGGCAGGCAGGTGAGCATAAACACCAGTGTCAGCACAAGGCTCAGCAGTTTTTTACGGGACGGTGCAGCGGTATTCACGGGTAGGTTCTCCTTTCAGCTTCCATGATTTGTTACGTTTACCACCATAAAGTATACCAACCTGTTACCCTTTTTGTAAACGTTTGTGAAGCTTTTTTCTCAATATCAACACGTTTGGGCAGTTTTTGTTGGAGAGAATGCACAGTTTCCGGCAAGATATTCTACATTTTTTACAAAAATCCCGTCCTGACATTTTTCAAGCGCACCATATTTTGCATTCTTTTTTCATTTTCTGACCACGCTGTGGGCAAACAAAAAAGCTCCACTGGGGCTTTCGTTGCTTCGCAAACGCAAACTTTTTTCTCCGCAATCAGCGGTCAAAGTGTCCTCAAACCGGACGGTTTGGGTGCCATCCTTGTAGTTGAACGTGATTAGCATCCGGTCATCGTACAGAAAAATGGCATTGACAAAAATCTCGATCAGCGCTTTCCGCTGCTTTTTCTGCGAAATATCGAACTTCTAAATTTCATCAGCCAGAATCGGATGAAATCCTCATTGAAGCTGGGCTTCTTCAATTTTTCATCTGCAATTTTTGCAGTCAGCTCATCTTTCTGGCTTTCCAGCGCTTCCAGACGCTCTTTCGTTGTCCGGATGTACAAGCCGTCCTCGATAGCCCTCATCAGGTTGTCCAGCTTTTTGTTGACCTCTCGCAATTGCTTTTCCAGCAGCGGGATCGTTGTGTTCTCCTGATTCTGGACATCCATGACCAATTGAACGATCTTGTCGATCACCGCATCGTCCTGAATCAGCTTCATGGTCTCCCGAACACCAGATCTTCCAGCCAGTCCTTCTGCACGGTCTTTTTTGTTGCAGCCCTTACGCCGCTTGACGTTGGCGCATTTATAATAATAGTAGGTGCGCCCGGTGGCACTGG
>ENA-OQEB01000622-OQEB01000622.1-human-gut-metagenome-genome-assembly--contig:-NODE-622-length-14403-cov-2.722611_pt1 | contig 14403 bp, 14 predicted proteins | sample MGYA00242787_ERZ504619 | MGnify/ENA primary metagenome ERZ504619 (study PRJEB26092, sample SAMD00036317) | human gut metagenome | host: Homo sapiens | study: EMG produced TPA metagenomics assembly of... | reverse complement strand
CCTTTTGCCCTGCTCTGCGAGCTTGCGGGGGCCGACAGCGCCGCCCCCGCCTCTGCCGCCGCTGGTGGAGGCCGCCATTGAGGATATCCGCCAGAACTACGCTGGCCTGTACGGCGTGGAGGAGCTCAGTGAGCGGCTGGGGGTCTCCAAGAGCCACCTTGTCCGCACCTTTACTGCCGCCGTGGGGGTGTCTCCGGGGCGCTACCTGACCACCGTGCGGGTGGAAGCTGCCATGCGGCTGCTCCTGCACCGGGAGTACACGCTGGATGTCATTGCCAGCCTGTGCGGCTTTTCAGGGGCCAACTACCTGTGCCGGGTGTTCAAAAAAGAGACCGGCCAATCCCCCGCACAATGGCGGGCCTTGGCCGGTCAGACAGCGCGGCCCCTCAGCCCGGCGGAAAGCAGCGGGAGCAGGCACTGTATATTTAAAATGTTCAGGAGCCGGGGCAGCACCCGGCTCTTTTCCGTGGAGGTGTTCAGCCGCACACAGACTGCGGGCGCTTGAGCAGGAACACCGTCAGGGCCAGCGTGATGGCCTCGGCGGCGGGGAAGGCCGACCACACGCCGTTCATGCCGAACAGGGCGCTCAGGATCAGCGAGCAGGTGACGATGGCGGCCACGCCCCGGCTGACCGAGGTGATGGTGGCCTCGGTGGGGCGGTTGACCGCACCCAGATAGCCTGCCGCAACAATGTTGCAGCCTGCAAAGAAGTAGCCCAGGAAGTAGATGCGCATACCGCTGTGGGCATATTCGGCCATCAGAGCAGAGTTCTCGCTGTTGAAGAGGGCAACAAAGGTATCGGTAAAGCCAAACACGGCACCGTACAACACCGCCGCCAGCGCCAGCGCGGTACCGCAGCCCAGCAGAAGCAGCCTTTTTGCCCCGGCCATCTCATTTTTGCCGTAGCACTGGCTGATCAGTGGCTGGGCACCCTGGGCCACGCCGTTGAAGATGGCTGTTGCCACCAGCGCAAAGTTTGCCACCACGCCGTAGGCGGCCACGCCCACGTTGCCCGCCAGCCGGAGCAGCAGGAAGTTGAACACGGTGGTGGTCACGGCAGAGGAGAGCTCCCCGACAAAACCGGAGATGCCCAGCTGGCAGCTCTGCACCAGCAGCCGGGCCGAGGGGGCCTGCCGGACAAAGGTGAGCGTGTTGCTCTTTTGAAAGAAGTGGCGGCTGCAGATGGCGATGCTGAGCACCGGCGAGATGGCGGTTGCCAGCGCCGCGCCGGGCAGGCCCAGCCCCATGGGGAAGATGAAGATGTAATCGAACACTACATTGAACAGGCTGCCGCTCAGGGTGGCCACCATGGCAAGGGATGGGTCGCCGTCGTTGCGGACGAAGGCCGAGAAGACGTAGTTGCACATGAAGAAGGGCGTGAACAGCAGGAAGATGCGGGTGTAGTTCAGGCCCAGCACCACGATGTCCGCATCGCCGCCCATGAGCTGCAGGAGCGTGCCCGGGCAGAACGCGCCCGCCAGCATGAACGGGATGGCGATCAGGCAGGCGCAGAGGATGGCGTTGGAAAAATACCGCTGCGCCCGCGCCTCGCCCTGCGCCTGCAGGATGGCGTACCGGGTGGCCGCACCCAGACCGATCATCGAGCCGAAGGCAAAGATCAGGTTGTACATGGGCAGGCAGAGGTTCAGCAGGGTCACGCCGTCGGTGCCCGCCGCCTGGGCAATGAAATAGGTGTCGGCCAGAATATAGCACGATGTGCCGATCAGACCGAAAATATTCTGCGACACATACTTGAAGAACTGCTTTGTCAGGTTCATGGATGCTTCCTTTCCGCAGGGAGAATAGGGGAGTGAAACGTAAAAACGACTACTACTATATCATAAAACCTGGCATATTTCAACGAAAAAACGAGGAAACACGCCGCCGTTTTTTCCGCTCTAGCGCCGTGGTTTTTATTGACAAGCCCCCGGCTTGCTATTATAATAGAACAGTCATAATAGCATTCGTGCGCGGCTTTGCGGCTGCGTCAATCCAATAGACAAGGAGAAGATCCAAAATGGCACAAGAAATCAAGATGTCTGCTTCCGGCCTGAAGGCGATGCAGGACGAACTGGAATACCTCAAGACGGTCCGCCGCAAGGAGCTGGCCGAGGAGATCAAGGAAGCCCGCAGCCACGGCGACCTTTCCGAGAACAGCGAGTACGATGAAGCCAAGAACACCCAGGGTCTGGTGGAGAACCGCATCACCGAGCTGGAGCAGATGGTCAAGAACGCTGTGATCATCGACGAGAGCGAGCTGAGCGTGGACAGCGTTTCTGTTGGCACCCACGTCTCCATCAAGATGACCGGCGATGATGAGGCCGAGGAGTACGACATCGTTGGCCGCACCGAGGCTGACCCCATCAACGGCAAGATCAGCGACGAGAGCCCCGTGGGCCACGCTCTGCTGGGCAAGGCTGTGGGCGAGAAGGCTGAGGTCCTGCTGCCCTCCGGCCAGACCGTCGAGTACGAAGTGCTGGCCATTACCCACGCCGCAAACTGAGCCTGAACGGGAGGAAACCATGGAAGAGCAAAAGAGAAACCCCGCTCAGGGCCTGTCTGAGAGCGAGCAGGTGCAGGTGCGCCGCCAGAAGCTGGCCGACCTGCAGGCTGCCGGCAACGACCCCTTCACCCTGACCAAGTTCCCGCAGGACGCATACTCTGCCGACCTGAAGGAAGAGTTCAAGGAGCTGCCCAACGAGACCGACAGCGGCAAGCAGGTCGCGCTGGCTGGCCGTATGATGTCCAAGCGCGTGATGGGCAAGGCAAGCTTTGCCCACCTGCGCGATGACAAGGGCGATATCCAGCTGTATGTCCGCCGCGACGAGCTGGGCGAGGAGGCCTACGCCGCCTTCAAGAAGCTGGACGTGGGCGATATCATCGGTGTCAAGGGCGAGGTGTTCCGCACCAAGACCGGCGAGCTGAGTGTTCGTGCCACCGAGCTGACCCTGCTGGCCAAGAGCCTGCGCCCCCTGCCCGAGAAGTTCCACGGCCTGACCGATACCGAGATGCGTTACCGTCAGCGCTATGTGGATCTGATCGCAAACCCGGAGGTGAAGGATACTTTCGTCAAGCGCAGCCAGATCCTGAAGGAGATCCGCGCCTATCTGGACGAGAAGGGCTTCCTGGAGGTGGATACCCCCATCCTGACCCCCTTTGAGATCGGTGCCTCTGCCCGCCCCTTCTACACCCACCACAACAGCCTGAACATGGACATGGTGCTGCGCATTGAGACTGAGCTGTACCTCAAGCGCCTGATCGTGGGCGGCATGGACCGCGTGTATGAGGTTGGCCGCATCTTCCGCAACGAGGGCATGGACCCCAAGCACAACCCCGAATTTACCAGCATCGAGCTGTATCAGGCCTTTACCGATTTCCACGGCATGATGGATCTGGTGGAGGAGCTGTACAAGCGCCTGGCCCTCAAGATCTGCGGCAGCATGGTCATTCCCTATCAGGCAAGCAGATCGATATGGGTCACTGGGAGCGCCTGACTATGGTCGAGGCTGTCAAGAAGTATTCCGGCGTGGACTTCAACGATTGGAAGTCTGACGAGGATGCCATTGCCTCTGCCAAGGAGCATCATGTGGAGCTGCCCGAGGTTCCCACCAAGGGTGCCATTCTGGCCGAGTTCTTCGATGCCTTTGTTGAGGACAAGCTGATCCAGCCCACCTTCATCTATGATTACCCTGTCGAGATCAGCCCGCTGGCCAAGCGCAAGCCGGACGATCCTGCTTTCACCGAGCGCTTTGAGTACTTCATCGACTGCACCGAGTACGGCAACGCCTTCAGCGAGCTGAACGACCCCATCGACCAGAAGGGCCGTTTTGAGCGTCAGGTCGCCGAGCGCAAGGCCATTGAGCCGACTGCAAGGCTCAGGTGGATTACGATTACGTCAACGCACTGGAGTACGGTCTGCCCCCACGGGCGGCCTGGGCTTCGGCGTGGACCGCCTGGTCATGCTGCTCACCGACAGCGCCTCCATCCGCGATGTTCTGCTGTTCCCCACGATGAAGCCGATTGAACAGTAAATTTCCAATTTAAACAAAACAAAGCCTGAAATTTCTTGATGTACCGAGAAGTTTCAGGCTTTTTCTTTTGATGGATTTCCAGCGAAAACTACGCCATACGCCAATTACGCCAAACGATGCAGGATTTTGTGCAGAGCAAAAGAGCGTTGTTCGCGTTTAGCGTAAAATTGAAGCGTGTGGTGGATGGGTGCAGACCTATAAAGGGCTGCATCAGAAAGTGGATTATGGATCTGCAAACGGACAGCCGGAACTTTCCACGCAAAAGAGGCAAATGTGAAGAACATGGAGGTTTCTTATGAACAAACTGCTTTCCTGCCGCTACAATATGGACACCGACCGGTAGAAGCCCGGTTCGCAGACGGCTCTGCCGTTGCCATCGACTGCATCGCCATCGAGGACGAGTACGGCAACACCCCGGCACAGCGTGCAGAGCTGGACTGGCTGCTGTACAATAAACCGCTAGAATACGCACAGCTCGTATTGGTCGGAGAAATCGAACACTACCTCTCCCTTGGCTACGACCATGGCAGACTGGAAGATTAAGCCCCTATAAAGAACACGATGCCCACTGGCCTATGGCTTCTGCCATAAGTCGGTGGGCATCATTTTTCCTGATGCGTAAAAATGGTCTGGTTCATTTTGAACCGGACCAGCCAAAGTGCAGTTGTAATCAAAAGCTGCTACGGAAAAGCAGAACATCCAAAGAAAACAAACATATTCCGTAAAATAAAGTCCTTTCCTCTTTGAAAAGAAAGCAGTAGCATGATATAACGTTTTTGCTCCAGATGGCGAGAATGACTGCGACAACAGGCGGCAACAGACTCAGGAGGCCATAGTTCATGATGTTCCTTCTTTCTTAGCAATTCATATTTTGTTAACAGAACGACTTTTTATCATACCTAAAAACAGCCGATGCGTCAATCATTTTTTACGATTTTCAGTCACAAAAAGCCACTTGGCTTCCTGTTACAGGAGCCAAGTGGCTTCTGGCAGCATCTTTTCAGCAAAACGCCCCCGAAGCGATGCTCTCGCACGCCTCAGGGGTGTTCTCAGTCGTAATCATAACGACCTGAAGGTTCAGTGGACTTTTCAATCACTATGCCTTATGTAGTTTACTGCTCAATCTGCATCATCGGCAGGAGCCTGAGGGCAGACAGTTTGTAACGTTTTGCCTGTTCCCCATCGTCTGCCGTGGGAGCCGCCGAACCTGCCTCATCGTCTACGCCCAGGACTTGTTTCAGGTTCACCAGCTGAGGAACACCGTCGACAAAGTGCAGGAAACGCTCACCACGCTTGTTATAATTGAAGATTCGCAGATCACTGGAGAACCAGATTTCCTGGCCATTGATCTTTGGCAGAACAGGCTGGATTGATTCCCAGATTTCGCGGATATGATCATCATCTTCGCAGATCAAAACGATAATGGGCCTCTGCGGGAAACTGATCTCGTCCTTTTCGTGGTAAAGCTGATCCAAATTGTCAAACATGAGAGCAAAACGTTCGATTTTTTCACGCAACCATTGTTTTATGCTTTCGGCTTCAAAGTCTTCGGTGCGCCGGACAGGCTCTGCCACCATCGGGCAATCGTTTATGGTTACGGTCGCATAGAACCGGGCACCGGTATACTCCGTACCTTTCAGTTGAATGACACAGCTTGTTTCGAAATTCTCACCAACTTCGTCCTTGTAGGTACGCAGCCAATAGATCAGCCATTGGTTCGTCGCCAGGATGCGTTTGACCGTGTTGCCGTCCTGGAAAATGTCGAACGCATTATAGCGGCCGCCTTTTTTGCCCAGTTCACGCAGCAGGGTGCTGCCGTTCTTTCCCAACGTAATGATTCGCATGACGGAGCAGCTGCTGCCATCCGTACTGCCGTCCTCATTCAGCGTCACAAAGCGGGTCAGGCTGATCAGCATACTCCGCCATTCTGTTTGTAATTGTAGTCAGTTTAGCCCGTGTGACACCACTTCGCCAACCGAACGATACATAACCCGCCTTTATCAGATCGACCAGCATCGTGCTTGTAACATAGCGAAGCTTGGCGATCCATTCCAGAAGGCTGATCTCGAACGGGCCGATGCCACCCAGAGAGTCCTTGTTCATTGCAGCGACCAGAGCAATGAGTGGCTTTGGAGAACTTGGGCTGCCGTCTGAAGCATCCGCAGCGCGCAGTACCGTTCTTGGATAGAAAATAAAGGAAGATTTCTCGGCATTTTTTACGCGTCCGAACTCGTTTGCTTCTCGGACCGACTGTTTGGGCGCGTGCAGGATGGGAGTGTTTTCATCTGCCGGAACGCTTGATGGTGTACAGTTCTCCGGCAGGGGCGGTGCAACAGCCGGTACAGAGGAAGTTTCTGTGGAGGGGGGCTCCGCGGGAAGGGTACCACCTCCAGAATACTGACTGTATTCTCGCGCGATCAGCGCGCACAGATCGTACCAGGACAATCGGTTGTCGTTCCAGCACCCCATCCACTGAGGCGTCCAGATGATGGGCTTTTCTTCCCCTTCCGGTTTCCTGATCCGGAAGCCTTTTATGACGCTTTTCTTGTACGGCAGGCTCACATCCGCAAAGCAGGCAGTCACATTCCTCACACGGGGGAACAGGATCTCTGCTGCATCCGACGGGAGGATACTGTCTTCGTGCAAAACCTGTCGCTTGTATTCCTCAGCAATGATCCAGACAGCGTGTTCCAGCCATGCCGGTGCCGGCCCATTGATCGTGCATTTCTTTGGGCATATAGATATGGAGATTTTTCAGTTCTTTGATATGCACCAGATGAATGCCGGGGATCTGTTCCCCGGTAGCTCTTATCACAGCCGTGACCTCAGCCTCTGTCTTGTTCACGGGGGAATAGAACGTGCAGAGTGGCTTTTTGTCCGGAGCAGCAGCGGTGCCTGCCGCTACGTCCGGTTGCTGTTTTGTAGGAGCAACGAGCAGGTACTTCTGCGTAACTGCCTGGCGGACATCGCTCCATTGAACCTCAGTATACGACCAACGGGTGTGCATCCATGCCGGCATATGAACCATGATGCCGCCGCCAGGTCCGATCTTGACCTTCAGATCACTGACGACGACCCCGGTCTCCCGGAGGGTCACATCCGCCAGACAGCTGTTCTCCCGGTCAAAATCGTGCAGCGTCACCGAAACCGGCGGATCAAAACTTTCCTTTCGGTATGCTGCGGTGATCAGTTTTCTCACCTCGGCCCATTCGATCTCCGCCGGGTAGGGCCATGTGGTCTCCATAACAGCAGGCATATGCACCTGGATGCCGCCGCCCATGCCAGGCTTGACCTTGAACCCGGAAATCACCGTGCCGGAGACGGGGAGTGCGATGTCTGCACAGCAGTCTCCCTGCGCATCGAAATCGTGAAACGAAATGCTGAGTTTATTCGCTGACATCATGAATGATACCTCCGTTCTGGATGAGAAAACTAATGTTTTTGTGGTCCGTCATATTTCCCTGGATCTCATCAAAGGAGCACCTAAAAATCCAGATCCCTGTATAGTTGGTATATTCAATTTTTCGGTAAGAAGGAAGACGTTCGATCGCCATCAGTGAGGAATCCATCGTATAAAAGCGCTGCGCATCTTCGTCATTATCCGTAGGAATATCCAGAAACTCATATCTCCAGCCCAACGGTTCAATCTGATCGGTCTCATAAGTATACCGCGCCCCGTAGGGAAAACGTCTCAGCGGCAGGAAGGCCATCTGGATATCATCGGTCAGCCTGTCGCGCACCCAGACAAACCTGCCTGTGATTCCTGTATATCGCATATCCTGAACGATCAGTTCATGGTTCAACCTTTTTATTTCGCCGGTGGAAGAGAGAACATAATACCCATCACTCTTATAATCTTCAAGGACACGACGGATCGAGTTGATCTGCGAACCACGCAGAACTTTTTCCTCTGAAAAATCGGGATCCAGTAAGACCAGCTGAGAACCAACTCCGACGGCAGTTCCTTTTTCCCGATAACAGGCGCATCGGACATTGGATGAGAATGTCTTCCGATTTAGCACATTGAAGGATTCAGTATCATACTCGACCAGTAAGTTCTCAATCGCGACTAAGACGCGTGCACCATCTGCGCGATACTGGATGCAGCAGATCCCCCGGCCCCCAAAGCACCGACATCCCGCAAACTTTGGAACCGCGAAGGGTCGAATTCCCGATCGCCGCCTTTGTGGGGGGTGGTATCCTCAGAGGAATTTTTAAAAAAAGTTTGAAGTTTCCATGAATGTGTGTCCTCGTCAAACCGTGTCACGGAAAGCAGCTGCAGCAGATTGCTCCGGGCGAATTCTTGTCGCTGCGGATTCCATCTGGCGCATCTTGCCGGAACATCATAGGACAAACCGGAAGGAAGTTTCTGCCCATGAACATCGCACCAGATCAAAGGCTCCAGATCGAACGAAACATTCACCTCGTTTTCTTTTGAGAACTGAACGTAGCGAAAGCTTTTGCTACGGCTGTCATTGCCGTAACTTTTCACCACGCTCTTTGTTGTGATCGAATAGCAGAAAACGATATTTTCGTACAGGATGGCCAACAGTTCTCCGCTGCGATCCAGCGCAAGGTCAACGACCGGACTGGACTGCAATTGGATCGTGTCGAGGTAGGATTGCTCTGCAAGGCTGTAGATCTTCACAACGCCCGCCTCATCACCGGTGAACACATGCGCGTAGCTGTCGGCCGCAACGGCGCTGATCGGTGCTTCATGACCGTCTGTCAGAAAATTGGCCCGGTCGATCCATGCCCGGTCAAAGAGGCTGGGATAATAGGCATCCCTGTACCAGACCGTGAACACGCATTTATTCAACCAGCATTTCCGGAGATCAAGATCCGAGAAATCGCACCAGCCAGAAGCCCTTCCGGCCGATTTCCATTAATGTTTATAAGGTTCGCAATAGCTTGCTGGCAAGGTCGCCGTTTTTTGTTCTCCACAGGGAGAGCAATTGTTCGGCAACACTTTTTTCCGGTGCTGAGATCGTTGTCTTTCCCGGAAAGTTCCAACCGTCTTCTGTCCGAACCGGTCGGGAATTTTCCTCCCGCAGGATATCTGAAACGAAACCAAGAATATCATTCGGATAGATAGTCTGCTGCAGAACAGGCTCCACGTCATCCAGGCGATCAGGATCGTATGCAAATGCCTTCATCTCATTTGCAATATGGAATGCTGCAAAGTAGTCGCGGAAACTCTGATGCAAAAATTCGTATCCGGCATCTGATTCATGCAGAAAGTGCAGAGAATCCGTTGCAAGACCAACAAGGATCTCTGTATCAAAACGGCTTCTCCCACGGAGCAGCCTGCGGAGCGTATCTCTTTTGTACCAGGTGTACCGATCACAGTTCTCATCTATCTCGCCGATACTGCGCCAGATCTCGTCCTCGCTCAAATACAGTCGCTGTTTTTCCAACATTTTGAATGCAAGAGCAGGAAGCAGATATTCCAGCAGCACAAGGTGGGCGGCCTGATCAAAATTATCTTCTTCCGCAGCACGGTACAACTGTGTCTGAAAGAAGTTACTCAGGATCTTTCCGGCGGTGTCCGGATGCTCTTCCAGAACAATGCCCTTGATGTATTGGTATTTGGAACGGTGCTTTTCAACATCCGAGAACAAGGTCAGCATCAACGGCGTCCGGATGACCGCAAACACCTTCTCGTCCGTAACAGGCGGAAGGCCCATGTTGTGCAGATATAACTCAATGGATTCCCTGTCCAACGCCTGCATCTCAAGCGAAACAACATTTCCCATCAGGCAATGCAGCAGGGAGGCGTCAAACCATCTTGAGGTCATGATGATCCGGATACCACTGTAGGCATTGATATAGTCGGTGTTGAGCTTGTTTACGAAGGTCTTTACATAGTCCAGTGAAATTTCGTTGATGCCATCCAGCAGGAGAACAACATTGGGTGCCGAGGTATAGGGCACGCTCATCAGATTTCTTAGAACACCCCACATGGACTGATTTCCTCCGCAGACAATGCGAGCCAGATATTGGTCCAGGGTCATACCGGCATCAATCTTGCTGAGCGGGACATAGATGGCGTTGATTCGTTTGCTCAACAGGTAATCACAGGTCTTCAGCAGGGAAACGGTTTTTCCCATGCCGCCTTCGCCGGTGATCAACAGGTGTTTATGAAGATCATCTTGTCCGTCGGTTTCGGAGAAGAACTTTACCAGAGAGACATCCTTCTTCTGATCATCCTTGTACAGGATATTGATCTCAGGGTTCTTGATGGCGGGGAACAGTTCGCTCCGGATCTCGTTCAATGCGTAGTTTCCGCTCTGCTCATACTGATGTTCATGGTAGAGCCGCAGGCGGGCCATCAGATACTCCGGCGTGTCGATCGGCGGCAGATCCTTTTCGTCCCCGCTGCAAAGGAAGCTCTTCAACTGCGTCAGGGGGACGCTCTCTGTGATGTCACGCGCAAAGGATGCGATGCCATCAGAACTTTCATTGATCCCTGACCCAAAACCGAGAACATCATGGCCGGCACAAAACGAGAACATGTAGGCACTTTGCCGGTTCGCGCTTTCACTCACATCGTCCAGACAGACCGCTACGATGCTTTTCTCCCTCTGGATCGCCAGGTCGAATTCGTGAATACAATACGGCTTGTTGACATAGGTCTTGGAAAGAAAGGCAACAAAGACGATAGAGTCATCAATGGCAATGTCAATCGAAGAGTTGAATTTTTCTGCCGCGCGCAGTCTCTCTTTATCGATCCAGCAGGAAAAGTCCGCTGCAGAGATCAGGCCCGCGATTTTTTCCACCAGTTCACGGTCATCATGTGAATAGGACAGGAACACATCGGCGTGTCCGGACGGTATATTTTCCATCATTCTTCACACCTCCATTTTGTATTTTGGCATCCTTTTCTCTGACGATCCGCCGCAGAGGATGCGAAACGGTGTGCTCTTCTTCCCGGTGCTTTCACCGGAGATTCAATCTTTTTTCGCGCAGTGAGAGAAAAAGAAGCTTTCCTACTTTGCAAGTATAACATGGTGCAAAATCACTTGCAACAGGCAAGGGTAGATCTTGGCGCAAGGCAAGCCGATCACCCCTTATGGATCGGCCGCAGTCCAGAGAGGGGTACCGCGCACCCCGTTTCTTTGACCAACGCGCAAAATCATAAGGAGCACCCTCTTTAAGCTGCCAGCTCTTCTTCCAGAACAGCGTCAACGGAAACAAGCATCCGCAAATTCTCGTTGGACGGCTTCAGCACCGTACAGAACACTTCGGTGCCGGGACGCAGCCCGCTAAAGAAAGCAAAGGCCTCCTGCCCGTTTTCAAGCGCAAGGATCAACCTTTCCAGCAAGTATCCCGAACCACGCCACGAGCTCCATCACGCACGTCATAGTTGTCATTGGAATCCCACATAAAAACTACCTCCTCTTTTTTCGCATCGTGTTTTCTGTCTCTGATAAAATGGTATCATCACCGATTTCACGCAGACGAGGGGGAAAACTGTGTCCGGTGCAGTGCCAAACAAAGATCCGACCAGTACGCCATCGTAAAAAAGGCATACCGGCCGGATCTCATGCTTCCGGAGATGACCGCGTAAGTGTCCGCCCTTATGCAGCCGCCGTTCAGCTCTCCGGCTGCCCGACCGCTTCAAATTGAGCAGCCTGAGCTGTGTTGGCTTGGACGAGAAACACGCATCGGTTCTCTTCTTCGACGCTGCTGCGGCAATCGGTGCTTCGAATCCCAGCCGTAGCAGATCAGCCTGCCAGAGTCCACACTTGCTGCAACAAGGCGATCCCGCACGGCCTTGGCCCTTGCCAGACCGAGACGTTTGGCACTCTCGGCGGTGGAGCATCCACCTTGGCCACACTGCCTGCGATCACATAAGACGATGACGAAGTCGGATCTGCTCGGCAAGCTCGTTGAGCACTGTGCTGGCTGCAGCCTCATCTGCGAACTCGACACTATCAGGGCGAAACGCGATTTGCTCATTTGTGATCTTCACAAATTCGATGCCACCGTCAGTGGCCATGGGAGTAACAGTGTGTCCGAACTCTGTGAGCGCCGGGCCGTTGATGTTGATCACGTCGCTGTGGAAGGTCAGGGAAGCTTTGGCACGGTTGAAATATTCTGACCAGAAGGCTTTGATTGCTTCCGTCTGCTTCGCACTCAGGGTCGGCTGGCTGCCGGCCGTGTCACCGGCGCCATACCATTCCACCGAGACCCTTCCAGATCCGGGATCATGGCAGCCTCTTTCAATTGATCAACGAGTGCGACAGGATCCTCGTTGACAATGTTAATATCAGCCATCGGTAACGAAGAAGCGGTCGAGACACCGCTGTGGAATATCATGATCTGTTTGTTCTCCGCTGTCCCGGCATTCAGGACTCTCGCGGCGATGTTGACAGATGTCAAGATATCCGTCTCCGGCACCTGCGCCCGGGCCTCCTTCACGATCTCCACAAAAGAGGCCTTCAGCTTGTTGTTTGCCTTATTTTGCTGTATCTCGTTGTTTTTCTTAACGTTGAACTTGACCGGCCCGTAGACCTGCGGCTGTCCGTCAGCGATGATCAGTGCTGCACTGCTGCCGAAAACCGTATTGATGTTTTCAGTGTAATCTTCAGGATTTGTCAAAGCGGGCATGCCGTCGCCCTGTTCCAACAGTAACACAGTGTCCGTTGGGGCGGCAGTGATACTGTCTCCGGAGGAAGGCACGGTGCTGCAGCCCACCATCAGGCCTGCGGCCAAAGAGGCAGCTGCAAGAATTGCGGTCAGTCGAAACATCTTTTTCATAAGGATTTTCCTTTCTTCTTAACCTATTGCAAAATCGGATATCAGGATGCCAGTGCTTCTTCCTGGAGTGCTTCCTCGGCTGTTTCCTCCAGATGCAGCGCCGGCTGTGCCGGTACGGCATCTGCCTGGGGAGGAATCAGCATCTCCCGGATTTTTGCCTCATCACATGCAAAGGGATCTTCGAGTCCTGCACGGGTCAATAGGGCCTTGGCCGCTTCGGCGCTTCCGAGTTCGTTGGTCAGGATAATTTTGACATCCTGCTGAGCGCTTTTGGCTGCGCAGGCCAGGGATTGGAGCTTCACGCAGGCCAGGCGGTAATCCGCTTCGTCCGCGTTGAAATTCGCCATCGCAAATTCCTTATGACGGATCGCATTGCAGTCTCGGCCTTCAGATCAAGGAGTTTCAAACGTTCCGCCTCCAGCACAGCCAGACGGTCGTGGTGGTTGCATTCCCAGCCAAGGCCAAAGGCGGCGGCGCTTGTGACCAGCGGGACCAGTGCTCGTGCGATCTGACCGATGAAGTACAGCGTCGCGTCACCGTCCACATCTGCGATGTTCATCTTGGCCGTGACGATGCAAAAGACCATGAACACAAGGTATGCACCGCTGCCGCAGCCATGAGGAGACAGATCCGCCGTTTATTGGAGCGCTTATCGCTCTTCAACAGGTCGCTGTGATTCGCGAGGAGCGAACCCGCAAGTGCAGGGCTGATGTCGAGGACAAGTGCAAGGACCCCGGAGACCGCCCAGGCGAGCTCCACACGTTCGTCAAAAATGTTCTGCGCGTAGTACGCGATCGTCAGGGCATCAATTGCCATGAAGAGTATGGTCATCGGCAAAAGTGCATGATGGATCAGAGTGTCAAGCAGACTGCTCTTCTGACGGCTATGTTTCTTGATGCTTTCGATTTCCTGGACCGGGTTCTTTTCGTTTCCAGTGTACATATGCGTTTCCTCCATTACTATGATTTTCAGGCTTCCAGGCGAGTAATCTCAGCTTCGACGGCATCGAGCTCATGCTGGATCATGGCTTCACTCGACTTCAGATTGTCGATCTGAAGAAGCAGATCGGACCGGAGATTCAAGGCGGTACGGTGGTGGCTCTGCCGTGTTTCCACCAGCGAGGAGAGCATACTCTGGTATGCTCTCAGGTTGACCATTTCCGTGAAGCCTCCGTGGTCGTCTCGTCCAGATCCAGAGACTTGATAGCTTTCTCTGCCTTTGCAAGCACATCCGAAAAGTATTCCGAAGAGGAATAATCAGGATATGCTCCACAAGATGTATAATCATCAGGATAGGCAAAGAGAAGGTGATGGATGATCGTGTGATGCTCAAAATCCGTCTCCACCTGTTCGCGCCCCTGGGCGGGCATCTGCGGCTTCTTCTTAAAAAGGCTCATGATACGACCTCCTCAATTCCGAGACGTCTTGCATAATCCGCTGCTGAAAAACCTGCCGTAAAGTACGGGATTTCTTCATCCAGCACCTTGAACATGCTGGCCTTGCCATAGCGGGTAATCGCATCGTTGGCCGCGCAGTAGACGGTGTTGATCTCGCCTTCTGCCGTCAGCAGTTCACTGCGGATGAAGGCGATCAGCTCACGCCGCTTTCCC
>ENA-OQEB01000620-OQEB01000620.1-human-gut-metagenome-genome-assembly--contig:-NODE-620-length-14428-cov-2.467939_pt1 | contig 14428 bp, 16 predicted proteins | sample MGYA00242787_ERZ504619 | MGnify/ENA primary metagenome ERZ504619 (study PRJEB26092, sample SAMD00036317) | human gut metagenome | host: Homo sapiens | study: EMG produced TPA metagenomics assembly of... | reverse complement strand
GATGGAAGCCGTCTCGTCATTGCTCTTTACCAAGCGGCAGAGTTCGTTGCCATCCATCTCTGGCATCATCACATCGCTGAGGATGATGTCTGGGCGGTCGTCAATAATCTTCTGCCAAGCGTCCTTGCCGTTGACAGCCTCCACTACCTGGTAGTCGCTCAAGACATCACGCATAAACTCACGGAAGTCGTCGCTATCATCTACCAAGAGCACCTTAGCCTGAACCACCTTGCGAGTGGTCTTCTCTGGATTCTTGCGAACATGCACGCCATAGAGGGCATCCGGAGATGCGCCCTCCTCTACATCGGCGATGGTCTCGGCATCTGCCTCGTGGAGGGTAGCTATCACTGGAGCTCCACGCAGACTCTCCAGATGGCTGGTGTTGCGAGAGGTCTCGTCGCTATCAATAGGCAGGTCAACGATGAAGATGGTTCCGCCTCCAGGATTGTCCTTGACATCTACCTACCGCCATGAAGCTCCGTGAACTTCTTGACCAGGTTGAGTCCGATGCCACTGCCTCCCTCTGGGTGGTCCTTGCCCTGTTCTACCTGATAGAAACGTTCGAAGACGTGCTTCTTCTCCTCGTCGCTGATGCCCTTGCCGGTATCTGCACACTGATGCGAATCATATCGGTCTTCTTGCCTTCTATCATCTCGCCCAGCGCTACATCCAGGGAGACGGTGATGCTACCGCCGTCTGGGGTAAACTTATAGGCGTTGCTCAAGAGGTTGTTGACTATCTTGCCCACCTTGTCGGGGTCGAAGTTCATATTGAGTAGGGTGGTATATGACTCGAAACCGAGAGTTACCTTGTTGTTGGCAAGGATACGGAAGGAGTTGCAGATATTGTCCACGAAGCTCACAATGTCGGTACGGGTCTTGGTCAACTTCTCCTTGTTCTGGTCGAACTTGCGGAAGTCGAGTATCTGATTCACCAGATTGAGCAGTCGGGTGGCATTGCGGTGGATGAGTTCCAGCTTGCGTCGCTTGGCTGGGTCTTTCTCGTCGCGTATCATCGCCACCAATGGAGAGATGATCAGGGTGAGCGGCGTGCGAAGTTCGTGGCTCACATTGGTGAAGAAGTTGAGTTTCAGCTCGTTCACCTCCTTGGTCTTCTTGATGCTATCTTCCTTGCTCTGGAGTTCATACTTCACTCTCTGCTTTTCGAGCATACGACGGCGGTAATACCAGAGTGCACCGATGACGAGCAGGATGTAGAAGATGATGGCCATGGTAGAGAGATAGAAAGGAGGATGGATGTGAATCTTGAGCTCACTCATCTCCTCACTCACGCTGCCATCGGCATTCACCACCTTAGCCTGGAGCACATAGCTGCCAGAAGAGAGATTGGTGAAGGTAACCTCTGGTCGGCCTCTGCGTCATCATCCACTTGTCGTTGAGTCCCTTCAGGCGATAGAGGAAGCGGGCACGGCAGGCAGGGTTACCTCATTGGAAGCCAACTGGATGGTAAACGCCTTGTCCTTATAAGAGAGGTCGAGTTCAGGATTGAAGTCGAGCGACTCCTTGAGAGGCACTCTTCCCTCAAACTCCTCGCCGGCAGTCAGGGTATGGTCGAAGAGCACCAAGCCACTGAAGAGCACGTGGGACTGCTTCTTGCTCGGACGGACGATGCGAGGATTGATGATATTGATACCATCCTGACCGCCGATAGCCACCGAGCCATTGCGCATCAGACAGATGGAACGCTGATTGAACTGGCGGCCCTGCAAGCATCGAGCGAATTGAAGCTGGTCATGGTGAGATTCCACTTGCCATCATCATCCTTGGAGAGGCTGACACGAGTCACGATAAATTCGGATACCAGCCAGATGTTGTGCTGCTTATCTTCCAAGACAGAACAGCCCACGGCTCCAAGGGTACCATTCAGTTCATTGATGTTCTCACGCTGCCCCGTCTTGGCATCATACATCATGATGCCTCCAGGAGATGCTACCCAGAGGATGCCACGGCTATCCTCGATGGCACAGTTGAAGGATGGATTGTCGAAAGGCTGTCCGTCCTTGGTGCCATTCACATTGGTGATCTTGTGGGTATGGAAGTCGAAGAGCGAATAGTTCTGGGAGTGACCTATCAGCGCCTGTCCGTTCTTGAGGATATCTATATAATTAATGTAATCGCTGGTGAGCCCAGATTTCTCTATATTATAAGTGGTGAAACGCTCGGTAGCAGGGTCGAAGACTGGAATCCGCTACCCAGGGTGCCCAGGATGAGCTGATGCTGAGGAGTCTCGGCAAGACACCACACACTATTGTTGGAAAGTCCGCTATTTGTGGTATTGAAAGCCTTCCATCTGCCGTTCTTGTACTGAGTCAAGCCGCCATTGAAGGTACCAAAATACATGGTGCCATCCTTCATGGTGGTGCTGCTCACGATGACATCGGAGGTAAGACCCGTCTGAGCTCGGTCAAATACCCAGCTCTGACCCGTGATAGGATTGTAGCATACGATGCCATGGTCGTTGGTGCCACACCAGAGATTGCCGATAAGGTCCTGGGTGATGGTACAGATGTCGCCCAATGGAATGGTATTAAACTTGGTGGAAGCTGGTGAATAATAAGCCACACCGTTCTTGTAGCTACCTACCCATACGCCATCTTCCTCGTCCACATACACCTTCTGGAGCGAATTGTCCACGATGCTGCCCTTGGCATTGCTGTGGAGGAACTGGCGGAAGAGATGGGTATTGTAATTGAGCAAGATAAGACCATTATGGTCGGTAGCCACCCAGAGATTGCCCTTCTTGTCGGCAGCCACATCGCGCACGATGACTGCTCCGAGCTGAGGAAGCTGGAAGCCGAGGGCTGCGAGATATTCACGCACAGGCTTCCACTGACCATTGGCAGGATTGAGCACAAAAGTTCCGCTATTGGCAGAAATCCAGATGCAGCCCTTGAGGTCGATGAAGATATAGCAGCCATTGTCATTGGAAAGATGATGGTCCTTGAGGTAGGTGTTGTACCAGACCACACACTGACCATCGCCATTGATTCGGGCGAGGGTGCCATCCAGATAGGTGATGAGCAAGTCGCCATTGAACTCCTTGATATCGCAGATGTGGCCATCCATCAAGCAGCCAGACTGTGGCTTCTTGGTAAACTTGAAGAGATATGTGTTCTTGGTCTTGGCGCTGTGGTAATAGCAGCCCTGGCCATAGACGAAGAACCACATGTTCTTCTGGTTGTCGATGAGCATCTTGAAGGGAGGTCCCATCACCTGGATGCCTTGAGCCACTCCTCAGGCTTACGGTCGAACTGCTCGGTATCGTAATTATAAATGCAATAGCCGGCAGAAGTATGCACCAGATATTGCCATTATAATCTTGCTGAAGTTCATCGACAGAATTACTGAGCAGCGAGTGTTCGTTACTGCTGCTATACAAATAAGTCTTCATTCGGAACCCATCAAATCTGTTGAGTCCCGAACTGAGTACCCAGCCAGATGTAGCCATTATGGTCCTTGAGGATGGCTCCCACCTGACTATTGCTGAGTCCGTCGCGATTGGTCAAGCTACTGAACTCAATGTTCTCGAAAGCAGCCCTTACCAGTACGGGCTGCATGGTGAGCAGCACGACAAGCATTATTAGTACATGCTTTAGATAGGCTAAGTTTCTATTCATATCTTATTATAGGTTTATTGTTTGTTTCTTCTAATGACAGCCTATTTCAAAAATGTTCGGCTGATTGGTCTTCTAGGTTCTCTCGATCAGTTCTTTTCCGAGCTTTCCCTGATTTTGAGAATCATTGGCACCACCTCTTTATATATCTTATCATCGCCCTTGATGCTTCTCATGAGCAGTTCGCACGCCTTGGTGCCTTGCACGTGCGCCTGGTCCATGATGGCTGTGAGCCGAGGAGTTACGAAGGCGGCGGTGTCTCCATCTGTAAATCCGATGATTGCCACATCCTCTGGTATGCGGAGCCCTTTCGCCTTGATGGCATCGAAGGCTGCATAGGTGATGATGTCATTGAAGGCGAGGATGGCATCGGGCGATTCTCGCTCTCCAGGAGTCGGAGCGTGGCATTGCGAGCCACGTCGAAGTCTATCTTGTCGCACACCACCAGGTCGCGGTCGATGGGGATGTGATTCTCACGGAGAGCCTCCAGATAGCCATGCTTGCGGCGGCGCACCATGTCGAGATGGTTAGGTCCACCGATGAAGGCGATGCGCTTGGAGCCGGTCTCTATCATGTGCTGGGTGGCCTCCTGAGCGGCTACATCGCCATTGCCCACCACCTGGGAGAACTTATCCTCCAGACAGCAACGGGCAAAGAACACCAGCGGCACGCCCATATCGCGGAGCTGCCCGAAGTGGGAATAGTCCACCGTGTCCTGCGCCAGGCAGGCAATGATGCCTTCCACGTGCATATTGAGGAAGTTGTCGAGAGCCCTAGCCTCTCGCTCATGGTCCTCATGGCTGTTGGCACTGATCACGGAATAGCCCAAGCGGGAAGCATAATCCTCTATGCCATCGAGCGCGGCTGCATAGTAATGGGTCACGAGGTAGGCACGATGACGCCTATCACCCTCGGTGCCTCCTTGCGCAAGCTCTGGGCAAAGGGTTGGTCGATAGTTGAGTTCCTTGGCTAGCTTCTTCACCTTCTGTGTCATCTCCTCGCCCACCTCATGGCTATTGCGGAGGGCTCGGGACACCGTGGCGATGCTTACTCCCAACTGGTCGGCTAGATCCTTTAATGATGTTCTACGTTGCTTCATTTATGTTATTATTTTTTCGGCGCTCATGTTATTATTTCTTCCACACTCCGCACCTGAGTTCTTAATGTTAGTTGATGGTTAGAAACGGACTTTCTGCACGAATGCATCTAGTCATCTGCAAAAGTACGGAAAAATATCGAAATTCGCAAACGTTTACGTGATTATTTTTTCAGAAAATGTGATTAATTTATCAGAAAACTAGTAATTTTGCACTCGAAAGTAATGAATAGTTGATAATAAATTAGTTAGAAACAAAAGGCTCCAGGGTGTCGTGAGACAACCTGGAGCTTCATTTTATCACTTGTCTATGAACTAAATATAGTATTCTGCTGAATCTACCAAGCCTGCACGGAGGGCATACTTGGTGGCCTCGTGGACATTGTTCACTCCCAACTTGCGGAAGATGTTCTTGCGGTGGGTGTTGACGGTATGGAAACTGGAGAATCGCTTCACGGCTATCTCCTTGGTGGTCATGCCCAGGGCGATGTCCTTGAGGATTTCGGTCTCGGTCTTGGTGAGGTTGATTTTCTCCTCTTCCTCGTGCTGCGGTGTGAGGAGCACCTCCATCATGCGCTGGCAGATGAATCGATTGCCTGCCACGCAGAAGCGGATGGCTTCCTTGATCTCCATTATCGCACTCTCCTTCAGGAGGATGCTAAACTGCATGCTGCTAGCTATGAGAATCTTGACAAAGTCGGCGCTCAAGTCCTCACAAAACAAGAGCCAACGGGTGTAAGGGAAACGCTGGTTCAGAATCAGGAGCTCATCGGCATCATTGATGTCGAAGAGGGTGTAGTCGAGCACCACCACCGTGTCCTCGTTCTCTCTGAGCGCCAATAGAAGGTCGGCTTTGTCTTCCACATATTTGGTTTCAAGTCCTTCCATTTTCTCAATCACGTAGGTCAAGCCTGCGCGAGTGATGTCTTGTTTGTCTGCTAGCAGAATTTTCATATTCCTTATTTATTACGTTATTATATATATGTCCTATTTTCATTATTTTCCCACGAACATGCAGAGAGATGCACTGATACGTATATATATGCAGAGAGATGACCTAGCATTTTGCTAGGTCATCTCTATATGCTAGAATGACATGAGGAATCCGAAGCGGATGCCCCACTTGTCGATGCCCGCATTGTTGAGATAGGTGATGCGGCGCACATAGTCCACTCCGAAGAACTTGAAGATGTTGTGTACACCTGCCACTACCTCCAGTATGGGGTGTTGCCCATCACATGAGCGTTGGCTGGGAACTTATAGAGCATCTGGTCGCCCTGGTTCTCAGTCAGGAATGGGTTGTTCTTGTCGGTCAAGTTGCCCCAGAATCCCTTCACTGCCACATACTCGCGCCACTTCAGCTTCTTGATGAGCGGGATGCGGTTCAGGAGCTTGCCGTTCATGTCCCAAGCCAATGACCAGAACACCTGACGGTCGTTGAGGAACTCCCAGTCGCGCACCAAGCTCACCGTAGCCTCCTGCTCAAAGTAAGAGAGGTTGATAGGTGGCAAGAGGAGCTCGGTGAATGGCACCTTGTTCCACTGGATCTTGCCCACTACATTGAAGTCGAGGTAACCGAAGCTGCCCAGCCACTGGCGCTTGTAGATGCTAGCGGTGGTGATGTTGCTGCGCAGTTCGCCACCCATGAATCCCTTCAAGCCGATGGCATGGGAGAGCCCGAACTCTGGGCTGTCCAGGTTGATAGGCAGGCGCTGCTGCTTGGTGTTGACATAGGTCACACCTGGGTTATAGTCGATGCCCACGCTAGCCACAGTGGTGCGAATCTTCTTGTCCTCGGTGCATCCAGGTGGTAGTAGTGCAAGAGACCTGCCGTCTCATTGCTCTGCCAGCGGATGGAAGAATCGAAGCGGAAGCCCCAATCGGTCTCGTAGGTGAACGAGAGCTTCTGGCGATTGTAGAAGTACATCTCGTTCTGGGTGGCTGCTCGGAAGGTCATGAAGATATTGTCCTTGTTGTGGAGCAGGTTGTCATCAGATGGTGACTTCACATCATAGGCAGTCTCAAACTTGATGTTGCGCATAGGGAACTCAAACGGACTGTTCTTCTTCTTGTTCAGCGAATAGGTGAACTCGCTACCGTAATACCACTTGTGGCTCTTGGTACCGTAGGCTCCATATCCACTCCAGAACCAGTGAGGGTTGAGGGCTGCCATCGTTCTACCAGCCAAGCGGAGGCGCACGCCGTCCACATAGTTCTGGCTCAGGTAGGTGTTGATAGGTCCGAGGTCGAACTTGCTCTTCTTGCCACCGGTACCGCCGCCCAGTTCCACATAGTTCTCCATGAGCGCCTTGAAGCCCGTGATAATCCACTTGAATCCCTTGGAGTTCTCCATGCGATGGATGAAACTGTCCATGGACGATTCGCTCTTCGTGAGGTCCACCTGTCGATATTGGTTCCAGTAAGCCTCGTCACGGTTCATGGCATCGATGTCGTGCCTTACCTTCGCCTTGCCCTTAAAGAGTATCTTGGGCAGCGGATCGAAGGAATAATCGGTGAGGCGCGTATTGCGGACCACCAGCAGGTCTTGCAGGAGACTGTTCATGTGCATCTCAGCCACCATATCGTCCTTGGAGAGCACCCACTCGCCATTGTCCAAGCGGGTGTACTCCTGCTCTATCTTCATGTCCTTGACCCAGTTCACATCCGTATTGTGAGGCATGTAGAGATTACATTTCTTCACATGGAGGGTGCTGTCGGCAAGCACGTAGAGTTCGCCACGGAAGCCGAAGTCCTGGGTGTTGGCAGGGATAAACTGCAGGTGATAGCACAGGTCGCGGTCCACATACACCGTATCCTCCATATAATAATGGTAGAAGGAGATGGCGGTTCTGCCGATAGGTGATGGGAACGGATACTGGAGGAGGCGCACATAGTCATCATAGATGTCCACATCGGTAAACACCTCCTTGAGGGCGGTGTTGATGATTTCGCCCGTCTGTATCACCTGTCCGATACCATTGCTCTGCTGTCCCTTGATGATGTCCTTCTCGGTCTTAGGGTCCTTGCGATAGATGTGCTGGGAGACGGTCTCATTGATCTGCACAGGCAGGGTGAGCTTGTCATTGTATGGAGATTTCTCCACTTGGTCCAGCAGATACTGTCGCTTGCTGAAGAACTTGCCCTCCATCTGCTCCTTGGTGATGTCGTTGAGGGCGAGGGTTATCTTCTGATACTTATCGTATTGATAATAGTCGTGATTGGAGAGGTCGGTCTTCTTCTTGGCGGCGATGACACGGCGCATGAGTTCCACGGCTGGGTTCTCCTTGCGCTTGTACTTGCCCTTCTTGGACTTGACCACCACCTCGGTGAGTCGCTTGCTGTCGTCCTTGAGCTTCACCTCCAGGAAGTTGAGCTTCTCATTGATCTTCACGGTCTGCGTCTTATAGCTCAGAGCGCTCACGGTGAGCATCCACTCTGGGTGCTTGTCGATGGTAAACTTACCTTCCCCATCGCTTGATACGGCTATCTTGTGCCCCTTGTACTGCACGCTAGCATAAGGCACGGCAAATCCATCCTCGTCGATGACGCGGCCCGAGAGCTTCTGCTGGGCTAGCATCTGCAACGTGGAAACCACCAGGAGGAGGAATGCATCATCAGTCTTCTCAATCTCATATCCTTCATTGAATCTTTTCTTAATTATTACAATTATTGTATACCTATTTATATATAAAGGGACTCCATCACGCCACCCATGGCTGCACCCAAAGCAGTCAAAAAGTGGGAATTTCTGCCCCATTTCTCTAATTCGGGTGCAAAGATATACATAATATTCTGAAAATAATCGAAAACTATTTGGATATTTTAGTTTTTTAGCGTAATTTTGCACCCAGATTGATAACAATCAAATAAAAAGAATAGGAAATAAGACAAACAGAATAGTTTAGAAGAGATTATGAATGATACAGGTAATCTGACCGACGAGCGACCACCCTTGCTGCCCGTCATCATAGGAACAGGACTGGGAAGTGGATTCTGGCCTTGGGGACCGGGAACGGCAGGATCGGTGCTCGCCACCCTCATCTGGGCGGCGATGGCATACTGGGGAGGCATCACGGGCGTGGCGCTGCAGAACACCACCTTCTTCTTGGTGATATTCTCCACCATCATTGGCACCTGGGCCACGGCTCAGCTGCAACCCTACTGGGGCGAAGACCCTAGCCGAGTGGTCATCGACGAGATGGCGGGCGTATGGATTCCGCTCTCGCTGCTCACTCCGCTCACCCCGACGGGCGAGGCGAAGGATGCCTGGTGGTGGGCGCTGGTGGCACTGGTGCTCTTCCGCTTATTCGACATGGTGAAGCCATTGGGCATCAAGAAGCTGGACCGCATGAAGGGAGCCTTCTATGTGATGGCAGACGACCTGCTGGGCGGTGTCTATGCCGCCGTGGTCATGGTCATCATCAAGGTGGGCTGGGCACTACTTGCATAACTATGCGCTCTTATCTTATAAATATACAAGTATAAACTAACATTATTATAAAAATATACAAAGGAAATGAATTATAGAGATTTCTTACAGAAAGTAATCTATCAGATTATCAACCTATCATCAAGGCGATGATCACAATGGGCATCACGCCTAACATCGTGACATTCATCGGCTTCCTTGGCAACATTGTGGCAGCTACCTTCTTCCTGGACGCAGCATGGATGCTGGGCATGGACGGAGTGATCATAGACGAGAACACTGCCAACCAGCTGACTGGCACTGACGGATGGGACCCATACAACTATGCCTACTGTATGCAGACCATCGGATGGGGCGGACTGATTATCCTGCTGCCGGACTCTTTGACATGATGGACGGCCGCCTGGCAAGAATGAGTGGCAAGAGCAGCCTCTTCGGTGCGCTCTGGGACTCTACGCTCGACCGCTACAGCGAGCTGGTGAGCCTCTTCGGCATCTGCCTCGTCTTCGTGAGAATGCAGGGCGGCGAGGAGTGGTTCTGGATGGGCGTGGTTACCTTTGCTGCATGATTGGCTCGGTGATGGTGAGCTACGTGAGAGCCCGCGCAGAGGGTCTGAACATCGAGTGCAAGGTGGGACTGATGCAGCGTCCTGAGAGAGTGGTGGTTACAGCCGTCACAGCGATGCTCACGGGTATCACGGGCAACATCTGGTGGCTGGCTGGCGGCATGATCCTGATAGCCGTGCTTGCCAATGTCACTGCCTTCTGGCGTGTCATCCACTGCTACCGAGTGATGAAGAACAGCTAATATATAATAAGGTGATAATAGCCAATATTATATAGGCTTCGAAAAAAACTGCAAGAACTGTAAGTGCAAGATTTTTATAAAAACAAACTATGTTTAGTATATATCTGATCATACTCTTCATCGTGCTGATGCCGCTGAAGAAGACACGCCAGTTTGCCATCTACTTTCTGCCGTGGTTTCTCTTTGGCATCATCTACGATTCGATGCGCCTGTATCCCAACTACATGGTGAACACCATCGACGTGGAGCACCTCTACGAGGCAGAGAAGTCGCTCTTTGGCATTGTGGCTCAGACTCCTGCCGAGCTCGCCGCCGTGGCCTGGCCACTCCAGCTGATGATACCGGGCGAATACTTCAAGGTTCACCACACGGGATTTGCCGACTTCTGGGCTGGCATCTTCTATCTGTGCTGGGTGCCTGTGCCTATCGCCTTTGCGCTGTATCTGTATATCACCAAGCAGAGACAGTGGTTCAAGCGTTTCTCATGGGCATTTCTCTTGGTCAATGTGATAGGCTTCATCGGCTATTATATCTACCCTGCCGCTCCGCCTTGGTATGCCATGAACTATGGATTTGAGCCGGTGCTCAATACGCCAGGCAACGTGCAGGACTGGCAGATGGGACGAGATGACGGGCATCCCTGCCTTTCACAGCCTATATGGCAAGAATGCGAATGTCTTTGCCGCCGTGCCAAGCCTGCATGCCGCCTATATGCTGCTCACCACCATCTATGCCGTGCTGAGCCATAAGCGCTGGTACACCTGCCTGCTCTTCGGCATCATCTGCTTGGGCATCTGGTGGACAGCCATTTACACGGGCCATCACTACATCATCGATGTCATCCTGGGCATCCTCACCACCATCACAGGCGTATGCCTGATGGAACTGGGAGGCATCAAGGGATTTCTCGGCGAACGTGAAAATCTAAGATACTAGATAGGAGGTAAGAGTTAGGCTAACGCCATTAAGACTTTAAATTAACAGGAATAATAATGGGCAAAATAAAGCAAGAACTGATGACATTCGGCAAGGCTGAGCTGACGGCATCCATCGCCTCGGTGGTGGATTTCGGACTGGCATTCTTCCTGTCGGATGTCATTGGCATCTACTATGGACTGGCCAATGCGATAGGCGTGATGAGCGGTGGCATCACCAACTGCTGCTTAAACTATCGCTACGTGTTCGGGGATTCCAGACGCAAGAAGAAGAGCGTGGCATGGCGCTATTTCATTATCTGGGCTCTGAGCTGGGTGCTCAATTCGGGCGGCACCATCGCCCTCACCGAATTTCTTAACAGCCATGAGCACATCAGCCTCCACTACATGATACCTAAGTGCCTGGTATCCTTATTAGTAGCGGTATTGGTAAATTATCCTGGCCAACGAAAATTTGTATTTAAACAAAAAATAGCGAACTTCCTGAGTTCGCTATTTTTTATGTTTATATTCTTATATTCTTTTCTTGAAGCAGCGGCGGCGGCGATGATTCTCGCTCTCCAGATACTGCCACTGGCTCTGCACACCCTTGTTGCTCTCCATCTGCGGCATCGCCTCAGCCCACTTGAATCCGTAGCGGCGGAACTGCTCGATGAGGTCGGCAAAGATGAGAGCGTTGGCCCCCTTGTGGCGATACTCAGGCAGCACGCCTATCAAGACGAGGTCTACGGTGTCAGTCTGATGCCTCTTCAATACCTTGAGCAGCTTGAGCCAGCCCAGAGGCAGCAGCTTGCCATTGCCAATCTGCTGAAGGCTGCCGTGAGCGATGGGAAGGAGACACCGAAGCCGATGAGCTTGTTGCCCTGATTCGCATCCACCACGCCCGTAACTAGATTCATATCTGCCTTGCCGATATAGTCTTTGACGTATTTATCTATCTGCTTGTCAGTGAGTTGCTGGAAGTCATAGAGATCCTTGTAGGTCTCGTTCACTATCTCGAACACCTTTCTGCCATGCCGCCCTTCTTCAGCTCTTGCTTGGTGAACTTATGCACGTGCAGATTGTATCGCTTCTCTATCATCTCGGCGGTCTTGGCAAACTTAGGTGGGGTCACCTCAGGCACCTTGATGCGATATTCCAGCCAGTCATTGTCCTTCTCGAAGAGAGGCTGCGCCTGCATGTGGGCCACGTAGTAAGCGAAGTTGTAAATGATGAACATAGTGGATTTCTTGTCGAAGCCCTCGATGAGCATGCCCTCACGGTCCATGTCGGTGAAGCCCAGCGGTCCCACCATCTCGTTCATGCCCTTCTGGCGACCCCAAGTCTCCACGGCTCTAAGGAGCGCATCGGATACGGCGAGGTCGTCCACGAAGTCGAACCAGCCGAAGCGCACCTGCTTCTTGCCCCACTGCCTGTTGGCCTCATGATTGATGATGCCGGCTATTCTGCCCACAATCTTCGCCTCCTCGTCCACGGCCAGGAAGTATTGCGCCTCGCAGAAGTCGAAGGCTGGGTTCTTCTTCGGACTGAGCGTATTCCACTCGTCGAAGAAGAGATATGGCACTGCAAATTTATTGCCCTTATAGAGTTCGGTATAAAACTTGATAAATGTCCTAAGACCCTTTTTTGTTGATACCGGTATGATTCTTATATGACCCATTTAGTTTATATTTATTCCTTTTTAATTACTTGTTTTTGTATGTTGTTGCAACTTCGGAAGAATCCGATGTATGAAAATTCATTTGCAAATATACTACATTTTCTTGAAAATCGCAAGAGTTTGCTCCGCTTTTTACTGCAAAAGGCAACATTTTATACATTATTATATGAAGAGAGGCAACAAAATCAGCCATTTTTTAGTACCTTTGCACCCATGAAAGCAAAGAGAGACAACTATACATTCCTCACGGAGTCCCATACACCAGGTGATATTCACCATGGCCATCCCTACCATTATCAGCATGTTGTCGACGAGTATGTACAATCTCGCCGACACCTATTTCGTGGGCTCCATCAACACGCAGAGCGTGGCAGCCGTGGGCGTGAGCTTCGCCATGATGTCGGTGGTCCAGGCTGTGGGCTTCTTCTATGGCCACGGAGCGGGCAACTATGTATCGCGCCAGCTGGGAGCCAAGCACCAGGAGAATGCCGAGAAGATGGCAGCCACGGGCGTGGTGCTGAGTTTTCTCACGGGTCTCCTCATTGCCATCGTGGGCCACATCTTCCTCACTTCCCTCTGCACGGGACTAGGCTCCACGCCCACCATCCTGCCCTACACGGAGCGCTACCTGGGCATCATCCTGCTGGGAGCTCCGATGATGACCACCTCTCTGACGCTCAACAACTTGATGCGATTCCAGGGCAACACCATCTATGCCATGAAGGGCATCATGTCGGGTGTATTGCTCAATCTGATACTCGCCCCTCTGCTCATCCTCTACTTCGAGATGGGCATCACGGGCGCAGCCATCGCCACGCTCATCAGCCAGTGTTTCGGCTGCCTGATGCTGCTGTGGATGACCACCAAGGGACAGAACATCCGCATCCGTCTGCGCAACTTTTCGCCTACCAAGGGCTATCTGAAGGAAATCGTCTTTGGCGGCACGCCTTCGCTCTCCCGCCAGGTCTGGGCAGCATATCCACGCTGATGCTCAATGTGGCAGCCGGGGTCTACGGCGATGCAGCCATTGCGGGCATGAGCATCGTGACCCGCATCTGCTTCTTCACCTACGCCGTGGTCATCGGACTGGGACAGGGATTTCAGCCGCTCTGTGGCTTCTGCTATGGCGCCAAACTATACGCCAGAGTGAGGGATGCCTTCTATTTTTGCATCAAATGTGGCACCATTTTCCTCTGCATCTGCGCCATTATCGGCTTCGTTTTCGCAGAAAACATCGTGGAGCTCTTCCGCAGCGACCCCGACGTGGTGAGCGTGGGAGCCATGGCACTGAAGTGGCAAGTGATTAGTTTTCCGCTAGTTACCACCATCGTACTGACCAATATGCTGATGCAAACCATCCGCAAGCCCGTGCGTGCCAACCTGGTGGCTGCGGCAAGAAGCGGCTTGTTTTTCATCCCGCTCATCTTCATCCTGCCCCACTTCTTCGGGCTTCTGGGCGTAGAAATGTGCCAAGCATGGGCTGATGTTTGCTCATTTTCGCTGGCTGTGCCTATCGCCTGGAGTGCGTTTAGGGACATGAGGAGGATGAAGGCGATGGAGCGTGCCAGGGAACGTGCTGTGGAGGAAAGAGAAAGTTAAGAAAGTTAAGAAAGTCAAGAGAAAGTTAAGAAAACTAGCTCATAGTTTCTTGGTCCAAAAGTCGATGAGATAAGCACCGAGAAACTATGAGTTGGCATCTGCAAAACCAACAAACAAGCCAACACGTTTTTGGGCAAAAATCAAGTCCAAAATCCCTTACACTTACAGTTCTTGCAGTTTTTTCGAAGTACCTATTTTTCTTGACTTTCTTAACTTTCTTAACTTTCTCTTTCCTCCACAGCACGTTCCCTGGCACGCTCCATCGCCT
>ENA-OQEB01000619-OQEB01000619.1-human-gut-metagenome-genome-assembly--contig:-NODE-619-length-14449-cov-1.980310_pt1 | contig 14449 bp, 22 predicted proteins | sample MGYA00242787_ERZ504619 | MGnify/ENA primary metagenome ERZ504619 (study PRJEB26092, sample SAMD00036317) | human gut metagenome | host: Homo sapiens | study: EMG produced TPA metagenomics assembly of... | reverse complement strand
AAGCCAATGAATTCGGTTTCCGAGCGCGAACCCTGGAACTGGAAGAGGCGGAAAAGCAGCCCGGACTCAGGTTCGTTCGCGCCCGCCGGCCGACAAAGCCAATGAATTCGGTTTCCGAGCGCGAACCGCCGGCCCGGAATGTGTGAAGCAAAAAACACATGAATTCCCATCCGCTTCCTTGAATGAGTGCTAGGACTCTGTTAAAATTAAATACGTTGAACCAAAACCCGCAAGGGTAAGATATACAAGAAAGAAGGGATAGAAATGACGAAAGTAGATATTTTTTCCGGATTCCTGGGAGCCGGAAAGACGACGCTGATTCGGAAGCTGATTGAGGAAGCTTATGGGGACGAGAAAATCGTTCTGATTGAGAACGAATTCGGAGAAATCGGTGTGGACAAGGGATTCCTGAAGAATACCGGAATTCAGATTAACCAGATGAATGCCGGATGCATTTGCTGCACCTGGTAGGGGATTTCGGAAAGGCACTGAACGAGGTCATCGAGCAGTACCATCCGGATCGGATTCTCATCGAACCGTCCGGCGTGGGCAAACTGTCCGACGTTATCATCGCCGTGCAGGATCTGGAGAATGAGGAGATTCAGCTGAACGGCTTTACCACCGTGTGGATGCCAAGAAGGCGAAGATGTATCTGAAGAACTTCGGCGAATTCTACGTGAACCAGGTGGAACACGCCAGCTCCATTATCCTGAGCCACGTGCAGGGATTGAGCCAGGAGAAAATCGATCAGGTCATCGGTCTGCTGAGAGAACACAATACCGAGGCATCCATCGTGACCACGGATTGGAAGGAAATCAGCGGCAAGAAGATCCTGGAAACCATGGAACAGAAGAAGACTTTGTCCGCGGAGCTGGATCACCTGAGAGAAGAAGCACATCGGGAACAGGAAGAGCACGAGGCGGAGCACCATCATCACGATCATGACCATGAGGACCATGACCACGAAGAGCACGAGCATCATCACGACCATGACCATGAATGCGGCTGCGGTCACCACCATCATCACCACCACCACGGTCACGATGCGGACGAAGTGTTCGATGAATTCGGTGTTACCACCGCTCACAAATACAGCAGAGAGCAGATTGAATCTGCTCTGGAAGCCATCCAGAACGAAGCGGAATGCGGACAGGTGCTCCGTTCCAAGGGTATCCTGGAAGGTACCGACGGCAAGTGGTACCAGTTCGATTACGTTCCGGGCGAACCGGAAGTGCGTGAGGGCGAGCCGGAAGCCACCGGCATGATTTGCGTCATCGGTGTGGGTCTGGCACAGGATCACATCAAAGAGTTGTTTGGATTATAATAGCAGAGGAGAATTATGACAGTAAGATTGGAAGATCGTCAAGCCCGAGAACTGCCGGTATATCTTTTTACCGGATTCCTGGGCGGCGGCAAAACTACTTTTATTCAAGATACACTGAACAGCCCGGACTTCGATCCGGAGGTGCCGACGTTGTTGTTGGTCTGCGAAGAGGGCGAGGTGGAATACGATATCAGCGCATTTGCAAGTCCGGAAAACGTTTTCGTGGAATACATCGATGACGAGGCGGATTTGACGCGTATGGCATTGCAGAAGCTGGAGAGCAAGTACCGGTTCGACCGGATTTTGGTGGAGTACAACGGCATGTGGATGCTCCAGTCCCTGTTTGCCAGCCTGCCGCCGAACTGGATTGTGGCGCAGGAGATGCTGTTCGTGGATGCCACCACGTTCCTGATGTACAACCAGAACATGCGTCAGCTGTGCTTTGACAAAATGCAGACCGCGGAGCTGGTGGTGTTCAACCGCTGCACCAAGGGTTTTGACAAAATGCCGTTCCACAAGGAAGTGCGGGTGGCGAACCGGAGATCTCAAATTCTCTACGAGTACGGTCCGTACGATGTGGAGCCGGATGATATCGAGGACCCGCTGCCGTTTGACAAGACCCGCTCCCAAATCACCATTTCCGATGATGATTACGCGGAGTGGTACCGGGATATCAACGAGAACGAGGACGATTACGAGGCAAAACCCTGACCCTGAAGGTCGCGTGGCCATGGCGGAGGACCTGAGCACGAAGGGGCGTTTCGCCTTCGGCCGTCACGTGATGACCTGCTGCGTGGAGGATATTCAGTTCGCCGGATTGATGTGCATTTACGCCAATGCGGACGATTTCAAAACCGGCGATTGGGTGGAAATCACCGCCAAAGTCCGGGTAGAATATGAGGAAGCCTACGGTGAGAAGGGCCCGGTGCTTTACGCCAAGTCGGTAAAAGCATGTGCGCCGGCGGATCCGGAAGTGGCCACGTTCTAGAAAAACAGGAGGCGCTGCCGAGCCATAGAAGCGGTCGGCCGCACTGAAGAAAAAAGGGAAGACCTGAAAAAAGAAGATTGAAAACAGCGGTGTGCTACAGGTGAAATGCCTGTTGGCGCACCGCTGATTTTGTATAAAGGGAATGTTTTTTATGCGCCGGCGCGGGATTTGTGTGAAGATTTTGCTCCCCGAGACGGAACTATAAGACCTAGCGGGGATGGGGGAGCAAACCGCGCCTCGGAAAACCGGCCGTCCTGTTGGCGCCTGACTCCTCGCAAGTCTTTGATTTTTCGTCGCAGGCACCACGTTGTTGGACCCGAAAGGTCTTCGTTCGGGTGGACGTGGTGCTTCACACGCGTCAAAGCCTTGATCCTTCGTCGCGGGGCACCACGTTGTTGGGTCCGCGAGGCCCACCGGTCGCCGGCCGGCCTCTCTCGGGCCGCGCCCACAATGATGAAGAGGTGCGTTCCCATGCCGCCGGTGGATGGAAGCGGGTCCGGATCCTTTGGGGTAAATTCCCAGGTTCCGGTGAACTTCACATTTCCGTCGCCGGCGGGATCCTTCGGAAGCAAAGCCGTCACTTCTTCCGGCAGTTCTTTGTCGGCGGTAAGACTTTTGAATTCGTATTGAACCGTAAACTGTTTAAATACCTTCTCGAACACGGCGGTGTACACCGCACCCTCCGTGGCATCTTTGATGGTCGGACTCCAGCCTTTAAAAATATAATCGTATTTCTCATCCGATGCTTTAGTGGCGTCCGGCAAGATGATATCTTTGGCGGTGGTGCCCAGCGGGTAGTACGATTCTTTATACACCGTGGATCCGTCTTCATTGGTGAATTTGATGTGTACCAGAGACGGATTTGCGGCGGCAATTAAAGCCACCTCTCCGGAGCCGTCAATGCTGGCATAGCCGGTGTATTCCTTGCGCGCCGCCTTCTCTTGCTCGGTGTACCGAGTATTTGTTCGCGGTATTCTCTGTGACGGTGCACCCCTTGATACTCAGATTCGTCCAGGACTCATAGGATGCAATTCCGGCACCGGTTGTCGCCTTATTTCCCTTGACGTTCGTGGTTTCGATGGAAGCCGCTGCCGGCGATTTCAATGCGACCACCAGCACGCCGCCACCCATTCCGTCCGAGGTACCAGCGGTGTTGTCCGATATTTGAGCGTTTTTAACATACAGTCCCGGCTTTTTCGTAGCTCCTGCGGCAGGGGTAGCGGCGCAAATCGCGTCCGCAGACGCATAATAATAACCAGATGCAAAGAGACCGGCGCCCTTCTTGGCCTGGTTCTCTTCCACTTTTCCGCCCAGGATTTCGACGGAACTTTTTAGATTTCCGAGGCCGACGGAAACGGTAACGCCGCCGAAATAGTTGTTTCCTTCTCTTCCCGAAAGTCATACCCGAGTACATATTGCAGGTGCCCTCAATATTCAGCATGTCCGGCGCATCGTTGTTCATACCCTCTGCGCTGCGGATGTTCAGGACGTTGCCGTCCGTCGAACCCAATGTCAATTCCGCCCCCTTGGTCACCTGGATGGAACCGTACACTCCCATTGTCAGTGTATGGCCATTGCCCAGAATGGTCGCTTTGCGGGACGAGTCGATGGAAAAGCCGTTGCGGAAATATCGGCGGTCAGCTCGATGGTATATTCGCTGTCGGAATCCTTGTTGACCCGAGCAATCGCTTCCTCGAATTCCTTTTGGTTCGATACGCGGATGACGTTGGACTCCGCGGCAGATGCGGACATCGGCACGAAGCAGAATATCGTGATCAGCATAAGGATAAGGATTGCAGTTCTTTTTTCATTTATATCCCCGGAAGATGTAGCATTAATTTTTCGAAACTTAGATCCACCCGTGACTCTTCAGGATGAACAGCCAGAAGGTGAGAGAAAAGGCGGAAAGCAGGGTGGTGAGCATCACCGTGCTGATGGTAAGGTCTCCTTTGTGCCCCATGCCCTTTGCCATGACAAAGCAGCTGATGGTGGTGGACGAACCGCACATCACCAGTGCCGCCACCAGCAGGTCATTCCGGAACCCCAGATGAACTCCTAATGGCAGGAACAGGCACACAGACCGAACAGCTTGATAAAAGTACTGACCAGCGCGGGAACGGCAGACTGCCGGGCTTTCTCCCACTGAAAGGAAGCACCCATGGCGATGATTCCCAGCGGGGTAGCGCAGCGACCCACGTAGTCCACGGTGGTATCGCCGATGGTCGGAAGCGGTAGGCACAGGAGAGACCATGCAAAACCCAAGAGAATGGATAAAATGATAGGATTGGTGAGAATCCCGTGAAGGGTTTTGCGGAGGAGCATCGCGTCCATTTTCCCCCGGTCCGGCCGGTACATCTCCAGGATGATTACCGCCGCGATGTTGTAGATGGGCACGGCACCGATGACCATCAAAGGCGCCATCCCTACATTGTGATAGAGGTTTTGGACCACCGTAATGCCAGAATGGTAGCACTGCTGCGGTAGGACGTCTGAATGAACTCTCCCTGAACGCTCCGGTCCTTCAGAAGATAGGAAACTCCGGTGCAGATCAGGATGCTGGCCAGCGTGGCCAAGGCGCAGTACACCACGTAAGCGGTATTCCAGTTTGTCCGATAGTCCGTCCGGTACATGTCGTGAAAGAGCAGCGCCGGAAGGCAAACCCGGAACACCAGCGTGTTGAGCCGCGCGGTAAAAGCATCATCCATCAGCTGAATTTTCCGGAGAAACATCCCAAGAAGAATCAGAAAAAAGATGGGCACCGTCGCGTTAAGACAAAAAATCAGATCATTCAGCATGCGTTAAAAACTCTAGTCCTTCCATACAAAATGGGCGTCTCCGGCTTCCCCGCCGTCAATCAGCAGGTTCTGCCCGGTCATGAAGCGATTCCGTACCCCGACGAAATAGATCCATTCCGCGATTTCCTCCGGCGTCGCCCAGCGTCGAAGCGGCGTCAGCGCCATGATTTGATTCCACAGCTCCGGATCCTCCATCACCGGTCGGTTCAAATCCGTCAGAACCCCGCCGGGATCGATGCTGTTGCACACCGCCCGAGGCGCCAGACGAAGCGCTGCGTTCTTCGTATAGGTGAGAAGTCCACCCTTGCTGGCCGCATACTCCGGAAATTCCGACCCTGTATGAGCGCTGGCGGATCCCACCATCACCACCGCCCGAATCCGCGGGTTGGCGATGGCATATTTTTCCGTAATTCGAATCGTCCCCATCAGGTTGATTTCGATATCCCTTCCGCTGTCCTGAACGCCCGCATTGTTGATGAGAATTTCCGGCTGCACATCCTCCGGATAGGCATCCGCATCGCAGATATCCAGAATCTCATGGCGATAATTGGGATGTGCGAGGGCAGGGGGCTTCCGGTCGAAACCCACCACCGAGTGACCCCGCTCCAGAAAATATTCCGCCGTGGCCCGACCGATACCGTCGGACGTGCCGGTAATCAGAATGTCCATGGCAAACTCCTTTTATCACATTCTCCTAAAAACAATCTACGCGAACTGCGCTGCTTTCCGGCAATACTGCAGGTACGGTTCGCCTACTTTTTCCGCTTCCCACTGCAGGCTTACCCGATAGCCGAGCGGCTGAACACCACTTCACACAGCAGTTCCATTACGGCGCGGTGAGGGAGCAGAAGAACACCTGCACCGGGGTCCAGCCGAAGAAGTGGTAGGACACCACCAGCGCGAAGGTGAGGTTGTCGATGAACTGCGCGATTATCGTGGAGGTGAAAGAGCGGATGGCGAAATCCCGGTAGCTCGTGTTCCGGAGCCTTTTGCCCAGGAATGATTGATGCCGGCGTTGCAGATGGAAGAAAGGAACATGGCCAGACTACTGCCCAGAACCACGTACCAGGCCCCGCCGATGGTGGCGTTCAGCGCGTCGTTCACCTGCATGCTGCCGGTGGAATAGTATTCCCCCCACATGCCCGGCGTCATGGTCAGCGCCTTGAAAATCAAGCTGGCACCCAGGTTGATCACCAGAGCCAGAATGGCGATTTTCGCCGCCGCCTTTCCGCCGAAGCGCTTGCACAGCATATCCATGCACAAGAAAGATACCCAGCTCAGTGCGAAACCGCAGTCCAGTGCCAGATACTTAAACGAAAACAGCTCCTTGTTGGCCAGAAGGTTCATCATGATGACGCTGACCACGAAAAGAGATGTTACGAGACTGGGAACGTTGCGAAGAAGGATTCGGTAATCCTCCAGTTCCCCTTTGATCCATTTTTTCATAATAGTACTCCTTTGGTTTTGATATTTTACAAGCAGGATATCGGACCCGAACTGCTTGATGGGAATGTCTTCCGGCAGAGGCGATCTCCGCCGAAAACACGTACGCTCTATTGTAATCCCAAGGGCGCCGGATTGCAAGGGTAAGAGGATTGAGATATAATAAAAATAGTTTAACGTAATGCAAAAGCGACCGGAAAGGAAGGCAAAAAAGTGAAAATCTTTGTATATACCCTGAGAGAGTTCGACGAACTCCCTTTCTTTGAAAAATTTTCGAAACAGTACGGTGTGGAATTCGGCTACACCACCCAGTCCCCGGGACCGGAGAACTACCATCTGGCGAAAGGCTACGATGCCATTTCCATCATCACCACTCCGACCCCGGCGGAGATGATCGATGCCATGAAGGAGAACGGCGTAAAGGTCATCTCCACCCGCACCATCGGATACGATCACATCGACGTGAAGCACGCCTTTGAGGTGGGGATGGGAGTCACCAACGTCACCTATGACCCGGCCTCCGTGGCGGATTACACCATCATGCTGATGCTCATCGCCTGCCGGAAGCTGCGGTACATCATGGATAAGGCCAACGTACAGGATTACACCCTGAAGGGTAAACTGGGCCGGGAAATCTCCAAGAGCACCGTGGGCGTCATCGGCACCGGCCGAATCGGTCAGACGGTCATCGAGCACCTGTCCGGATTCGGATGCCGAATTCTGGCCTACGATATCTTTCCAAAGGATGCGGTTCGGCAGCATGCGGAGTACGTGGACCTGGATACCCTGTACGCCGAAAGCGACATCATCACCCTCCACGCACCGGCGCTGGAGGACAACTACCACATGATCGATGAAACCGCCTTCTCGAAAATGAAGGACGGGGTCATCCTGGTAAACTGCGCTCGGGGCCAGCTGGTGGACACGGAGGCCATGATTCGCAACCTGTCCAACGGCAAGATCGGCTTTGCCGCCCTGGATGTCATCGAAAAGGAACTGGGCATCTATTACAAGGATCTGTCCGGCACCATCATCGACAATCCGGAGATGGCCATCCTCCGCAGTTTCTACAACGTTTTCTTCTCCCCGCACACCGCCTTCTACACGGAGGAAGCGGTAGCCAACATGGTGGAAAATTCCATTCTGGGCATTCAGGCTACCTGAAGGGAGAAGATCATCCGTTTATTGTAAAGAAGTACTAATCGGCCGAACGTTTCTGTAAAAGGAGTTAGCGATGAACATCATTGAAGCGATACAGCGGAGGCATTCCGTCCGTCAATATCTGGAAAAAGAAATTCCGGAGGAAATCGTGGAACGCCTGCTGGCCGCCATGCGGGCCTGCAATCAGGTAGGGGGTCTGCACATGCATCTGGTGCTGCACGAGCCGGAGGCCTTCTCCGGACTCCGGTCCAAAGCCATGCGGTTTCGCGGCGTGGAGAATTACATCATTCTGGCGGGGGAGAAAGACGATACTCTGGAAGAACGGTGCGGCTATTACGGCGAAAAAGTGGTTTTATTGGCCCAGCAGCTGGGACTGAATACCTGCTGGGTGGGTTCCACCTTCAAGAAAAAACCGGAATGCTACAACTTGGCACCGGGAGAGAAGGTGGTGGCGGCCATCGCCATCGGCTACGGCGCCAACCAGGGGAAGAGCCGGAAGAGCAAGTCCATGTGCGACGTGAGCGACGGCACGGAGGTGAGCCTCAGCGTTCCGGAATGGTACAAGAACGGCGTGCTGGCGGCCATGATGGCACCCACGGCCATGAACCGGCAGAGCTTCTACTTCGAGCGGTTCGGAAACGTGGTTTCCGTGGAAGCGGGAAAGGGTCCTTTCACCAAGGTGGACCTGGGCATCGTGAAATGCCATTTTGAAATCGGCGCCGGAAAGGATAACTTCCAATGGATGCCGGAGGATATGTAACATTAAAAACAGGAGAAAGGTGTGGAGACAACAAATAAGAAGAAAAAGGGAGCGATTAAGCTCATTGCCTTCGTTCTAATCGTATTGCTGATTGTGGCGCTGAATCATTACTACGGGTGGTCGGATATCTTTTCCGGGGATGACTGGTACGGAAACCTGCAGCAGATGGTGAAGACCAATTTTCTGCAGGCAGCCCTAATCTACATCGTGGTGATGGTGATTGCCAGCGTGGTGCTGGCGGTGCCGGGGGTGACCTTTGCCATCATTGCCGGGGCGATTTTCGGTCCCTGGTGGGGCACGCTGCTCTGCGTCCTGTCGGCCACCTTGGGGGCGATTGCCGCCTTCCTGGTAGGGCGGTTCTTTTTGCAGGACAGCCTGCGGGATCAAATTGTAAAGAATCGCTACATCAACCGATTGCTCTTCGATAAGAGCACCAAAAATGAGATGATGGTGCTGATGATCACCCGGCTGGTGCCGCTGTTTCCGTACAACCTGCAGAATTTCGCCTACGGAATTACGGATATCAGTCTGGGCAAGTATTCCTTGGGTACCTTCGTGTTCATGATCCCGGGGGTGGCCATGTACACCGTGGGAACCTACGCCCTCACCGGTGCGTCCAACAAGCTGCTGTACATCGGTCTGACCGCGGCCATCGTGGTGGCGGTGGTGGTGCTGAGCAAAACCCTGCGGAAGAAATACGTGCCGGAAGAGGAGGCCTCCGATGAGTAAATTCGAAAAATGGGACGAGAATTGCTCGTTGGAATCCCTGCAGAACATAGCGGATGCCTGCGTGCACTGCGGAAAATGCCGGGAGAACTGCGCATTCCTGGACAAGTACGAGATGAATCTGGGAGATGTGACGAAATTACAAGAACATGTTTACGGGTGCTTTCTCTGCGGTAACTGCGACCGGGTGTGCCCGGCGGGAATTTCCGGCAGGCAGCTGTTTCAGAATCTGCGGCGGATGCAGGTGCGGGACGGAAAGCTGGAGGAGAAACCCTATTCCTTCGTGCTCAAGGAAAAGAAGGATTACAAATTCCGGAATTACCGAAATGCCACGGCGGGGCGGGTGCTGTTCCCGGGCTGCAACTTCCCTTCGATGTTTCCGAAGACCAACCGGAAAATCGCGGACCTGTGCAAGGCCAAGGGAATCGGAACGGTGTACGACTGCTGCGGAAAGCCCATTGCGGAGCTGGGGCTCTACCGGGACGAGGAGCGAATCGTGAACCGAATCAGCCGGGAACTGGAGAGTCGGGGCATCGACGAGGTGATTACCACCTGCCCGAACTGTTACTATTTCTTAAAGGAACGAATTCCTCAACGAGTGAGATCCATTTACGAGGTGCTTCCGGAGTTGGTCCCGGAGATTTCCGTGCCGAAGGATATCGAGATTCAGATTCCGTGCCCGGACCGAATCGATCGGGAATGGTACGACGGCATTTGCAAACTGTTGGGATATGAGCCGGCAGTGACTGCGGCAGAACAGTGCTGCGGTCTGGGGGGCATGGCATCGGCAGAGGAGCCGGAGCTGGCAAAAAAATTCGGCGAAGGGCTGACTTCTTCCGGCTTCGGAATACCACGTTCTGCGCTTCCTGTGCCGGACAGTACGCTCGAAACGGAAAAGAAATTCGCCACGTGTTGTCACTGCTCCTGGGGATGGAGGAGGCGCCGGCAACGAAGACCTCTTATCTGAATCGGGTTAAGACGAAATACAAATAGAAATAAAAAAGGGAGAATGCGATGATGGTGCATTTTCCCTTTTGATTTCCGTTATTTTCTTTTCTTGAACTCTCGCCACATATCAATTGCGAAGGCGATGGCGATGCCTGCAAAGAGAATTTCCCTTACGTGGCTCTTTCCGCCGGTCGCCGCAAAAGAGCATACCGGTACGGCAGCCATTACCAGTGCCATGGTGAGAAGCGTAAAGATATGAGTAAATTGTTTTTTCATAATAATCCACCTTTCGTATACTATTATGTATCATATAGGTGATTCGAAAAGAAGTCAACCGAAAGATCTCCGTGAGGGCGAAAATAAAATCAAAAAAGAAAAACAGAAGCGATAAGAACGGCGTCACTTCTGTTTTTTTCTTATATGGTTATTTTGTAGAGGTTTGTTTATTACAATATGATAATACTATACGGGGAATGTTTTGTAAAATTAATAGTTATAAATCTAACAATAAAAAATAATAAATGATTTACGAAAACCAAATGGGATATTCAGAAAATCGAATATCTTCTCAAATTCAAGTATATCAACATTTTCAACGGTCTATTGAATTTTGCGTTTGTTTTTGATATTATAAATTTTGAAAGGTATAAGGAGAACGTTTATGGAAATTCGTAATATAGTAACATTTGTCAAAGCGACGGAAATGCAGAGCTTTACCAAGACGGCGGCACAGCTGGGGTACTCTCAGGCGGCGGTTACGGTACAGATCAAGCAGCTGGAAGACGAGCTGGGCACGCAGCTGTTCGATCGAATCGGTCGAAGTGTAAAGCTGACCCATTCCGGCGAAAAGTTCATGCCATATGCACTGCGGTTGCTGAAATCGGTGGAAGAAGCGGCGTCGTTCATGAAGGAAGACGATGAGCCTTCCGGCACACTTCGCATAGGTGCCAGCTCGTCCTTTTCGGCCGGAATTCTTCCGGGAATTCTCCCGGGTTTTCACGAGAAATATCCGAAGGTTGACGTGGTGATCAAGACGTCCGATATGCTGACCTCCACATTCGATCTTCTTCGTCAGAACGATTTGGACTTCATCTTTACTCTGGAGCGGAAACTGATTTCTGCGACTTCGTCAGTGTGGTGGAGCGGAAAGAGGATATCGTGTTCGTCACGAATCCGGACAACCCGCTGGCTGCCATGAAAGAACGTACCGTTGGAACGGGTGGTTCGGGATAACTTCATCACTTCCGACCGGGGAGTCAGCTACGGCCTCTACATGGAAGAGGCTTTGGCCGAGCGGGGTATCAGCTATCATCCGAGCCTGGAAATCGGCTCCACCTCCGCTATTATCAACATGATCTGCCAGGGGAAGGGCGTGTCCTTTCTGCCGAAATTCTTGGCGGACGATCCAATCAATCACGGCGCATTGGCCATTATCGATACGGAAAAGCTGGAGATGCAGATGTGGACCCAACTGATTCGCCTGAAGAACAAGTGGATGAACTCGGTGATGAAGCGTTCGTGGACTACCTGCGGGAAAACTTCCATCAGCTGGCGTAGTGTCGGGATGATACATTGAAACGAACCGGAAATCTATGCAATACAAAACGAGAGGAAAACGGCTTTACCGATTCCCTCTCGTTCTTTTTTTACAAAAATTCGTTCGTGCCGAAATTATTCAGCGATAACGGTACCAACGCAAGCTCTGCCGGTGCATGCAGCGTTGCCTTCGTCTGTGTCCAGATGAACAACGGAAACCGGTCCGCCGATTCTTACGATAACGTCGCCGAATACCAGAGCTCTCTTCTTGCCGGTGTCGATCTTCAGATCAACGTTCTGGTTCTGCTCAACGCCCAGCTTAGCAGCGTCTTCCTCGGAGAGTGAACGTGTCTCTGAGCAACGATGCAGCCTGCTTCGGTCTCAACGGAGTTCCGTTCTCAGCAGTCAGCTTGATTCCCGGTGTGCCTGCCAGATCTCCGGACAGTCTGATCGGAGCATCTACGCCCAGGAACGAGCGTCTGTAGCAGCCAGCTCAATCTGAGTGCCTTTTCTAGCCGGTCCCAGAATTGCAACTCTCTCCATGGATCTCTTCGGTCCGGTGATGGTCAGTCTTTCTTCTGCAACGAAACCGCCTGCGATTTCCTTCTTAACCTTCAGCTCATAACCTGCACCAAACAGTTTCTCGATGTCCTCCTGGGACAGGTGCACGTGGCGAGCACTTACTTCAACATTTACATCTAATGTAGCCATTGGGATAACCCTCCTTTATCTTAACAAAATTTACCTACTCCATTATATGCAATGGCGAAACCTTTGTCTAGATTGTTAAATGCGACTAACCAAAAGTTTTCTTAAATGGGGGGTATAATCTGCGAAAGAACTTGTATTGAAACCCCGACTATGATAAAATTATTCGGCTATGGATATAAATGAGATGTATATGCGAGAGGCACTGCATCAAGCGGAAGCGGCGGCGGAAATCGGAGAAGTTCCGGTGGGCGCGGTTGTGGTGCGAGATGGAGAGATTATCGCAAAAGCATATAACCATGTAGAGACCGACCGAAATTCATCCGGGCATGCGGAGATGCTGGCCATTCGGGAGGCGGAGCGGGTGCTGGGAAGCAAGTGGCTGACCGGCTGCGAGCTGTACGTCACCTTGGAGCCCTGTGCCATGTGCGCCGGCGCCATGGTTTTGGCACGGTTGGATTGCTTGTGGATTGGTGCGATGGATCCGAAGAACGGAGCTTGCGGCTCTGTATTCAATGTGGTACAGGAGGAACGGTTGAATCACCGAATGGAGGTGGAGACGGGAATTCTGGAGGCGGAGTGCGGACAGATTCTGTCGGACTTCTTTCGGAACATGCGCGCGGTGAAGGCACGGAAGCGAAAACTTTTCCGGCAGAGAATGACATCGCCGGACAATACTGATGGAGGAAACAATTGATGAAGAGAAAAGGCCTGATTGCACTGCTGGCAGCGGTGCTGGTAACAATGAGCATGGCATTCGTTTCGGCGGATGAAAGCGATTTTAAATTGGTGAATTCCTATCCGAAGGATGGACAGACCAATACTTCCATTGAGAACGTCGGCGTGAAGCTGCGTTTCAACCGGGAGCTGGCCGGCGAAAAGGCACAGAAGAACAACGCGAAGTGCGTAAAGATTGTGGACCCGAACGGCAAGGAAATTCCGATTAAGGTGATGAGCAGCAAGGCGGACAAGGGTCTTCTGCTGGTTCTGGGTGACAGCAACAATAAGAAATTCAAGGTTGAGAACAACGCGAAATACAAATTGGTAATTTCCGAGAATCTGATGGACGATCAGGGTGACCGCCTGGGCAAGGAGACCACCCTTTCTTTCACGACTTTCAATCAGCGCCTGAACATGATGATTAACATGGGCATGATGTTCCTGATCTTCGGTGGTATTACCGTGATGACCATTCGAAATGCCAACCAGCAGCAGGAAAAGAAAAATAAGAAGGACGAGAAGGAAGAGGTCGCTTTCAATCCGTACCACGAAGCAAAGCGCACCGGCAAGACCGTGGAAGAGGTTATTGCAGAGAACAAGAAGAAGGAAGAAAAGGCCGCAAAGAAGGCAAAGCGGAAGAACAAGAACGGAGAAGCGAGTACGTGAAGGATTATCAGCTGAAGCTGAGTGAGATTCTCCCGAACGTGTACAGCGTTTCCGCACCGCGTCCGATTTCTACTGCGGGCGGTAAATATATTTCCTCACACGGTCCGACGGCAAAGGCGGCGAAAGCGGCGAAGAAGTTCGGCAATCGGAACCAGAGATAGTATTTTTTGAAAGGAATGCCCTTGGCATTCCTTTTTTGTAAGCAGATTCCGAATCAGGAGGGAAAAGCATGAATTCATCTATCACCATGAACGCCTATGCGAAGATTAATTCTTCGCTGGAAGTACTCCGGAGCGTCCGGACGGATATCACGATATTTTGTCCTTTTATGCAAGATCTTGACTTCACGATGTAGTGACTATGGGACTTACGGAAGAGTCCTTGGGTATTTGCATGCAAATTCCTTCAAACAATTGCTTTATCCAGGGTGTTCGTGTAAAATTTTGTATGAATTACAGTGCAATTTCCCTGGGATCGGACAACTTGGCGTACCGGGGAGTGGAAGCGGTGCTGAAGGCATTGCCGGAAGACGGAAAACGACCGGAGGAACTGTATCTCTTCGTGGATAAGAAATTGCCGGTAGCGGCAGGCATTGCCGGGGGAAGCGGCAATGCGGCGGGATGCATGTTGGCGACCAATGCCCTTTGCGGAAACCCGTTCTCGCTGCGGGAACT
>ENA-OQEB01000618-OQEB01000618.1-human-gut-metagenome-genome-assembly--contig:-NODE-618-length-14466-cov-1.822791_pt1 | contig 14466 bp, 16 predicted proteins | sample MGYA00242787_ERZ504619 | MGnify/ENA primary metagenome ERZ504619 (study PRJEB26092, sample SAMD00036317) | human gut metagenome | host: Homo sapiens | study: EMG produced TPA metagenomics assembly of... | reverse complement strand
GCGACATCTACCACTTCGAGCTCCCCAGCTCCAAGGGTTATGCTATAAGGATTCTTTTTAGAAGATAAGTTTTTAGAAGATACAATTAAGAATAGAATAAGGGAACGATCCATTGCGGATGGTTCCCTTATTTTATATGAACTAGTACATATTTTCTCCAACATCTAGCAGAAAATCCACAGATTATTTGGCGGTTCTAGTCTTTTGTCGTATATTTGCAGAAATTTTAAAAGGAATAGAATTATGGAGACGACAAAGAGCTAGGCGATTACGCATTCTCTGAAGACCATCTCCAGTTTCACACACATATAGGAACACTGCTTTGTTTTTTGCGTATGTCACCCAACAATGCTGAAAATTTTTCATCCAATGTCTCACCCGTCTTACCCAAAAACTTGAGAACGCCAAATAAAAACTAAAGAAATTTGTAATAAAACTGAATTATTTTTTCAAAAACTCAAGCTGTATCTTTCTAGTATTCAAAACATTAGACTTTTTAACAGAAAAAAGTTGAGCATTTTCTTGCAATCGCCTTAATAATTTTGTAACTTTGCAGAGGTAACGGACCAATGCCAGGCGGAGGGTCTATATGTTAAACTAAAAAATATTTTTTCTATTATGAAAGCAGAGGAATACAAATTGAAATGTTTCGACCAGGCGGAGGAGGAGCTCCTGCCTGTATCTTAGCGATGGAGAGATGCAGAGATGAGCATGAGTGGGAGATGCTCTTGAATGGACGCATCGACTACGAGATGATCTCTTTTACGGTGGCTAACCTACAGGCTAACACCAAGAAACTGGAAATGATGTACTCGGCTCTGTTTATGTTGTCAAATACATACAACAAGCAATTTGCATCCTATCTTTGCAGAGATAGAATCCAGGAGGTGATGAAATTATTCGAAGAGCTGAAAGACACTGTGGGAGACTTGAAGCAAGCCCTTCCGGAACTGACAAAAATCCCCATCGACTTGCCTACCAATGAAGACACTTACAAGGAATGCTACAAAGAGTATTTATTAACCATTGACGAGCCAGAATGCTATCTTCCTGAAGAGAATATTTTCGAAGGAAATATATTTACAGCTATAGATAAAATTAGAAGTTGCTCAGAAGAGCAGATTATCGGTAGTCTATTGACTTGTGTTCTGCAAGTTTTACAAGGTGGTGATAACCATCTTTATGATGTGCAAAACCATCATCCAAGAGGAGATGGAAAGCCTTAACTCGCAAGAGCAACTGGAGAATATTTACCAGGAGAGCCTGCAAGAGGTGTGGGACTCCGTGAAAGACTTTGCCTCGAAATTGCACAAGGAGGATTATCTGGAGGAGATAGAGGAAGTGAAGCAAATAGCAGCCGACAAGAGTCTTCTGCAAAAGTGTTTTCATCAATGGTCTATCCAAAAATTTACAGACCATGCCATCGCCGCACAGTTCTATGATCAAATGCAAAACGAGGTTTGCATAAATAAGCTCCTACTCTTCCCTGACAATCCTGAGAAGGAGCAAGATGCCATCAAGGTAGCAGAGAGTTTGGATTCTGTGATTGTCAAGACCAGAAAGTCGGACATACCAGAACCTTTAGCACTAGAAGCATCGCTGTGCTAAAGGAAGCCATCGGATACGACGGTGGAAATTCGCTCTTCTTGCGATTTCTACAAGAGCATTATCCTGGAGCTAACCGATTCCCCGACATCTCAGCATTTTCAGTGGATAGCAAGAAAATGCTTTTGATGAAGCCCAACAGTTTGAAAGCTGATGAGAAAAAGAAATGGGAAAAATGTCAAGAAGAGGCTGATGGTGTCAAATCTAGAGTGGATCTTTTGCTCCACAAGACGTATTCTATCGGAGCGATGAGAAATCTGCCAAATCGAGCCTCTGCATCATAAATTTAAAAATGTAAGAAGAATATAGATAAATTTTACTCAAAAAACTCAGATAATGAGGGCTAGTCTTTCTAGAGGCTAGCCCTTTTTTCGTGTTGAGATTTTGGTAGCTGACTTGAGTTTTTGCCTCTTTCTCTTAAAAATCTCAAAAACTCAAGTAGAGACTTCTTGAAAATCTCTACTTTGCCCACAACCAATATTGAGATTTTGCAGAAAAACTCCAATACTGATACATCTTACTTGAATTTCTCCTCTACCAAGCACTTGAAGAGCTATATTTTGTTAAGTTTTTTCTCAAATCATTATTTGAATTTATTTCTTGCAAAACGGCTTTCAATTTTGTATCTTTGCATCGTCATTCAGAAGAAATGCTCATGACAAGCTCGGTACGAGTCCGATGCAAGTCCGATGCAAGTCCGATGCAAGTCCGATGAATTGGCATAGTGTTAATTAATTTATAGTTAAACCCTCAAAAATTTTAAATTATGGGTAAATTAGTACAAGGTATTTTAGGTGGCGTATCTGGTAAGGTCGGCACAGTAATAGGTTGCATTCGTAACGGCAAGGCTTACGTGCAAGGTTTGAGAACTTCCAACAAGAATCCTAGAACAAAGCGTCAGCAGGCGCAGCGTTTGAAGTTCAAGTTGGCACAACAACTGGTATCTCCAGCGAGTGACTTCATCAAGATTGGTTTCCGCAACTATGCGGTAGGACAGTATGCTCGAAACGTAGCCATGAGCTACAACCTCAAGGCTTCTCTCACTGGCTCATACCCTTCATTCGGCATTGATCCTAGCAAGGTGATGTTCAGTCGCGGAAAGCTCTTGGAGGCAGAGGGATGCACCGCTTCTGTAGCCAGCAACAAGGTAAACTTCACTTGGACCGACAACTCAGCCGAGGAAGATGCAGACATGAGCGACTTTGCCATGCTCATCGTCTACAACTTCAGCAAGCGCAAGGTAGCAGACTCATTGGAAGTGGCAAGCCGTATGGACGGCAAGGCTTCTCTGAAGATTCCTGCCAGCTGGAGCAAGGACAAGCTCTCTTGCTACATTGCCTTTGCTTCGGTCGAGAACGACAAGGTGAGCGACTCGCTCTACATTGGCGACGTGAAGAGCGACGGTAGTGTAGAAGCTGGCGCCAACGGCATCATCACCTACGAGGAGAACACCAACACTGGCGGTTCTTCCAGCGGTTCTGGATCTACCTCTACATCACCTAGCGAAGGCGATTCAGGCAGTACGACTCCAGGCGAAAACGTAGGTTTGTAATAAGCCCAAGCTGGCGTACTCCCTGAGTACCCAAAAAGATTGTCATAAGATGGATCTTTTATCAGAATTATTAGTTAAATAAAAGGCTGTGCCAGAAGAATTTCTGACACAGCCTTTTTTTGTATATTCCACCGCTCAGAGAGCGAGGGCTGCCACTGCTATTTACATCTTCTCATCGCCATATAGCTCCTTCCACCAGCTGCCATCATCCTGTAGCCACTTGGCAAACCAGGCGAAGATGGTGTTCTGCCATTTCAGGCGCTTCTCGTAGTCTACGATGTGATGGTCCTGGCCATCCACCAATACCATCGCCGTAGGACGACCCAGGAGTTTCAGCGCCGTGTAGAGCTGGATGCTCTCGCCCACTGGCACGTTGTTGTCGGCAGTGCCATGCACAAAGAGCAATGGGGTGTGAATCTTGTCGGCATTGTAGAGCGGACTCTGGTCCACGTAGAGATGCTTGTTGGTCCATGGATACTCATTCGCCATCGATACCTCGCTGTAGCTGTAGCCCCAGTAGCCTTCGCCCCAATAGCTGGTGTGATCGCTGATGCCGGCATGGGAGATGGCGGCGGCAAAGAGGTCGGTCATGGTCTGGAGATACTGGGTCATAAAACCGCCGTAGCTGGCACCAATGCAACTATCTTCTTGCGATTCACAAAGCCGTGCTCATCGCAGAATGCCTGGGTGCTGGAGATGATGTCCTCTGCCACGCCCTCGCCTGCCGTGTCCACATGGCGAGCGGAGAACTTCTGACCGAAGCCTGTGGCTCCGCTTGGGTTGATGACGAGCACCACATAGCCCATCGCCGCATATACGTGATGAGGATAGCGGCTCTGGAAGGTGCGGCTCGTAGGGCTGCATCCGCCATAGTAATTCACCACCATCGGATACTTCTTATTCGCATCGAAGTGAGGAGGCAGATAGTAACGGCAGCAAAGGGTGTCGCCACGGGAGTTGACATAATTCCATGCCTTGCACTCGCCCAGCTCCACATCCTTCAGCTCGCGGGCGCTGAGGTCGTCCACCAACTGGCTCTTCAGCGCTTGGTGCTCATCTTGTAGAGGCGGTCGGCATTGCTGGCGCTCTGACCAGAGAAAGCCATCTCGGTGGCAGCTCCAGCCAGGGAGAAACTCTTGATGTATTCCTCCGGAGTCTTCAGGAGCGCAAACTTGCCGCTCTTCGGATTCAGCTGGAAGAGATGCACGCAGTCCTTGTCCTCGGCCGTGAAGTAGATGTTGCCATCTGCCTTACTCCACTCCACGCTCTGCACGTTAGGATCGAAATCCTTGGTCAGTGGGCGCACCTTCTTATCCGATAAGTTCATGAGATAGAGCTGCGTATCTATCATGCTTGGTATCTGTCCCTCGTCCACGTTCTTGCCGATGCCATCAAATGACTCTGGTGAACCGGTGAAGAGGATACTCTTGCCATCAGGAGAGAACTGTCCGCCACCTATGAACTCACCCTTGTCGATGATGGTCTCCGCCTGCAAGGTATTGAGGTCCAGGCGATAGACAGAGGTTACGGTGGTAGGACGCTTGGTGAGTCGCTCCTCGTTCTTGCCGATGAGCAGATAGCGAGAATCGGCAGAGATGTCCTCCAGATAGATGTTGTGATAGCCGAAGGTGAGTGGCTGGAGGATGCCTGTGGCGAGGTTGAACTTGGCTAGATTGCTACGCTCACGCCATCCCGGCTGTCGGTCGTCTGGCTCCTTGATGTCATATACCTGTGGATCCTTCTTTCTGCCCTCAGTGGTGAGGGTGAAGATAAGCGATTTCTCATCGGGGGTAAACTGAAAGTAGCTTCTGGCAATTCTGCCACGAGCACCTCTCGCTGCATGTTCTGCGGATTGATGGTGATGAGCTGGAGCTTGCCCTCGGCGTCCTTCTGGGTGAAATACATCTTGTTGCTGCGAGGCATCCAAGAAACGCGCTCATCGAGGGTGGCAATGACGGTGTTGGATTGATAATTGCGCACCTCGTTCTGGCTGTGGTTCTTGCCCTGGCGGTCTACCCAAGCCTTGCGCACGATGATGTACTTGCCGTTTGGCGAGAGCTGCACGCTAGGATATGTTGGGGCGCAGATCACATCATATATATTATAGGCACGCTTGGTGGAGGCAGAGTTCTCGCCCACCAAGAGCTGCTTGTTCTCATCGGTAGCAACGCTCACCTTAGGCTTGGCCTCATCTCCCTGAGAGGCGAGATACTTGATGACCACGGTGTGGGTGGATGGCATCAGGATAGCCTCAGCCTTGTTGCCATTCACCTGCTGCTGTTCGCCATCCACGAAGAGGCGATATTGCTTCAGTCCCTCCACCGAAATGGTGGCCTTGGTGCGGGCTTGATTGGTCACGGTGAAAGATGCCAGATGCAGGGCATTCTTATCGCCAGGGAGCGAGCTCACCTCCTTGCCATTGCCCAACTGACTGAGCGACAATGGCGAATCGAGCAACTTCTCCAGCGAGAACTTCTCTGCCTTGATGTCCACGCTATCCGCCATCCAAGGGGTAGCCACAGGATAAGGGCCAGCATACTTAAACTTCTGTACTTCGATGGTTTCGGCATTGGCACCGAGCGAAGCCATCAGGCTGCGCTAAAGGTGAAAGCCTTCCATCCCATTCTTACGGTTTTCTTATTCATCATTATTATATTTTTATTTTTTTCGAGCTGCACAATGATTTAGAGCGCACCTGCATTTCTTGCTATATAACTATTTTTGCAAACGTACACGTACAGTTTGATTTTTTTGCTATTCAGCTGCGAAATTACAAATAAAAAACGAGAAAGGCGAAGGAATGGACGAAAAACTATCAATTTACATCCCAATCGGGGCGAAAAGAAGTCAATCGGCACGAAAAGATGAAGAAATGTTATCTCAATGTTAACTCAGGGTGCCAAAATGTTATAGTTGGGTTAAACCCCTCTCCCATCCATTGCCAGATGAGAATAAAGCTGTACCTTTGCAGCGTGAAAAGATGAAAAGTTCATCACATCGCAACACATTTCAGAAAAAGAAGAGAAGACAATTCAATACAAGAGAAGTCAATCTATAAAATAAAAGAAGACAATGAAAAGAAAAAACATGATATTGCTGAGCGCGGCTCTGATGAGTTCTCTCAGCTCTTTCGCCCAGAGCAATGCATCCACTGATGCCGCCACCCAGCGCGAACTGGAGCGTGCCGACTCTATCTGGAAAGACTTCGACCTGGAGAGCGTTACCGTAACAGCCTCCAAGCCACTGGTAAAGATGGAGACCGACAAGATGACCTACAATGTACAGGAAGACGCCGACGCCAAGGCATCTACCGTGCTCGACATGCTGCGCAAGGTACCTATGGTAACCGTGGACGGACAGGACAACATCACCGTGAACGGTTCTTCCAACTTCAAGGTATATGTGGACGGCAAGCCCAACCCCATGTTCAGCAGTAACCCCTCGCAGATATTCAAGGCGATGCCTGCCACCATGGTGAAGAACATCGAGGTAATCACCAATCCCGGCGCCAAATATGACGCCGAGGGAACGGGCGGCGTGCTCAACCTCATCATGAACAAGCAAACCACAGCCAACGGCGCAGCAACTGGCGATGCCTCAATGGCTACAACGGCAATGTGAGCTCGGTGCTGGCAACACCTCGCAGCGCATCTCCGCCTTCATCAGCGGACAGCAGGGCAAGCTCACCTACAGCGCCAACGGCATGTACAACCACAGCAATATGGACCACACCGACATCGACATGGAGCGCCTGCAGAGCGACGGCAGCCAGATGCACTATCAGCAGAGTTCGGACATGAAACAGCCCTTCTCCATGGGCAACATCAGCCTGAGCTATGAACTCGACTCGCTGAGCAACATCAGTGCGCAGGCGGGCATCACCACTTGGCAACAGAAGATGAACGGTCACCCTACCACCCAGATGCAAGGCGGCACCTACGGCAACGGATTCAGCTATGGCAACGAGATGAAGCAGAAGATAGACTACAAGTCGTTCAACGGCAGCCTGGACTATCAGCGATTCTTCAACAAGGAGCGCTCCAGCTACATGATATTGAGCTATCTCTTCACCTCATCGCCACCGACAATGACAATTACACCTATTATGATAAGGAGGCAGCAGGCATCACAGCCATCCAGCTCAACAACCTGCTATTCCAGAGCCATGCCCGAGCCACCGAACACACCCTGCAGACCGACTTCACCCAGCAGCTCAGCCCTGCGCAGACCCTCAACTACGGAGCCAAGTACATAGCCCGCACCAACAAGTCGGACTCCAAGTACTACAACATAGCCGCCGACAAGAGCGAGACCCTGAACCCCGACAACAGTATGGAGTATCAGAACACCCAGAACATCCTGGCAGCCTACGCCGAGTGGAAGGGCACCTTTGGCAAGGTTAGCACCAAGCAGGAGCCCGCTATGAGCACACCTGGGAAAGGGCTGAATATAAAGCGGGTAAGGGCGATGACTTCAAGCGAAACTACGGGCAATCTGGTGCCTAGCGCCAGCCTCTCTTACAGCATAGCCCCAGGTATGAACATCGGCATGAACTACAGCATGCGCATCACCCGTCCGGGCATCACCTATTTAAACCCATACGTGGACCGCAGTAACCCTACCAGCATCTCCTACGGCAACACCGACCTGGACGTGGAGAAGAGCCACCAGCTGAACCTGGTATACAACTACTACCAGCAGCGACTGATGCTGAGCGTAACGGCAGGCTACAACTTCTGCAACAACAAGATAGCGCAATACTCATTTATCGATGCCGACAACCTGCTGAACCAGACCTACGGCAACGTGCAGAAGGAGAAGAGAGCCAGCCTCAACATCTTTGCCAACTGGCTGATGCTGAAGAAGACCCGACTGATGCTGAACCAGAGCCTGAGCTACGCCGACATGAGGAGCGACGAACTGGGCATGAAGAACAACGGCTGGAACTCAGCCACCATGATCAACCTGCAGCAAACCCTGCCTTGGGAGATGCAATGGACGCTGGGCAGCATCATGCAGACCAAGAGCTATACCCTGCAGGGCCACCAGAGCGGCATGTCGTTCTTCTACACCACCCTCTCCAAGCCACTGGTCAAGGACAAGCTAGACCTGAGCCTGATGTTCCTCACCCCGCTGAGCAACAAGCTCGAGATAGAGAGCCAGACCGTGGGCAGAGACTACACCCAGCACATGATGGTCCAGGTGCCACTGCGCCAGATATCCATGACCCTGACTTGGAAGTTTGGCAACACCAAGAAGCAGTTCAAGCAGTACAAATCCAACATCAACAACGACTTCAAGGAAGAAGAGAAAGGAATCCAGACGGGAGGTATGAGCGGCTTATAGTTACAATTGCCATACCAGGTTTATGCCAGTGGGCGCCACCGACAGGCTTAGATTATTTTTAGCTTTTTGAGTGCCCAATATCTTGTCGCCTATCCAGTATCCAGCCTCAGCCGAGCCGATACCGATGGCAGCACCAGCCACCACATCATACCAGTGATGGCGATTGCGGCGCACTCTGTCTACCGCCACGGTGGTAGCTACGGCATATCCCGCCACTCCTATCCATGGCGAAACCTTGCGATATTCGTGCATCAAGGTAGTGGCACCACAAAAGGCGATGGCTGTATGTCCCGAGGGGAAAGACTTGCGGTCTGTCCCGTCAGGTCTGGTTTCATGGACGGAATACTTCAGTCCCTGTACCACGCCCCCATTGATGGCAAAGGATAGCACCGACACCGTGAGCATCCTTTTCCAAGAGCTCTCCGCCTCCACCCCACACATTTTCAGTCCGAAGACAGCGGCAGTAGGCACATATTCCAGCACATTGTCGATGCCATCGCCATGATATCGCTTATAGTTATCTTGCGAAGAGCAAGGCAAAGTGAATAGCAGCAAACTTCCACCCAATATAATAGTTCTCATTATTTTCATAATGCAAAGGTAGAAAAAAAATCAGAAAAATCAAAAGGAAATGAAGAAAATCAGGAAGTAGTTTTATTCTTTGCCCCCAATTTTCATCGATTCAATCCATTCTTAGCCCCTAATTTTATAAAGTTTAACCAATTTCTAGCCCCCAATTCTAAAAAAAGGGTTCTTCCGCTTTTCTCGTTGGTAAGTAGCAGAAATAGACAATAGAAAGAAGCTTAGTTCCGTTATATATTTAAAATCACGACAAATTAAATATATACAAGATGGAACCAAGCTTCTTATATCATAGTTTCGGCATAAGCCGCAGTTATCAGTATCATGCAACCGAGTACAAAGAATATGCAAATCCAGACATCTCAAAGGTGAAGCGTATAGGCATAGATGAGTTTGCCGTCCGAAAGGGACATGTGTACAAGACCATTGTCGTGGATCTTGACACTGGGCGTATCATATATGTAGGTGATGGTAGAGGAAGTTCCTCTCTCACAGACTTTTGGAAACGATTAAAGAGAAGGGGTGTTCAATTAGAACTTGTCACTTCTGATATGTTGGCTGCTTTACATTTTGGCTGTAAAAGAGAATGCATCCGAGGCAATCCACGTATATGATAAATTTCACGTAGTACAACTTGTAAACGAAGCTGTTTTTGACTGTACTTGCGAAACAGTCTTACTTGTAATCTTTGAAGTTTTATGCTCTGAGACTATTTTCCCATTATACAAGCTATCTATATTACTCATAATTCATTATATTTTTATATGTTACTTTTCAAAACATCTTAATTATTGTCTGTAAATTTACGACTTTATTTCCATACCACCAAAGATTTTCCGAATTATCTTCAAAATATTTACGAAGAATACCCCTACTATGTGGGGGAATCCTGCAAGAATATATTGCGATGAAGGTGAACCCTGCTAAAAAGCTTGCGTTAAAAACGTGTTAAAAACATAATATAACGTATTGTTATACAGGCTCTTTATATTCTAGAGGCGCGCTGTATATACAAAGTTCTGAGTACATAGGGTTCACCTTCACCAGCCAAATGATGCCCCTTAAACCACACTTATGGCAAGGGTTCACCATTTTTCTGTACTTTAGAAACAAGTCATTTAGTACAAAAAAACAAGTTATTTACGGGGCGTAAATAACTTGTTTACAAAAATAAATCACTTGTTTATAGTTCTTCACTATATCACTCATTTCCTTGCGCTTCTTTTCGGCATGAGGACAATCGGGGGCGATGTGGCCAATAGGGATGATAACTACTGCCTCATAATCCTCACGAGAGCCCTGCTCAAAGTACTGGTGCATCTTCTCTGGGTCGTAGTTGCAAACCCAGCAAGTGCCCAGACCTCGCTCTGCTGCTGCCAGGCAGAGATGCTCGGTGGCGATAGCCACATCGATGTCGCCATGAGGCTTGCTGTCTTCCTTGCGCACCCAGTTTTCCTGCTTGTTGCGCATACCGATGATATACATAGGAGCGGAGAGAAACCACTCTCGGTTATAACACTCCTGGAGTTTCTTCTTAGCCTCATCAGACTTTACTACAAGCCACTTCCATGGCTGCTTGTTGCATGCCGATGGTGCCATGCGCACACACTCCAAAACATACTGCAAGTCTGCTTCGCTTACAGCCTCTTGTGTAAACTTGCGAGCCGAGAATCGCTCTTGGCTCAATGATAACATATCTTTCATATTCGATATTATTTCTTTAGTTTTCTATCTTTTCCTCCACAAAAGTAAGCATATTCTTTGAAACTTCCAAACATTTTGGAATAAAAACCGCTTTTTGCTTGGATATTGTAAAAAATCGCAGTACCTTTGCAGGCTGAAAGAAATAGATTTGATGAAGAATATGAATATAAAATCTCTAGGTAACGCTATCAAGGGACACCCCACGATGACGGAGGGCACAGTGTATTCGATGCTCATCATCTGCGGCATCTCCCACTTTCTGAACGATATGATTCAGTCCATCATCCCGTCCATCTATCCGATTATCAAGGATCAGTATGGGTTTACGTTTGCACAGATAGGCATCATCACGCTGATATTCCAGATGACCTCCTCTATCCTGCAACCCTTCACGGGGCTTTATGCCGACAAGCATCCCCGACCTTACGCCTGAGCATCGGCATGTGCTTTACGCTCGTGGGACTGCTGATGCTTGCCTTTGCCGAGAATTATCTCTTGATATTGTTGGCGGTGAGCATCGTGGGACTGGGTTCTTCCATCTTCCACCCCACAGCCTCCCGTGTAGCCAGATGGCTTCGGGCGGCAAGAAGAGTTTGGCGCAATCCATCTTCCAGGTGGGTGGCAATGGAGGCTCGGCGATAGGACCGTTGCTCGCTGCCATCATCATCCTGCCTTTCGGACAACACGCCATCTCATGGTTTGCCTTCGCAGCCTTGCTGGCTGCCATCATCATGGTCAGACTGGGGGCTTGGTATAAGGCGCGACTTGCCTATGTGGTGAACCATCCGCAGCAGCAACCGCTCCTAAACAATGACATCTCAAAGGGGGCGAAGTATGGGGCTCTGCTGATACTGGTGCTATTGGTGTTCTCGAAATATTTTTACACGGCTTGCATCACGAGCTACTTCACTTTCTTCCTGATAGACAAGTTTGGCATCTCCGTTCAGGCTTCCCAACTTTGCCTCTTCGTCTTCCTCGCCGCCTTTGCCATCGGAACAGTGGCGGGAGGTATGCTGGGCGACAAGTTTGGCAGAAAGTATGTCATCTGGTTTTCTATCTTGGGAGCGGCTCCGTTCGCCTCATCATGCCATTCGCCAATCTGACGTGGACCATCATCTGCACCTTCCTATCGGGTTTGATTATCGCTTCAGCGTTTTCATCTATCGTGGTGTATGCCACCGACTTAATGCCAGACAAGGTAGGATTGATAGCAGGCATCTTCTTCGGACTGATGTTTGGATTGGGCGGTCTCGGCTCTGCCTTCTTCGGTTGGCTAGCCGACAAGACGAGCATCGAGTTCATCTTCCAGGTGAGTGCCTTCTTGCCATTGCTTGGCATCATCGCCGGCTTCCTGCCGAATACGCAGAAGAAAACAAAATAAACAAAGGTTCGAACGTAAAAGTTTCCCCTACTTTACAATCGAACCTTTATCGTATATTTCTTTTACATTTTCTCTTGCTTGCGATATCCTATCAGTCCATACGAGAGCTGGAGAAACAGCGATGTCTTGGCTGGCAAGGTCCATAACATGGAGGTTCATGTTGTTGCCGATGCCCACCTCAGTTCCCACATAGAAGAAGATGGTGATGACACCATACTTCAGATGGGGGAACGACCAAATACTGCGCTTCGGCTTGGCTGCTACTGCAGCAGGATCACTGCTCGAATCCTCTTCTCTTGTACCCTCTATATCAGGAAGTTTAGCTTTCGACGTACCCCATGTAGTAAAGACGATGACCAGCATCATCACCAAGAATGGAAGAGTGAGCTGATCGCCGCAGATGTATAGGTTTCATACGAAAAAAGGGTGTGACAGCATTGGATTGCTTCACACCCTTTGTTTGTTTTATATCGCTATTCTTTATGAATGATGCTCTGGAACGATGGCAAAATATACCAATCGTGGTCGGTAAGATTCTCCATGTATGAGAATGGCCCATTGGGCAATAATGTACCTGACCTGACGTACCTCTTCCACGGTATCATCATAATGGAAAGTAGCAGTGCCACTCACCACATAGATAATCTCACAATTGCCCTCATGAACATGAAGACCAGTTGATGCACCTGGACGAAGAGTAGAATACATAATCTTCACCTTGTCGTCTGCATAGTTGCGGGTATCGAGCTTTCCCTGTCCACCCTTGAAGCCCTCCAAGTGAGCCTCAGCAATCTTTTCAAAATCTATTACCATAATGCTTGTATTATTTAAATTGTTATTGTATTATCATGTGAATGAATTTCGCCCTCCTTATTCTATCACGATTGTTTTCATCCAATCCCTCAAGACTCCAGCATACTGGTCTTGCGAATCAGAAATCAAGATGAGCACTTGCGAACCATCTTGCAACTGGGGGCCCAAACACATTCCTTCATAATTGGCAAAGGAACGATCCAAGAGTCCTAGCTAGTCTTCCACTCCGTGAGCAAACGCTTCTTCAGGAAAGGTGTATCTTGACTCATCGGTTCAGATATCTTCCAAGGTTCTCCGTGCAATGGGTCTATGACATACAATTTGCACTGGCAGAATGCGCCCAACTTCACCTTAGGGATAAAGGCTTCACGCTCCAAGACCAAGAGTTGACCATCGGGCAAAGCACAGAGTTCGCTCACTCCCATCACGTATGTTTGAGCTTCACGATTGGTGGTTGGGGCATCCATCTGATAGGCATAAGAAGTAAGTTGATGTTTGCCATCGAAACACATCAGTCGGAGCTTGTTCTTCGCTCCATTCTGCGGCGTAGCGGGTTCTCCATCTCGGCGAAGCGTACTCTCTGGAATGGTCCAGAGAAGATGGCGGATGGAATCGTATGCCAAGGACTCGAAGACATAGTTGGGATAAAAGTCGGAAGAGGACCATTCTTGGCTCCAAAGTTGAAAATTGATTTTTCTCCTTGCAGAAGATACGGAATGCTCATCACGCAGCTCAATAATGGGATACTCTTTCAGACGATAGAATCCCTCGCTCGCCACAACGACTGTAGAATTGGAGGCTTTAGCGATAGCCTCATGGTCGAATCCTGTCTGGATGCCCTGCCATAACGACTGCGAGACTTTCTCACTGCCATCCATATACTCTGTAAACCCGAGATTAGCAACTCGTTCCAAGTCACCCGTCACAGGATTCAGTTGTATCTGAAAGTTGAAGTAGAGCGCACTATCCGACTTATCACTTACCACAGCATAGAGGTCATCGTGTAGATGAGTGATGCCACTATAGTTACCTGGCGCAACGGTATGTGGGAAATACTTCTGAGGATTCTCCCTCACCACCTTCCATACCTTGACATCCGACTTCGCCTCTGCATTCTGACCTAAGGCAGAAAGAGGAAAGTTCAGCAACAAGCCACCCATCAAGAGTGAAACTATATTCTTTACCATAGTGTTATTCACTTGTGAGTACTGAATAAGTAAGTACAAACTCCATAGTCAATTCAAAATCAACATGAGCAGTCTTCTTACTTTTCAGATTCTCCACATCACACGACCAGTCAGACATCGTATCAAATGGTTTCACTCTCATATCATCAAACTGGAGTTTTTCCTCCGAAAAGAGCTTGAATACCGTCTCCTTGGCACACCAATGCACCAACAATGAATCCAACCCTTCAGCCTTCTCATCCTTACGGAGAAACTTAGAGGCGATACGCTCCACCCTATCACTGAAGTACTCGATG
>ENA-OQEB01000617-OQEB01000617.1-human-gut-metagenome-genome-assembly--contig:-NODE-617-length-14479-cov-5.216137_pt1 | contig 14479 bp, 21 predicted proteins | sample MGYA00242787_ERZ504619 | MGnify/ENA primary metagenome ERZ504619 (study PRJEB26092, sample SAMD00036317) | human gut metagenome | host: Homo sapiens | study: EMG produced TPA metagenomics assembly of... | reverse complement strand
TTTCCTTTCTTTCCCTTACAACCGATTCGATCCGAGCAACACCGCTTCGGGCAACAAAAAAGACCTGAGATATGGCTATAGTTCAGCCACATCTCAGGTCTTGCGTCTTTATGTTGACTAGCAACCCTGCATCAGTCGAATAGCATAGAACTATACACCATCGTTTGACATTGCGCAACTCGGCTAAGCGCAGAATCCGCCATTTTCGAAAATTCATGTACACACATCCGAACATGCACTAAACAGACAACGTATTCATCGCGCATAATGGGACAATTACGCACATCTGACGCAAAAGCGTGGCAGAATAGTGACTATGGTTGCAAACAATGCGGGAATGCCCGCTACCCCAGCAGATCTGATCAATGTCGACGAGGTCATCGGCAAGTACTATGACGTCGTCCCCGACCCCAACGTTCCGGAACAGCGTGTCTCCTTCGGCACCTCCGGCCACCGCGGATCGTCTCTGAAGACCTCGTTCAACGAGGCCCATATCGTCGCCATCACCCAGGCCATCGCCGAATACCGCAAGAAGGCCGGCGTGACCGGCCCGCTGTACATCGGCCGCGACACTCATGCTCTGTCCGAGCCGGCTTGGAAGACCGCCATCGAAGTGCTCGTCGCCAACGGCGTGACCGTGCGCATCGATTCCCGCGACGACTTCACCCCGACCCCGGTTGTGTCCCAGGCCATCCTGACCCACAACCGCGCAGCGGATGGCACCCAGCGCTTCACCGGCGAAGGCCTGGCCGACGGCATCGTGGTGACCCCGTCGCACAACCCGCCGACCGATGGCGGCTTCAAGTATGACCCGGTCACCGGCGGCCCGGCTCCGTCCGACGTCACCAACGCCATCGCGGATCGTGCCAACGAGCTGCTCGGCGATTTCAAGAACATCAAGCGCGTTCCGTTCGAGCAGGCCGTCAAGTCCGACCTGGTCGAGCGCTTCGACTTCCGCGAGCACTATGTCGCCGATCTGGAGAACGTCATCGACTTCGATGTGATCCGTTCCTCCGGCGTGCGCCTGGGCATCGACCCGCTCGGCGGCGCTTCCGTCAACTACTGGCCGCTGATGAACGAGAAGTTCAACCTGACCATCGACGTGGTGCGCCCGCAGGTCGATCCGACCTGGAGCTTCATGACCATCGACCATGATGGCAAGATCCGCATGGATCCAAGCTCCCCGTACGCATGAAGGGTCTTGTGGACTCCCTCAACAACGGCGCTTGGGACAAGTACGACCTGGTCGGCGGCACCGATCCGGACGCGACCGTCACGGCATCGTATGCCCGAACTGGGGCGTGATGAACCCGAACCACTACATCGCCGTGTGCGTAGAGTACCTGTTCGGCGGCAACCGCCCGGGCTGGCCGGAAGGCGCCGGCATCGGCAAGACGCTGGTGTCCTCCTCCCTGATCGACCGCGTGGCCGCTTCCATCGACGCCAAGCTCGTTGAGGTTCCGGTCGGCTTCAAGTGGTTCGTTGACCCGCTGTTCAAGGGCGAAGTCGCCTTCGGCGGCGAAGAGAGCTCCGGCATGAGCTTCCTGCGCAAGGACGGCCGCGTGTGGACCACCGATAAGGATGGTCTGATCCCTGACCTGCTGGCTGCGGAAATCACCGCCAAGACCGGCAAGAACCCGGCCCAGCTGCATCAGGAGCAGGTCGATCGCTTTGGCGAAAGCTGGTACAAGCGAGTCGACACGCCGACCACCTTGGAGCAGAAGCAGAAGTTTGCCAAGCTTTCCGGCGACGACGTCGCGGCCACCCAGCTGGCCGGCGAGGACATCACCGCCAAGCTCACCGAAGCCCCGGGCAACCACGCCAAGATCGGCGGCCTGAAGGTCACCACCGAGAACAACTGGTTCGCGGCCCGTCCTTCCGGCACCGAGAACATCTACAAGGTGTACGCCGAGTCCTTCGAATCCCCCGAAGCCCTCGACAAGGTGCTCGCCGAAGCCACCGAAGTCGTGGACAAGGCCTTGGCCGAGTGATCATTGGCGAATCGGCGTAATCCAGCCATTCGCCAATCATTCGCAAACTCACTGAGAAGCCCGCTTTCCTGAAAAAAGGCGGGCTTCTCGCATATCCGCCCGAATACGAATCGCAACGAACACGAATCGTGCGATATGGCACGAAACGCCGAATTCTGGCATGACACGCACGCTATCACCCTCCTGCCGGCCCCGCTTCGCATTACGCTTGAATGATAGCGACACAACGCTCAGTCCAGCGGTCCCCGCCAATCTTCATGGGAGGTGAACGATGCGCATCGCCATCGTCGAAGACCACGCCGCCGAACGCCAACTGATGGCCGTCATGTGCGCGGAATATTTCAAACGCACCCGCGATATCGGCGTGGAATGCGTGACCTTCGCCGATGCGGAATCCTTCATCGAAAGCTGGAAAGACGCCCGATACGACCTGCTGCTGCTCGACTGCTATCTGTCGGACGACGAAACCGCCACGCATGCGGCGACCGGACTTGATATCGCACGGACGCTGCGCAGACAAAACGACGATTGCCCGATCGTGTTCATCACGTCAAGCACTGATTTCGCCGTGCTCGGCTACGAGGTGCAGGCAAGCGGATATCTGTTGAAGCCCCTGAATCACGACGCGTTCCATGCGACCATGGACCGCGTCGCAGCGCAGCTCGACACGAAAACACCGGTCACTCATCTGAAAAAACATCAATCGACGGGCAATGCACAAAGCAGCACGGACGCCGCATGGCAGGTGGCGTTCGGCAATCCCGCCATCACCATGGACCGTCGCCTTATCGCCTACGCGCTTTCCAGCGCGCATTATGTGGAATTCACCTTCGCCGACGGCACCTGCGCGAAAATCCGCACCAACTTCTCCGATGTGGAACATCGTCTCACCGTATTCAGCAACTTCTACCGCACCGCGCGAGGAGTGCTCGTCAACTTCGACTACGTGTCAGGCATCAGCAGCAATGAATTCGTGATGAAAGGCGGCAAGCACATTCCCATCACGAAAACCGCGGTGACCACCACCTGCAGAAAATACGCGGAATACACGTTCACCCGCATGAGAATGGAGGACTAGCCATGCTTGACGCACTCGCATCGATCGCGCCATCATGCATGTTCTTCGCCATCGGCGAGCAGCTAAACGCGCTAACGGGCCTGCTTCTCTGCCTGTACATGACCTGGCATCATATGGAGAATCCCAAGCGCGACGGCCTTATTCTCATGATTTCCGGCGTGATTGTCTTCTTCCTGTGCGGCATCGCGTGTTGCCTCGCCCACGTCCCCTCGCTCTGGTCCGTGATTCCTTCGGCTCCGGTTGTGGTATTGGCTTTACGTAAGATGACGAATCTTCCTTGGGGGCAGCTTCTTTTCGTCGTTTCAACAGCCGCATATATCGTCGCGATCATTTATTACCTGTCTTTGGCCGTGGATTTAGCTGTTCTGAATGAGCAGTCCATGAATTTACGTGTCGGATGGCCGGGAATGATCAGTCTGCTGATTTTTGATTTGATTGCGGCGACTACACTTTTCCATCCGTTCCATCATTCATTTTCCGCAACATTCGATTCACCTTCCATCAGCAGGAATTTTTGGAGGGTCATCTGGCTTTTTCCGTTCATTTCCACAGCAATTGTGGTGTGGTGCATGCCCGCCGACAACGCATCGCTGCTCGACACCCGCGTGCTTAGCATCGCCTTCACCGTATCCATCGCATATTCCGGTTTCATGACCATGGCCTACTTCCTCATCTGGTATATGATCCAGCAGGCGGACCGACTGCGCGAAGCCAGCAAACGCGAACATTACGAAGCCATGCAGACCTTGCAGCTGCAGCATATGAACGAACGCATCAACGAAGCGAGGCAGATCAAGCACAATATCCGGCATCATATTCAGACGTTGCAGGCTCTCGCCGCGGCCGACGATATGCCCGGCATCACCTCGTATTTGGAGGAGATGGCCAATCATAGGCTGTTGCAGCCCATCCCCATGCAGTATTGCGAACATGCTTCGTTGAACGCGGTGCTGGTCTACTACTGTGATTGGATCCGCCATATAGGGCTGAAGTCGACGTCAAAGCGTCGGTGCCGCAATATCTCAACATCAATAATGCCGAATTATGTTCCATGGTCGGCAATCTACTGGAAAATGCGTCTGAGGCCATTATGAAACAACAGGATGGGGAGAAAAAACTCAGGGTGCGCATCAAATATCGCACTGGGCCGCCCGCATCACTGTTCATTGTGGTCGACAACACGCACGATTCCTCCATTATGCAGGTTGGCGACGCTTTCGCCTCAACCAAGCATGGGGGTGAAGGTTTGGGCACCGCCACCGTGCGCGAAACCGCGGAACGGCATCATGGCGCGACCTCGTTCGATTATGACGGCACGCTGTTCCGCGCTTCCGTCATGCTGTGTTTGGATGATTGAGATTCCCGTTTCGACGTCGCCCGATCACAGTTCGCAGTTCACCACGTATGGCAGCGTCTCACGGCTTTCGTAGGGTAGAGATATGACGATTACGGTTTCTACAGACGGTTCCGCTTTAGGCAATCCGAATGGTCCGATGGGTTGGGGTTGGGCCGATCATGAGCTTGCCACAGGCGGCAAGCCGGGGCATCACCATGACAGCGACTGCGATGCCGGCGGAGCTACGAACGGCACCAATCAGATTGGCGAGCTGTGCGCGGTGCTGGAGGCGTTGCGCGCGCACCCCGGCTCCGAACCGTTGGTGATCGAAACCGATTCGCAGTATGCGATCAACTGTTCCACCACGTGGGTTCACGGCTGGAAGAAGAACGGCTGGAAGAACTCGCAGAAAAAGCCGGTAAAGAACGCGGATCTGATTCGCGCGATCGATGCCGAAATCTCCAAGCGCCCCGGACCGGTGAAATTCGTATGGGTCAAGGGTCATGCCGGCAATGCCGGCAATGAGAAGGTGGACGAGCTGGCGCGCACCTATGCGGCGATTGCCGTTCGAAGATCCGTGAAGGATATCTTCCTTTGGAGGGTTGGCAGTCGCTGCTGGCTTCCGAATATTCGCAAGGTACCGATGTTCCCGATGATGCCCAAATGCTGCTTGACGGCAAAATCACTACGGACGAATACCATATAGGGCGCGGGCAAGGCAAGTCCGCTCAAGGATCGGCCGATGATCTGATGGGCGCGGCCGATCCGGAGCCGCGTCCACGTTCCATCGCCGATATGCTGGTGGAGCCGGAAGGCTATCCAGCGCCCGACGAGGCGACATTGCCGTTGACGTCCAACGAAATGTCGGTGGAATCCGACGACATGCCGGAACCGACCACCGCGCTTGATACGACCATGCCTGATGGCACGACGCCTGACGCCGAGGCACCGCGCAAATCGTATGCCGAAATGCTGCTCAAGCCGGACTGTTTTCCCCACGAGCATGACGAGCGGCAGCCAGCCGACGATGCACAGAACGAACAATCCGCGAATTCCTCGGAAAACACGCCGGCGCCAACGAGCGAATCAGCCGAATCCGCAAACGCGTCGGCGCCAACGAACGCCGTCGCCGACTTGCCGAAACTGCCGCATCGCGCCAGTCCTTCGGGATTGGCGGTGTCGGGCGCCATTCGCTTCACTCCCCCGCCAAATTCCAGTCCGACGTTCGACGGCAAGCCACGCCTGATCCGCGGTTACATCGCGGTGGAAGGCTACGTGCAAGGCGACGGCACGCTCGTCCTCGACGAAGCGCCATTTGCAGTCAAGCACAACTAACGAGCCAGCACTTTCGACCTTAACGCCTCGAAAATGCGTGAAACATCCTGTGAAAACATTTGCTGACCACCAATGGCACACCTTCGTTCATGACATGTCCGCAAACGCACAAAAATCAACACATCCGATAATATGGAGACGGTCTTAACCCATATCGAAGGAGGATCATGGACAAGGCACAGCAGGACGCATTGAAGAAGGCAGCCGGCATCGAAGCTGCCAAGCTGATTCAGAACGGCATGATCGCAGGTCTGGGCACCGGCTCGACCGTGCGCTTCCTGGTCGACGAGCTCGGCCGCCGCGTGCAGGAGGAAGGCTTGGAGTTCACCGGCGTGACCACCTCCCGCCGCACTCAGGAGCAGGCAGAAGGCTACGGCATCAAGATCGTCGACATCGATGACGTTGATCACATCGACGTGACCATCGACGGCGCCGACGAGGTCGACAAGAACTTCAACGGCATCAAGGGCGGCGGCGCCGCTCTGCTGTGGGAGAAGATCGTGGCCACCAACTCCAACAAGATCGTGTGGATCGTGGACGAGTCCAAGGTTGTGGACACCATCGGCAAGTTCCCGCTGCCGGTTGAGGTGATTCCGTTCGGCGCAGGCCAGGTCGTCAAGAAGTTCGAATCCCGCGGCTACAAGCCGGTGCTTCGCCTCGACGCCGAAGGCCAGCCGTGCGCACCGACGAGAACAACTACGTGGTCGATCTGCACCTCGAATGCATCGAACACCCGGAGCTCTGGCCGACGATCTCATCAACACCGTTGGCGTGGTGGAGCATGGCCTGTTCCTGCACATGGTGGACCAGGTCATCGTGGGCGATCCCAACGGTCCGCGCGTGCTCACCAACTCCAACAAGTGAGTTTGAAGTAGCGTAAGTTCCGCATTTTCCGCGGATTTTCGCGAACCTACACGAAACCATATGAGGCTGTGCGTTCAACTTCGAACGCACAGCCTTCTTTTTGCATCTATTGATTTTCGATTCTCGTACTTTTCGTTTATTTCTTTGCAATATGCAAAAATCCCGCATACCTCAAGAAGACATACGGGATTTTGTTTAAGCGACGCTTCAACCGCGCCTGAAGACTACTTGCGCTGGTGGCGAGTCTTACGAAGCAGTTTGCGGTGCTTCTTCTTGCTCATGCGCTTGCGGCGCTTCTTGATGACCGAGCCCATCTCAGCCTCCGTTCTTAAACTCAAAGGGTAAAAGTTTGCAACTTGCCCAATACTACACTGCTTCGGGGACTAACGCACACAACCGCATTCATATGGTGGAAGCACGCACCTCTTTATCGGAAGATCAGGCAAACGCAGTCCGCATGGTCCACGGCTGAATCTTACGTGAATCATGCATGAATCATAGGATCGCACAACCAGCCGTAGGCAGTATCACAGCGGGAACTGCTGGTAGAAGCGCTGCACCGAATCCTTGGCTCCCGTGGCTTGGAACACCACGGTATCGTTGCGCCAGACCGCGATGGCCTTGGTTTCGTCGTCCGGATCGGTTTTGGCGCTATAGGCGCCGGTCGCTTCACCGGAAACCTTCACATTGCCGCCGCCCAGCTCCTTGCCGGTCATGGCACCGGTCAGATTGTCATACTGACTTTGCGCATCATCAGACTGAGACCATTGCGCCACTTTCAAGGTGATACCCTGACCGTCCTTGCCCGTGGAATACGTCAACGTGTACTCCTCGACCGGGGAAGCGCCGCTCCACGAAGTGCTGGCATCGGCCTTGGTGCGCGCGAAATTCAACACGGAATCAGGCATGGCCTTCAACAGTTCGCTGGCGTCATCCGGCAACGCCACAGCGTCAATGGACGGCGTGGTCGGCTCAGAGGCATCCTGCGACGCGCCCTGCGAGGTGGTGGTGCCCTGAGTGGACGCTTCATCGCCCTTGTTCAGAGCCCAGCCGGGCCAGATGAAAGCGGACACCAAGGCGAGCACGACCACCAAAGCGGCGGCAATGACAGCACGATCAGTTTGCCATGAGAAGAGGAAGTTTGCGTAGTAGACATGGCTGTTATTCTTTCATATCCGTGAGACGCTCGAATCCAGAAACCGTGATCTCGCCATCATCCCGCACCAGCACCCCCTTAATATCTCCGAAAACGATTGTCCCAAAATATCCGTATTGTCGGCGATATGGCAAAGACGTCCTCGCAATTTGTATGTTCCGAATGCGGCTGGAGCGGGCCGAAATGGCTGGGCCGCTGCCCTGAATGCGGCCAGTGGGGCACCATCGAGGAATTCCATGAAGCGCGCCCCTCCGCATCGTCACGCACCGCCGCTCCCGGACGCACATCGCGCACGCTATCGCATGCAGTGCCCGATTCCGAGGCGAAACCGATCACGGAAATCAGTACGGAAAACATTTCCAGAATCGACACTGGGTTCACGGAATTCAACCGCGTACTTGGCGGCGGCATCGTTCCCGGTTCCGTCACGCTTATCGCGGGCGAACCGGGTATCGGCAAATCAACGCTGCTGCTGGAGACCGCAGGCAATGTTGCCCGTCTTTCCGCAGCACAGCCCGAACGCAACACGGTGCTCTATATTTCCGGTGAGGAATCGCAGGCGCAGGTGCGCATGAGGGCCTCGCGCATCGGCGCGGTCGAACCGAATCTGCTTCTGGCCGCCACCACCGACCTGTCGACCGCGCTGGGCTTATCGAACAATGCAAGCCTGCGCTGGCCATCGTCGATTCCGCGCAAACCATCGTCTCGCAGGAAGTCGATGGCATCTCCGGAGGCTCGACTCAGGTGCGCGAAGTGGCGAGCGCGCTGATCGACACCGCCAAAACGCTTGATATTCCGGTATTGTTGGTCGGTCATGTCACCAAAGACGGGTCGATTGCCGGCCCGCGCACGTTGGAACATTTGGTTGATGTGGTCTGCCAGTTCGAAGGCGACACCGAAACCGCATTGCGTATGCTGCGCGCGGTGAAAAACCGTTTCGGCCCTACTGATGAGGTCGGCTGTTTCGATATGAGCGGCGAAGGCATCGAAGAGGTGACGGACCCGTCCGGACTGTTTCTTTCCTCGTCCAATTCCGCAGATCCCTCTCCGGTGGAGGCACGTGCGTGACCTTCACGTTGGACGGTCATCGCAGTCTTCCCATCGAAGTGCAGTCGCTGGTCACCAAATCCGTACTGCCAACGCCACGACGTGCCGCGAACGGCGTCGACGCCAACCGCATCGCCATGCTGGTGGCGGTGCTATACAGGCATGGCAACGTCAATCTTTTGGCGAACGATCTGTATATTTCCACCATCGCCGGAGGCCAGGCGCGCGAGCCGGATGCGATCTGGCGATCGTCGGCGCATTGGCGAGCGCCTCGAAATCGAAGGCGATCAGCCGCACCACATGTGCGATTGGCGAAATTTCGTTGACCGGGCAGGTGCGTCCGGTGCCGCGATTGGAATACCGGTTGCGCGAAGCCGCCCGTCTTGGTTTCACCACCGCTGTAGTGCCGACATTACGTAGAGAAATCGCAATTCCCGGATTGTCGATCGTTCAGGTCGACACATTGCAGGATGCGCTTGGCGCCATGTTGCGATAATACACACCCTACATACCGTTTTTGCATGTATGCACGCGAAGCATATACATTATGTTATTTTTTTAACCTATACAAGTGGGGCTCTTACGTAGATGCTTACGTAAGAGCCCCACTATTTTTGAATACTGATACGTTTTTACTGGAAATATCAGCATTCATTAATCACTGTCATTATCGTGATTATTATTGCGATCATCGTTGTGATTAGCATCAGGCAGTAATTCGCTTGGTTTCCTCGACATTGCGCTTCAGCTCATCGATCAGATCCTGTGCGGAATCGAATTTGATTTGAGGACGCAGGAATCCTACGAATTCCACACGTACCTGGTGATCGTATAAATCAAGCCAATCGTCGGTGACGGCATAGGCTTCGACCACGCGATCGTTCATGCCGGTCACCTCGTTGAAGGTCGGCTTGGTGCCGATGGAAATCGCAGCGGGCCAACGATACGGCGAATGATCGGCAAGTCGCGCGTCCACGGCAGAGGAATCGAACTGCTGCGAAACACCTTCGGAAGCGCCTGCGCATCATCGTCCGCCGTCTTCGCGCCCAGGTCCACGAGCCAACCGGCGTATACGCCGTCGACCGGCAGATAGCCTGCCACATTCTCGCTCAGATTCGCCGTGGGGAAGCCGATGGTGCGCCCACGTTCCTCGCCATGCACACGGCGCCTTCCACGGCATGCGGATGTCCCAGAATCGCGTCGCGTCTTTGATGCGCCCCTGGCCCAGCAGGTAGCGCACATTCGTGGAGCTCCACACGCGCACGGCCTTCGCCTGGTTTTTCTTGCTCCATGCGCGACGTTCCGCCTTGGACGCGCCTTCCAGCGGATCGGCCGGCTCACCATGGTCGGTGGGCATAACCGGCTTCGCATTGGCTGGCACGCGGGTTTCGCCCGGTCCACGATCGTCGACCACGTCAAGCTGGAACACGCCGGTGGCGAGCGCCAGATTCTCGATGGCCTTCACATCGCCGGCACGGTTCGCACCCATGGCCGCATCGGATCCGAGCACTAGCGAGCGCATGCCCAGCTTGCCCACCATTTGTCCGAGGAAGAATCGGTACGATTTCGCCGCGAACGCCAGCGTGTAACGCACGATGAGCGTGTAATCCACGCCCAGCTTGTTGATGGCGCGCAGACGCTCCTGCATGCTGGTGAGCGCCTGCGCGTCGATCATGCCCGCCGGCGGCTCCTGGCCACCGTTTTGCGCCGCGTAGCCGTGCACGAGCGCTGGGCGTGGATCGAACAGCACCACCACGGAGAAGGACTGTTCCTTCTTGGCGAGTTCCACCACGCGGCGAATCACCGCCTGATGGCCTGATGCATGCCATCGAACGAACCGATGGTCACCACGGATTTCTTATCGTTGCTCAGCGTAGGCCAATCCACCATGCCGCTGGCATCAGGCGTGAGCGTGATTGTCTTCATCATGTCCTTCTTGTGTATGAATTCGTATCTGTAGTCTGATTGGATGGTTCAGTTGAATACCGCGACCGGTTTAGCCTCACCGCGTTTCGCACGTTCGAGGATGGCGACCAAATCGTTGGTTTCCTCAACGTACGCCGCCGTGGTCGTACGTATGTCATGCGCGATTCTGCGTCCGAAACGCAAGTCGGCCGCTTCCTGATCGCTCACGGCCAGCATATTCATGGAAGCCGCCGCGCTGGCCACGGGATCGAGCGCATGATCGAGCGCATGATCTGCATCGTCAAGCACTGCACGATTGCGCGTCACTTCCATGCCTTCACGATTGGTGAATGTTTTGGATTCAGCGTGGGCGCTCATGACGTTGGGCATATTCACTGAGAATCTGCGACACGTGTGCGTCGCAGCATCGTCAGATGGCCTCCCAACCGAGTTCCTCGCCCAGATCGCGTGCGAGCGCGCGAATGTAGGTACCTGCGGAACAGGTCACGGTCACGTCGAGTTCCATAACGGGCTGCATGTCTTCATGCGGTGCAGTGTCGGCAATCCATCCATCTCCTGCCCTCTCGGCCACGACTGCGCCAGCAAGTTCCGTGCCGGCACGATCGCTATGCGTGTAGCCGTAACGCGCCTGCCGCACGTTGAACTCTTCGATGGTCACAGGACGTGCCTTAAGCTCCACATCCTTGCCTTCGCGCGCCAGATCATAGGCACGCTGGCCATTGACCTTAATGGCGGAGTAGACGTTCGGTACCTGTTCGATGCGCCCGGTGAACCGTTCTGTGATCAGCTGTTCCACGGCTTGACGCGAAGGAAAGTTCACTGCCCGCTCCCCCGCCGGCAACAGCTCGCCTTCGGCATCGTCCGTAGTGGTGCGCTGTCCAAGGCGAATGGTGGCCTCGTACGTTTTGTTATGGTCGACAATGTAGTTGAGCAGTCGCGTGGCATTGCCGAAACCCACCACCAGCACGCCGGTGGCCATCGGGTCGAGCGTGCCAGCATGGCCGACACGCTTCATATGCAGGGCGCCGCGCACGGCCGCGACCACGTCATGGCTGGTGACCCCCTGCGGCTTGTCGATGACCAGCAGGCCGGAATGTTCAGGCTTCTTCGTCATCATCCAATCTTCGACTTCGACGTCATCATCGTCGAAATCATCGTCGTCATCCTCTTCCGGATGCTTGTACGGATCGGCTTCGCCCGCATACTGGGCGGTTTCACGAGCTTGGCGAGTTCTTCATCACGCTTGCGCGCGATGGCGAGAATGTCTTCGATCTCATGCGCCTCGCCCGGCACCTCGTCGAATACGAATTCGAGCTGCGGGGTCAAACGCAGACCGGCCTTGGTGCCCACGAGGGAACGCAGACGACCCTTGGCTTGGTTCAGTGCCTGCTGTGCACGGCGGCGTTCGCCCTGCTCATGGCCTTCACGGCCAAGCTGGGTCCAATAGACTTTGGCGATCTGCAGATCGTTGGTCACACGCACTTCGGTGATGGTCACGTTTGTGAGACGCTTATCGTGCAATTGCGCCTCCATGGAGGATGCGATCACACGTTGGATCAACGCCGCGATGCGTGCGGCGCGAGGATTGGTTCCTGCCATTGTTGTCCTTTAATCAGGTAAGTTCTGTTGTATTACGGAACGCCCGCAGCCGTATGTCAGCTGTGGGCGTTCCTTTCTTGTTATCGATTGCTGGTTCGAATCAATCGACTACTTGCGTTCGATTTCCTGCATTTCGAAGGTCTCGATGATATCGCCAAGCTCGATGTCGTTGAACGAACCGAGGTTGATACCCGCTTCGTAGCCTTCCTTGACGGAGTTGACATCGTCCTTGAAGCGACGCAGCGAGGAGATTTCGAGATCATTGACGGTGGCGATGCCGTTGCGCAGAATACGGCACTTCGTACCGCGCTTGACTTCGCCGTCCTGCACCATAACACCTGCGATATTGCCGAACTTGGAAGAACGGAAGATCTCGCGGATCTCGGAGTGGGACGTGACGACCTCTTCGAATTCCGGCTTGAGCATGCCCTTGAGGGATGCTTCGATGTCTTCGATGGCCTTGTAGATGATCGAGTAGTACTTGATTTCCACGCCTTCGCGTTCGGCCATATCCGCCACCTGACGGTTCGGACGAACGTTGAAGCCGATGATGACGGCCTTGTCGACGGTAGCCAAGTTGACATCGTTCTGGGTGATGGCACCGACACCGCGGTGGATCACCTGGATGCCGACCTCGTCAGACACCTCGATCTTCATCAAGGAATCTTCCAGCGCCTCGACGGAACCGGAGGAATCGCCCTTGATGACGATGTTGAGCATGTCGACTCAGCCTTGGCGAACTGCTCCTTGAGGCTTTCGAGCGACACGACCTTACGACGCTTGGCCAGCTGGGCCGCACGCTCGGTGGCCTGACGCTTTTCGGCGATCTGGCGTGCGGTACGGTCATCGGAGGCCACCAGGAACAGATCGCCTGCTGTCGGCACGGAGGTCAAACCAAGCACCTGCACCGGAGTGGACGGCGTGGCTTCCTTCATATGGGTGCCGTTTTCGTCGAGCATGGCGCGGACACGGCCATACGACGTTCCCGCGACGATGGAATCGCCGATGTGCAGAGTACCGGACTGAACGAGCACGGTTGCCACGGCACCGCGACCCTTGTCGAGTCGGGCTTCCACGGTGGCACCGCGAGCGTCCATATCCGGGTTGGCACGCAGATCAAGTTCGGCGTCCGCGGTCAGCAGCACGGCTTCCAGCAGCTTGTCGACATTGGTGCCCTGCTTGGCGGAAATGTCGACGAACATGGTGTTGCCACCGTACTCTTCCGGAACGAGGCCGTACTCGGTGAGCTGGCCACGGACCTTGTCTGGGTTCGCGCCCGGCTTATCAATCTTGTTGACGGCCACCACGATCGGCACATTGGCCGCCTGAGCGTGGTTGATGGCTTCCACGGTCTGCGGCATCACGCCGTCATCGGCCGCGACCACAAGGATCGCAACGTCGGTGAGTTCGGCGCCACGGGCACGCATGGCGGTGAAGGCTTCGTGGCCTGGGGTATCGAGGAACGTGATCTTACGCGGTTCGCCTTCGAGATCGACGGTCACCTGGTATGCACCGATACGCTGGGTAATGCCGCCGGCCTCACGTGCGATGACGTTGGTACGACGGATGGTGTCAAGCAGTCGGGTCTTACCATGATCGACATGGCCCATCACGGTGACGACCGGCGGACGCGGCTTCAGATCTTCATCTTCCTGAAGTTCTTCTTCGTCCAGATCGATGTCGAACTGCTGCAGCAGTTCCTTGTCTTCCTCTTCGGCGGACACGATCTTGATGTCCCAGCCGATTTCCTCACCGAGGATCTGGAAGGTGGATTCGTCCAAGGACTGGGTTGCCGTAGCCATCTCACCAAGGTGGAACAGTACGGTGACCAGTGCCGCCGGATTGACGTTGATCTTCTCGCCAGATCGGCAAGGGATGCGCCCTGACGCAGACGAACGGTCTGACCGTTGCCGGTAGGAATACGCACGCCGCCGATGACCGGGGCCTTCATCTCCTGGAATTCCTGACGCTTTGCCAGACGGTTCTTACGAGCCTTCGAGGACTTGCCGCCCTGACGACCGAACGCGCCTGCGGCACCGCCACGACGCGACCGCCGCCGCGTGCCGGACCGTTGCTCGGAGCGCTGTTGCCGCCCTGGAAGCCGCCACCATTGGTATTGGCGCCGCCACCGAAACGGTTGCCACCAC
>ENA-OQEB01000616-OQEB01000616.1-human-gut-metagenome-genome-assembly--contig:-NODE-616-length-14485-cov-6.620908_pt1 | contig 14485 bp, 14 predicted proteins | sample MGYA00242787_ERZ504619 | MGnify/ENA primary metagenome ERZ504619 (study PRJEB26092, sample SAMD00036317) | human gut metagenome | host: Homo sapiens | study: EMG produced TPA metagenomics assembly of... | reverse complement strand
TAAAAAGATTTTTCTGTTTGGAACAGCTGGATTTGGCGGAAGTGATGCCTATTTTGAAAAGATTCTCGGACAAGTCAAACAGTCGATCGATGCAAGCAATACGGTCATCGGTGAGTATATGTGCCAGGGAAAGATGCCGCAGTCTGTGCGTGAACGGTATGTGAAAATGAAAGAAAACCCGGAACATCCGGCCAATCTTGATCTGCTGATTCAAAATTTTGACCGTGCTTTGTCACACCCGGACAGCGAAGATTTGGAAAGATTGAAAAAGTCATTATAAGATAGAAAAGTATGTTGTGCTTGATAAAAATAATCAGATAAGAGCAAGATTCGCAAAATAATTGCAATGGATCGTCAAATGGAATAGAATGGAGAGAAAAAAGAAAGGTGTGGAAAAGGCAGGGCTGGCAAAGCATATCCGGCAGATGAGGTCATGCAGAAACAAAAACAATGAAAACTACAACAAAACAAACTCATTTATACAGTAACACGGATCTTCGCAAGCTTTTAATTCCAATCATCATTGAACAATTGCTTTCTTCCCTGATGGAACTGTCGACACGATGATGGTCAGCAATGTCGGGTCTGCCGCAATTTCGGCAGTCTCGCTGGTGGATTCCATTAATATCTTAGTCATTCAGGCGCTTTCTGCGCTGGCGGCAGGAGGAGCGATTCTCTGTTCACAGTATATTGGAAGCGAAAAACGGGATGGAGCAATCCGTTCGGCACAACAGGTGCTTTTTGTTATGACAGTTTTGTCCGTCGCATTATCCGCGGGCTGTCTGATTTTCCGTGTTCCGCTACTGCGCGTGATTTTCGGGGCAGTGGAAGCGGATGTTATGAAAAATTCACAGGTGTATTTCCTGTTTACGCTGCTGTCATTCCCGTTTATCGGTCTTTACGATGCGGGCGCATCGATTCTGCGGGCGCAGAACAACAGCCGCAGTCCGATGGTGATTTCGGTGATTTCCAACTTTATGAACATCGGCGGAAATGCCATTCTTATTTTCGGCTTCCACATGGGTGTCGAAGGAGCCGCGATTTCGACTTTAATTTCGCGTATTTTCTGTGCGGTTGTCGTACTGTGGAAGCTTCGGGATGAAAGCAAACCGATTTTTGTGAAGCAGTATCTTTCCATTCGGCCGGACTTTGGTTTGATCAAAAATACTGTTCATCGGTATTCCATCGGGAATCGAGAACAGTATGTTCCAGTTTGGAAAGCTGGCGATTCAGTCCACTGTGTCCACACTTGGCACGGTTGCCATTGCCGCGCAGGCGATGACGAACATCCTTGAGAACCTGAACGGTGTCGCTGCGATCGGTGTCGGCATCGGACTGATGACGGTAGTCGGTCAGTGTCTCGGCGCGGGCCGGAAGGATGAAGCAATCTACTATATTAAAAAACTGTGCTGGCTGTCAGAAGTGGTTATCGTTGCAAGCTGTCTGCTGGTATTTGTGCTGACAAAACCGATTACGATGATCGGCGGTATGGAGGCAGAGAGTGCAAAGCTCTGCATGCAGATGATGATCTTTATCACGATTGTAAAGCCGCTCTGCTGGGTCATGGCGTTTGTCCCGGGATACGGCATGCGGGCTGCCGGGGATGTAAAATTCTCCATGATCACGTCCTGCTGTACGATGTGGCTGTGCCGTGTGAGTCTCTGCATTTATCTGTGCCGCGTATGGGGATTCGGCCCGATCGCCGTCTGGATCGGCATGGCGGCAGACTGGAGCCTGCGGTCCATTCTCTTTACCATCCGGTTCAAATCAGGAAAATGGCTGAATCATCATTTGATAGAAGAAAAGAAACAGGAGAGCTAAACATCTTCTTCCGGTAAAAAGGAAAGCGTATATGCAAGAGAGTCGTTGAGATGAGATTTTTGACCGCGGCTGGAAGCCGTACCGGATCAATCACCTGAGCTGGTGGAAAGAGGAGCTTGCATCCGAAGAAGAGATGGAAGAGGGACGGAACAATCTTGCAGCACACGACAATCGGAATGTAGATGAAAAGAAAATCCTTTTGTATGAACAGATCATTCGGGTTGTGTAGAAACAGGAAGAAAAAACTGGATTTTTCCAGTACCGGATGATAAGATAAAACTGTGTTTCGGGATGGCTTAAACATATGGAGGTGCAGGATGGAACCAATTTATTTGTCAATCCAGCAGAAAGAAACTGGCAGCCGCATCAAATCCCTTCTTCGTGAAAGCGGATACACCGTGAGAGACATTCAGAATGCCATGGGTTTTGAAAATCCACAGGCGGTCTATAAATGGATTTCCGGCAAGTGCCTGCCAAGTCTGGACAACTTTCTCATTTTAAGCAGATTATTAAACACAAGCATCGAAGATATCCTCGTCATTGACGGGGATATTCCTCGTTTCCGAAGCAAATACAGAGAAATCCGAGAAAGATTAAACCGCTGGTATAATGACAAAATCGTTATTTTGTGATACAGTGAAGAAAAAGCAGAAAAAGAACCGGTTAAAAAGGTTTTGGAAAGGAAAAACAGATGTCAGCAGGAATACGTTTTGGCTACCGCAATTTAGAACATACCCCAGAAGCAACGTTTGTCGTCAAACAGCGTGGCTTTGTTTTGATATGTTCAATTGAGAAAAGCGACAGAACGGATTCTGTGGAATATGATACGGGAGGATCAAATTAGACGACCGCATCAGACAACTGGATACGAACGAAGAGGAGCCGCTTATCTTATGTTGAACACATGGGATAGGTGGCTTTTTCTATTAAATTTTTATATCAGAACAAATTGAGAAGGGAGAAACCCGGAATGGATCAGATCGAAATCAAAGGAAAAGTAAATACAGCCATCTGCTATGCCAGGGTCGTAGAGGAGGAAGCCATCGAGCAGATCCGCCGCATGTGCGATTATCCGATGACGGAAGGCTCGCGGATCCGCATCATGCCGGATGTGCATGCGGGAAAAGGATGTACGATCGGAACAACGATGACCATCCGCGACAAGGCAGTGCCGAACGTCGTCGGTGTGGACATCGGGTGCGGCATGTACACCGTAAATCTTGGAAGAGCCGAACTTGATTTTGCAAAAATCGACGAGGCGGCACATGTTATCCCGTCCGGCATGAATGTCTGGGAGGGGAGACAGGAACGTTTTGACCTGATGACACTTGCCTGCAGCCGGGAATTAAAAGACACAAAACGCCTGGAGCGGTCGCTTGGAACCTTAGGCGGCGGCAACCATTTTATCGAGATCGATGAAGCTGCCGACGGCACAAAATATCTCGTCATCCATTCCGGCTCGCGGAATCTCGGAAAACAGGTGGCAGAGTATTACCAGAATCTGGCAGTGCGGCTGGACCGCGGTTATGACGAGTACCTGGAAAAACGCGAGGAGCTCATACGCACCTACAAAGAGCAGGGCCGCAGAAAGGAAATCCAGGAGGCGTTAAAACAGCTGCAGTGGAAACCGGACGAAGCGCAGATGCCGGAGGATCTCTGCTATCTGACCGGAAAATATCTGGAAGCCTATCTGCACGACGTGGAGATCTGCCAGCAGTTTGCACGCCGGAACCGGGAAAAAATGGCGGAAATCCTGCTGGAACGAACCGGCCTTACCGGCACCGATGCGTTCCACACGATTCATAACTATATCGACACAAACGAGATGATACTCCGAAAAGGCGCAATCGCAGCGCACAAAGGAGAACGAGTGCTGATTCCGATCAATATGCGTGACGGCAGTATTCTCGCCGTCGGAAAAGGAAATCCGGAGTGGAACGATTCTGCCCCGCACGGAGCCGGACGGCTGATATCGCGTAAAAAAGCGAAGGAAACCCTGGCACTGGAGGAATACCAGAAGAGCATGGAGGGAATCTATACGACTTCCGTCAACGAACATACCCTGGACGAGGCGCCGATGGCGTACAAATCGCTGGATGACATTCTCGATATAGTCCGTGCATCGGTCGATGTCGTGGAGGTGCTGCGTCCCGTTTATAATTTCAAAGCATCAGAATAGAGGCGGAGGAAACCAGTAAAATTCCTCCGCAAGAAGGAGGAAGAAAAAATGATGGCAATTCCGTCAATTGATATGGAAGCAACAGGAAGAAACATTACAAGACTGCGGCAGCAGGCAGGCCTTACCGTCCGCGACCTGCAGGAAATTTTCGGTTTCACCACCCCGCAGGCAATCTACAAGTGGCAGCACGGCACCGCCATGCCGGCAATCGACAACCTGGTCGTGCTGGCAGCGGTACTGAATGTGTCGATCGATGAGATCGTGATTGTGGAGACAAGAGAGCTTGTGCTTGCGAGTGCATAAACCTGAGAACGTATTTTACGCAACTTTAACACAATCTTCCCTCAATTTCATGTAGAATAAAAAGCACAGATTCCGTAGCTTTTCTACAAGCCGCAGCAGCCGGCTTATGGTAGCAGAAGCACTCGGTGAGGCAGAAACAGCAGGCTGGATCGGGTTGGCTCCGTTGACTTTATATGTGCAAACTGATAAGATACTCATAAGTATGTTCTTAGGGGTATCTTATTTTTGTATTTCAAAAAGAAAAGGGGAAATTAAATAATGACAAAAAAGAAAATCATTGGCCTTTGCATCGGCGCTGTCGTTCTTGCCGTGGCTGCGGCCGGTGTGAAGGAAGGCAGCTGGCTGATGAAGCATCGCCGGATGCAGAATGAGTTTACGCATGAGATGAATGCATTCACGACCAAAACAAACGCTGAGCTGATCCAGCCGACGATTGTTGCGGAGGATGATATCTACGGCTGGTTTTTCCATGAGGAAGATGACGGGCTGTACATGAATCTCTATTACCGGATCAAAAACGAGTCCAATCAGCACGAAATTGCATCCAGTGAATTTCCTGTGAAGATCAAAAAGGAGCTTCTTGCGGATGATAAAGTGTGGAGCAGAACGACGGGGACCGCGAAAAATCAGGTTCACGCGGAATACCTGGAAGGAGAAGATGACATGACGGTTTCGTTTGACGTCTATTACCAGTGTGAGGGTTCCTGCGGGGAATATTTTGCGGATATTACCGTGACGGATAGTGAGACCGGAAAGCTCTACTACAGCAGTGAAGCAGAAAATGAAGCGGCAGAATAGGAGGAGCGATGGCCGAAAAACAAAGCAAAAATAAATGGCACACACCGGCGGAGCGGATTATGATGCTGGGATTTGCGGCGGTAATCCTGCTGGGAACGATTCTTCTTTGCCTGCCGGTTTCTGCGGCGGACGGAAAAAGCGTTTACTGGCTCGACGCCCTGTTTACCGCAACGACATCTGTCTGCGTGACGGGCCTTGTCACCGTTCCGACGGCGACGACATGGAGTACCTTTGGAAAAATTGTGATCCTCGGGTTGATTCAGTTCGGAGGTCTTGGCATCATGGCGTGCCTGACGATGGTGTTTCTGATCCTGCGCCGGAAAATCAGTCTGCAGAGCCGGAAATTAATTCAGGATACCTATAATCTGCCGGTTTTAAAGGGCAGTGTGGGCATCGTGCGCCGGCTTCTGATTGGAACAGCAACCGTAGAGATTGCGGGGGCGGTTCTGTATAGCTTCTGGTTTGTGCCGGAGTATGGCTTCTGGAAGGGAATCGGCTACAGTATTTTTCACGCCGTTTCCGCTTTCTGTAATGCGGGAATCGATCTCGTTGGCGAAGCTCTTTTGCTCCGTTTGTAACGAACCCGCTGATAAACTTTACGACGATGGGACTGATTCTTTTGAGCGGTCTTGGTTTTCCCGTCTGGTGGGAAGTTATGGAGCGGGTGCAGGAGCTTGTGAAGGGAAAACGGCCCCGTAAAAATTTTGTGCGAGGATTCACGCTTCATACGAAACTGGTTTTAACGACAACCATGATTCTGGTGTTCGGTGGAGCACTGCTGATTCTTGCACTGGACTGGAATCACGCGCCATCACTTGGCAGCCTGAAACCGGCGCAGAAGGTCATGGCGGCTTTTTTTCAGTCCGTGACGACAAGAACGGCAGGTTTTGAGACGATCCCGCAGGCTGATTTCTCGGACAGCTCTGCAATGGTAAGTATGGTTCTCATGTTCATCGGTGGCTCCCCGATGGGAACGGCAGGTGGTGTTAAGACGACAACGGTTGCCATTCTGGTTGTGCTGGTTGCCTCCTATATTCGCGGAGACTCAGATACGGTGGCCTGGGGGCGGAAAGTGATGGAAGAAAATATCCGTACCGCTGTCGTCATTTTCTTTTTTGTACTGACGACAGTCTTTACTGCCACCGTGCTGCTGATTTCCGTAACCGGAAGCCCGCTGCTGGATTGTACGTATGAAATTATTTCTGCGGTTGCAACGGTGGGCCTCACCCGTTCCCTGACGCCGACGCTTCCTTTTATGGGAAAGGTGATTGTTATTCTGGTTATGTTTATGGGAAGAATCGGGCCGGTGACGCTGGCTGTCGCACTGCGCCGCAGAACAGGAAGAAAAGATGTCGATATTCAGAGACCGGAGCAGCGGATTCTGATTGGATAGTTGGGAAAATAAAAAACAGGATAGATTTCAGAAAACGAGGAAAAGAAATGAGTAAACAGTATGCAGTCATTGGACTTGGAAAGTTTGGTTTTTCTGTAGCAACGACACTTGCGCAGGCAGGAAAAGAAGTGCTTGCCGTTGATAAAGACGCTGAGCCGGTACAGGAAATTGCCGATCTTGTTACCTATGCGGCGCGCGCGGACATCACCGACAGCCGTGTTTTTGCATCGCTTGGCATCAGCAACATGGATGTCGTGATCGTCGGCATCTCTGAAAATATGGAGTCGAGCATCCTCGCCACCCTGCAGGCAAAAGAGGCGGGCGTGCCGCTCGTCATCGCAAAGGGCATGAGCCAGATGCATGCCAATATTTTGAAAAAAGTCGGCGCGGACCGCGTCGTGATGGCGGAAAGTGAGACGGGCATCCGCCTCGGAAAAAGCCTGATTTCCGGCGGCTTCCAGGACTTCTTCATGCTGTCGGATTCGTTCTCCATGGTAGAGCTTCCCGTGCCGGAAGCGTGGACGGGGCATAACCTCGAGGAGCTGGATCTGCGGAAGAAATACAGTATCAACGTAATCGCCGTCAAGGACGGGGAAGACATCCGTGTCACGGTCAATCCGAAGACGCTGCTCCGCGCAGAGGAAGTGCTGATTCTGATCGGCGAAAACAAAGAACTTGCCAAATTGATGAAAAACAGGAAATGAGGGGACCATTCATGATTACAAGCAGCAGCAATGCACAGGTAAAAAACATTATTGCGCTGAACAAAAAAGCAAAAGAACGCCGGGAGCAGGACGTTTTCGTGGCGGAGGGCTGGAAAATGTTCCAGGAAGCGCCGCGGGAATGGCTGAAAAAAGTATATGTGTCTGAGAGCGGCAGCAAAATGCATGAAATGCGTCCGACGGGACAGAATACGAAGTAGTGGACGACCGCGTGTTCCAGTCCATGTGCGACACGAAGACGCCGCAGGGTGTTTTAAGTGTGATCCGCATGCCGCATTACACCGAAGAGGAGGTGATGGACAACGGAAAGACACCGCTTCTGATGGTACTTGAGGATCTGCAGGACCCTGGAAATGTCGGAACAATCATCCGCACCGCAGAGGGCGCAGGAGTCACCGGCATCATCATGAGCCGCGGTACCGCGGATATCTTCAATCCGAAAACGATTCGCTCGACGATGGGCTCGATTTACCGTATGCCGTTTCTGATCGTCGACGATGCGGTCGGATTTGTAAAAGGCTTAAAAGCGCGGAAGATCTGTACGTACGCGGCACATCTGCACGGCGTGCATTCCTACCGCGAGGAGGATTACACAAAAGGAACGGCATTCCTGATCGGAAATGAGGGAAACGGCCTGACCGATGCAATGGCAGAGGCCGCCGAGTGCCTGATCCGTATTCCGATGGAAGGAAAAGTGGAGTCGTTAAACGCAGCGATTGCATCCGCCGTTCTCATGTATGAGGCACACGGCCAGCGCGCATAAAAGAAAGAGCGTTACCGGTTTTCTTACATTTCTCTTAACCTGCCGGAAACCTACTCGACAGAACCGGTATTTTGAGCTAAAATAGAAAGAGCAGAGTCCGGGCTGAATTTCTGTCAGTCCGGTAAAACTGTAATATTTGCCAGAAAAGCAAAAGCTGTTTTGGGAGGAAGGAAAAATGAGTGAGAAAAAAAACATCAGTAAAAAAGAGCTCCGAAGAAGAAAGCGGAAGCGTGCGCTGATGATCAAAACAGGAATTCTATGTGTTCTGCTTGTCATCTTCGGCATTGGAATCTGGCTTTGGCCGGAGGAACAGAAAAAATCCAGCAGAAAGCACAGGAAAAAGAGGATCAGAAAACAGCAGAGGTGGACGGTTCCGTATCGTCGGACAGCACGGGAAGTGCTGAAGCGCCGACAACGAAAGCACAGATTATGGCGGAAGCCGATGCACTTGCGCAGACATACGATTACGATGGAGCCATTGAAAAGCTCCAGAGCGTAGAGGGCGCAGCAACCGACGCGGATATCATCACAAAAGTAGCAGAGTACACCAGCACGAGAGATGCCTGTGTGCGCGTCAACGTCAACGAAGTAACCCACATTTTCTATCATTCTCTTGTAGTCGATCCGCAGAAAGCGTTCTATCAGGACAACGCACAGACCGCAGGCTTCTGCCAGTGGATGACCACCGTGGATGAGTTCAACGCGATCACCCAGCAGATGTACGACAGAGGATATGTCATGGTTTCGATCAACGATCTTGTGAAAAAGACCGTAGATGATGACGGAACCGTTCATTACGAGGAAGGGGACATTTACCTGCCGGAGGGCAAGAAAGCATTCGTTCTTTCTCTGGATGACCTTTCCTATTACCACTCTTACGACGGACGCGGCATTGCCAGCAAGATGGTAGTCGGCGACGACGGAAAACCGACCTGCGAATACATTCAGGATGACGGAACTGTTGTGACCGGTGCTTACGACTGCATCCCGCTGATGGATCAGTTTATCGAAGCGCATCCGGATGCCGTATACCACAATGCGCGCGGAACCGTAGCACTGACCGGCTACGATGGAATCCTCGGATACCGCACCGACGGTGATTACAAGACGAGAGAAGATCTGACGGATGATCAGGTAGCATGGCTTGATGCACACCCGGATTTCGACTGGGATAAAGAGTGCGAGGAGGCGAAAAAAGTAGCCGATGCGATCAAAGCAGACGGCTGGACATTCGCAAGCCATACCTGGGGCCATATCCGTGTCGGCGACAAACCGATCGAGACGATCCAGGCGGATACCGAGAAATGGCTGACGTATGTTGCACCGCTCATCGGCGGAAGCGATATCATCATCTTTGCACATGGACAGGATCTTTCCGACTGGCACGATTACACGATGGACAATGAGAAGTTTGCTTACTTAAAGAGTCAGGGCTTCAACATTTACTGCAACGTAGATTCCTCCCAGTATTTCGTTCAGGTAAGAGACAATTACCTGCGTATGGGACGAAGAAACCTGGATGGATACCGTCTGTACCAGAACCTCTACGGAGGCGGCGAGGACAGAACAAGCGATCTGTTTGATTCTGCCTCTGTTATTGATCCGCAGCGGCCGACAGATCCATCTCTTTACAATTTAGGTTAAAGAATTTTGAAAATGAAAAAGATCTCACAGAACTTTCTATTATTTATAGAAGAAAGTCTGTGGGATCTTTTTTTCAGCAGGGCGAACCGTTTACAGATATTTTTCTACGAGCGGAAACGGCAGAGGCCCGAGACGGAGCAGTTTTTCATGGAAACCGATCAATGAGAATGAGTCACCTTCCTGTTCCCGCACTTCCGAGAGGAGCTGCGAAAACGAGAGCGATCCGACACAGTATTTCAGATAGTTCGCCGGTGTCTCGAGAATATACTGATATAAAGAGGCAGCGGCCGACGCATCCGTGATGCCGAACTGCGCCAGAAAGGCTGACGCATCCGAGAGGAGCCATCCCTGGCTGTGGATTCCGAGATCCAGCAGCGAGCAGAGGATAAGATGCACTGAGCGGTTCAGATACCAGAGACGGCAGAGCGCCTGCGTGTTTGCATCGAGATTACGTGCGGCGTAGCGGCAGGCATATGATTCAACGTAGGTTGCCCATCCTTCCACATAACCCGACGGCGCGTAGAGATGGCGGATCAGAAGCGGGTCGGAGCGCGAGAACGAGACGGTCTGGTACAGATGGCCGGGAAAGCCCTCGTGGGCAAGTGTGGAATACAGCTCGATGCCGGTCATTTCATCCGCGGGATTCAGGTAAATGGAGTTGGGTGAATTGACATCGGCGGGCGGTGTGAGATAAAAGGCGGGGCTTAAAAAATCCTTGAGAGAGTCATCCACGGTCTTTACTTCGTATGCGATACCCGAAAGAACGGGAAAATCTTCAGAAACGGCATTCTGCAGATCGGCAAGCATTTCCTCCGGCGTGGAGAACGGCAGCACGAGCGCCTGCTCGGAGAGGGAGAGCGACGGATTCTGATCGAGAATGATCTGCATTTCGGCACACTGGTCCGCAAGCTGCTGTGTTAAAAGGCGGGTCAGCTCCTCCGGTGAAGCGTTAACACCGACGCGGCTGCGGAGAAGATACGCATAGTAGGAAAGTCCGTCTTCCTGCCGGGAAAGACCGCCGGCGTTCTGTGTTCCTTTGCCGCGGAGTGAAGAAAGCGCATCGGAAAGAGAGCGGTAGGCGGGAAAAACACAGGAGGTAAGGAGTTTTTTATGCGTCTGCAGACAGAAATTCCTTTCCGCCTCAGAAAACAGTGAAGACGCCTGCAGTTTATTCTGAAAAACGGTGTGGAGCAGATGGCTTTCCGGTGTATCCGCGTCGGCGAGAAAAGCACTGCACTGGCGGATAATGCCATCGACCGCAAGGTCATTCTGAAACACGCCCTGCCGGGATTTTTCCTGCTCGAGTGCGATGAGGTCGGAGAAATAGCGCGGTAGATCCTGCAGGAGATGGAGGTAGTCGGCGATATCCTGCTGTGTGCGGAACGGGTACTCCGCGAGCAGAATGGGAAGCTGTGCCTGAATCCCGAGCGACGGACCGAGCGGTTCCGCAAGAAGGCTGGTGCTGCCCGGCATTTTCTCGCAGTCCAGCTCGTAGAGCAGAAGATCGAGCGTGATCTGATTTTCCGCGGAGAGGCGGTTGCGATGAAAGGATGTGAGCGTTGTTTCCGCACTCTGCAGCAGGGCATCATACGAGGTGCGGTAAGGGATGGAAACCGTGCCGAACGAGGCGGTGCCGGGGGCAATTCCGCGGGAAGCCGGATCGGCGAGGGTATAGTGGAGCGTGATGGCAGAAGAGGTTACCTCGGAGTGGAACCGTTCCTCCACATACGCGGAAAACCGGCGGTTCTCACCAGGGGAAAAGAACGGGGAAAAATACCAGAACAGCAGGGCGAAAAGAAGTCCGCCGCACAGAAGCAGAGGGAACAGGATGCGGCGGTGCAGAGAAGCTGGTTTCATAGAATAGGCTCCGGTGCGGACAGTTATCATAAAGTATGTAAAAAATGCTGATTTTATGCGCTTTTTCCGTGGCCTTTCATTTGACTTTCCAAAACGGCTTTGCTATAATCAGTAACGAATGAAATAAGGGACTTTTCAGTGCGGAACGGATTTGAAAAAGAATCCGCGAAGATAAAAGGGAATCAGGTGGAAATCCTGAGCGATCCGGTCACTGTAAGCAGGGAGTGTTAGCTGCAGAAATGCCATTGTGCGAAACGCATGAGAAGGCGCGGCTGCCGTGAAGATCTGCGAGTCAGGAAACCTGCTGGAAAGGTTAGTGAATCGCTTCCGATGAAAGCATATATTCATGGAAAGATGTACGAAGCAAAATCGGACATCTGCTTTTTTGTCGCCATGCGTCCGAAAAAGAGCTTCGGTGGAGAAACTCTTTTGCAGAAAAAGCAGATGTCTGTTTGTCTTTTCGCAGAAAAAATGTGTCCTCAAAAACAAGATTACTTGCAGGGAGACATCATTGACGGGGACAGGCACCGCCCAGCTGCCTGAAAAAGTCAGACGGAATCCGGAGCAGATGCGCGAAGGATATCCGAAGAAAAGGAGAAGTTATGAAAGGAAATTCAAGCAAATTTCTGGCACTGCTGCTGTCGGCGTCCATGATCATGAGCCCGACTGCCAGCGTATTAGCAGATACGCAGGAAAAAGCAGCACAGACAGAAAGCAGCGCAGCCGCAGAGGAAGCGCTGCAGAGCGAAGAAACAGCAGAGACGGCAGAACCGGAAACAACACCGGCAGAAACCGAGAGCAGTGAAAGCACTGCAGAGACTCCGGCAGAAGAGCCGACGGAAACACCGGCTGCGCCTGCAGAGGATCAGACACCGGCAGGATCTGACGAGACCGAGACACCATCTGCAGATGAGGATGCTTCGGAAGATACTGCAGAGGACACTGCAAAAGACGGTGAAGAGACTGCCGATACCACAGAAAAAGAGCCGGAAGCAGCAGATGAGACTTCCCAAGATGCTGAAAAAGAAACACCGGCAAAAGAAGAAACCAAAGATGCTGTAAAAGAGAATACCAGTCCGGCGGCAGAACAGCCGAAAACGGAAGTAAAAGAAACAACCAAAAATGAGGCATCCAATACAGCCGAGGAGAAAGAAACAAAAGCAGCGGAAGCAGCAAAACCGGCAGATGGTGAGTATGAGACTTCTGCAGAAGCAACCGGAAGCATGTTCCGTGTGATTTCTTCCAGACTCATCGTAAAAGATGGAAAACTGAAAGCATCCATTCTGCTGAGTGGAACCGGCTATGATTACCTGTATACGGGAACAGCAGCAGAAGCTGCCGCAGCAGATGAAAAGAGCTGGATTGCTCCGACAGGAAGCGAAACCTATACGGATACGAAGACCGGTGCAGAAAAGACCGGATATCGTTTTGAAATTCCGGTGGAAGAGCTTGACAAACAGATGGATGTTGCCGTTCGCTCAGCCAAGAAAAAACATGCTGATAAAACTGTTACGATCCACAGCACCGCTGCAATCCCGACCGTAACCCCGGAACCGACCGAGCCCCCGGCCCCGAGTGAAACACCAGGCGATGATTCTTCCGAGACACCAGTCAGCGTAGAAGCACCTGTTGTAAAGGACAACGGTCAAGCATTCAAAATGTTCCTCATCTCTGAGGCAACCATGATCAACAAGGGCGACAAACTTGTTCTTACCCTGAAAACAAACAACACATCGTTTGATAAACTGTATTTTGGAAATAATGATGACCTTGCAAAAGCACCGGTTATTCAGGGAATGCAGGAAGCAAACGACGGTTTTTCCTTTGCGTTTGAAGTAGATGCTGACAAAGCCGGCACAACCGTTCCGATTGTTCTTGGAAAGAAAGACGGAACCTGGTATACGAAACAGCAGCTTTACTTTGTGATTCCGGGAACGAAAACACCAGATGTTACACCAACCCCGGAACCGACCGTAACCCCGGAACCGACTGAGACCCCGGCACCAACCGCAACGCCGACCCCGGAGCCATCTAAAGTTCCAAATGGCATTTACAGCGGAACCGCCGAGACGGGTGCTCAGATGTTCAAAGTAGTGGCTGTGGAGCTGACCGTAAAAGACGGTGATATGAAAGCTAAGATCACCTTAAGCGGTGTTGCTTATGACTACCTGTATATGGGAACTCCGGAAGAGGCAGCTGCTGCAGATAAGAGCGCATGGATCGCGGGCATCGGAACAGCGGATTATACGACCGATGACGGACAGACCAAAACCGGAATGCAGTATGAAATCCCGGTAGCAGCACTTGATCAGCCGCTTACCGTTGCATCCCATTCTGAAAAACGGGACAAATGGTATGCAAGAACCATCACCATCGCATCAGCAAGTCTGAAAAAGACCTCAGATCTTCCGGCAGATGAGACAAACAAAATTGCAGACGGTATCTACGAAGCAACTGCTGAGACTGGTGCAGCAATGTTTAAAGTAGTCAAAGTAAAACTGACTGCAAAAGATGGAAAATGACAGCACTTATCACCTTAAGCGGAGCAGGTTACAATTACCTGTATCTGGGAACAGCAGCAGATGCAGCAGCAGATAAGAGTGCATGGATTGCATCCAAAGGAAAAGGTGAGTACACCTTAAACGGCGAGACCAAAACAGGACTGCAGTTTGAAATTCCGGTAGAAGCACTGGATCAGGGCCTGGCAGTGGCAGCTCACGCAGTAAAGAGCGGCAAATGGTTTGACAGAACCATCACGATCGCATCCTCCAGCCTGAAAAAGACCGGAGATCTGCCGTCGGATGATTCCAACGATCCGAAACCAACCATCGTTCCGACCAAGACCCCAACCGTATCTCCATCTGAGACACCGGTTGTAAAACCGACCAGCACCCCGGCTCCGGCACCGACCCAGAAACCGGCCGATACCAAACCGGAGCAGGAATCCAAATATGAGTCTGACTTAAGCGGCGGCACATCCAAAGTAGACAGTGCAACCACACTGG
>ENA-OQEB01000614-OQEB01000614.1-human-gut-metagenome-genome-assembly--contig:-NODE-614-length-14517-cov-1.443294_pt1 | contig 14517 bp, 8 predicted proteins | sample MGYA00242787_ERZ504619 | MGnify/ENA primary metagenome ERZ504619 (study PRJEB26092, sample SAMD00036317) | human gut metagenome | host: Homo sapiens | study: EMG produced TPA metagenomics assembly of... | reverse complement strand
AATAGAAGAAAATATAAATAGAAACGCATAGACAAAGGCGTTTATCGTATCTTTGGCTATGCCGTTTTGTAATGGAGGAAATAAGAGAGCGAAACTGTTCAAAAAGACGGTGAAATGACAAAATGATTGATAGAAAAGGAAGTAAATATGATGAAAATAGATGAAAAAAACAAAAAAAGTATATCGTAAATGAGTAAAAAATGATATAATGATAGATGGTAGTATCCTGATAATATTATGAGAAAAGGAAGGAAAAGGTTTATGGCAGGAAGAGTGATCAAAAGACTGCTCGCAGGGTTCTTACAGTCGCCGTTGTGATACCGGGCAATTTTGTTCCGGCGCAGGCAGCGGAAGAACCGCAAGAAGACTACCTCATTTATCCGAATCCACATAAGGTGGAGTATCAGGAAGGAGATTACATTCTCGGAAAAGAATTGAATGTAATCTATGACAAAGGAATCGATGAGGCGACAAAGAACCGTCTGCAAGAGGCGGCAGACCTCAAAGGAATCGAGGTAAACGAAGCAGAGCAGCCAAAAGAAGGCGCAACCAATGTATATGTCGGTGTACATGGACAGGACGGAACGGCAGAAGATTATATTACAGAAGAATATCAGCCGGAAGACTCTTTGTTTGGAAAGACGGATTCTTACTTTCTGGCAAGTGATGAGAATGTAATATCCGTACTTGGAAAAGATGCAGATTCTGCATTTTATGGATTGACTACGCTGTATCATGTTTTTGCACAGATGGACAGCCTGACAATCAGAAACTTTGAGATCGAGGACTATGCGGACGTAGTAAGCCGTGGTTTTATTGAAGGCTATTATGGAAATCCGTGGTCTACAGAAGATCGTGTAAACTTGATGAAATGGGGTGGATATTACAAATTAAACGCGTATTTCTATGCGCCGAAAGACGACCCGAAACATCGTACACAGTGGGATCAGCTTTATACGGAAGAAGAGCTGGCAAATAAGATCAGACCGCTTGCAGAGGCGGGAAATGAATCAAAATGCCGATTTGTTTATGCCCTTCATCCGTTCCCGCAGGCAATCATCTTCGTTTTGATGATAATTATGAAGCTGATTTGGCGAAACTTCAGGCAAAATTCAAACAGGTGATCGATCAGGGCGTACGTCAGATCGCAATCCTTGCAGACGACTTTTGGAATCCGGGCGGACCGAATGGAGTACGTCTGTTAAACGATATGATGCATGGTTGAAGAGGTGAAAAAGCAGTATCCTGATATGAAGATGACGATCCCTTATGTTCCGTATGACTATATGGGCAACGGAAGCAGCGCAGAACTTCAGGAGTTGAAAAAGGCTCCGGCTAATGTTCAGATCGTTATGACCGGCGGAAGAGTATGGGGAGAAGTAACAAATAACTTTACTTCTACGTTTACAAATAACGTTGGACGCGGACCGTTTATGTGGATCAACTGGCCGTGTACGGATAACTCTAAGAAACATTTGATCATGGGCGGTTATGATACGTTCCTTCATCCGGGAGTAGAGCCGTCTAAAATCCAGGGAATCATGCTTAACCCGATGCAGCAGTCGGAACCGAGCAAGGTTGCTATTTTCGGTAATGCAGATTATGCATGGAATATTTGGGAGACAAAGGAAGAGGCAGACAAGTCATGGAATGATGCATTTTCCTTTGTAGATCATAATTCGGCAATTATGAATGATGCGAGCGACGCCCTGCGTGAATTATCAAAGCATATGATCAATCAGGCGATGGATACGCGTGTAACACCTTTGCAGGAATCTGTTGTACTGAAAGAGAAGTTAAATGCATTTAAAGAAAAACTGGAAGCAGAGACTCTCACGGCGGAAGAAGTAGATGCGGTAATCGCAGAGTTTGAAGTGCTTCAAAAAGCTTCAAAGACATATCGTGCAGGCGGAAACGAGGCGATCAAAGGTCAGATCGTATATTGGCTGAACTGCTGGGATGACACGACAGAAGCGGCGATCGCATACTTAAACGGCGTAAAGAGCGCTCTGGCAGGAGACGTATCTTCTGTGATCAGCTATAATACAGCAGGAAAGACGGCGTTCGACCGTTCAAAAACATATGACTTTTTATATGTGGATCATCAGGAATATGCCGAGGTCGGCGTACAGCACATTGTTCCGTTTATCAATACATTGGCAGAGTATGTATCTGCAAAAGCGGAAACAGCGGTCAATCCCGACAAAGTGATCCCAAAATTCATTACAAGCAGAAAAGACGCGCCGACAGGTTCTAAAGAAAATATTTTTGACGGCGACGAGTCTACAAGTGCAGTTTACAAAACGCCGAATTCATTGTCGAAAGATGATTATATCGGTGTAGAATACAACAAAGTAATCGATATTGACAGCATTCGTTTCCTTCTCGGAGGCGGAAAAGATCATTTTGAACATGCAAAACTGCAGTATATGACAGAAGAAGGAACATGGAAGATCTGACGTTGACAGGCATGGAAAACAATTTTGCCGGAGAATTCGGTAAAGTTCAGGACATCAATGTAAAAGAAGCAAATCTTCCGAGTGATCTGAAAGCAAAAGGAATCCGCCTCATTGCGACAGCGGCAAATGTAAATGACTGCTGGCTTGAGGTACGCGAAATCCAGATCAACAAAAAAGAAGAAGTTTCCGAAGATACAGAGCGTTACACAGGAGATGTGACGTTCAGCGGTATTTCCACACAGGGAAATGATCATACGGCGGCAAAAATGTTTGACGGAGATCTGTCTACAGAAATGTGGATCGCTAAAGGACCGTACAGCGGCGAAGGAAAAGATACGATCGCGGCAGACGCTTATATCCAGATTACCTTCCCGGAAGCGAAGCAGATCGGAAGCATAAGAATGACACAGGGCAAAACTTCTTCTGCGGATGTGTTTAAAAAAGTAGAAATACAGTATAGCACAGACGGACAGAGCGGTTGGAAAAAGGCAGGAGAGTTTACGAACGCGAAAGATCAGACAGTAAACATTAACGTAACTGACAAGATCAAAGGAATCCGTCTTGTGAATAAAGAGCAGACGGCAGGCTGGGTACGCATCGGTGAATTAGATATCCGCGCGCCGAAGAATATGACGACTCCGATCACATACAAAGTGATCAAGACGGAGCGTTGGAAAGTAGCGCAAGGGAAAGAGACGAGTCTTTATGACGGAGATGACAATACATTCGTATGGTACGATCCTGATGGAGACGGAAATTCAACAAGTGACTCTGTTCTGAAAGATGATTTCTTAGGATATGACCTCGGAACAGAAGCTGTATTGGAAAGCGCTCATATCGTAGTCGGACATACAGGCGGAGACAAGCTTGTAAAATATGCGGTTGAGACGTCTGTAGATAACAGCACATGGACTCCGGCAGAAGGATATGCAGAGTATACTGGAGCGGCAGAAGGAAAAGACGTACTGAACATTGATCTGAAAGGTGTGACGGCGCGTTACATCCGTATCCGCAATCTGGAGAAGAAACCTACGTGGGCAAAATTCTCTGAGTTTACTGTAAACAGAAAGTTGATCAGACAGGAACAACAGAGAATATTTATACAAATGTAAAGGATCACGGAATGCTCGGAACGACAGAAGCAGGTATGTCTTCTTTGCAGCCGGGAACGATCAGTCTGAAAAAAGATCAGTATATCGGTGTTGACTTAAAGAACATCAAAGCGATCGAAAACATTGCAGTGAACGCAGGAGAAAATGCGAATGTGAAACTGCAAAGCTCTATGAACGGAGTGATCTGGACTGATGTTAATGCAGGAGCATTGGAAGATGCAAGATATGTAAGACTTTACAATGCGGGAAATGAGACACAAAATGTTTCGGTTCAAGAATTCAAAGTGACGTATGCGTTTATCGGAGAGAAAACGGTAGAAAGTGATTTTGCTCAGAAAGATTCGGCAAACGATATGCGAAGCAACGGACAAGTCGGAAATGTATTCGACGGAAAGCTTAATACGCTTGGCAAGATCACAGGAACACAGGATGCAGGGAAAAAGATCGTATTCGATCTCGGACAGACTGTGAATTTTGAATCGTTCAGATACTATGTAAAAGAGACATGTCTTGACTTCTTAAGACATGCAAAATTTGAAGTAGCTGACAGGAAAGATGCCACAGACGATCAGTGGACAAAGATCCTTGAAGTCGGAAACGCAGAGGCTGTGCAGATGTCGGCTAATGCGACAGCGAAAGATGCAGACTATCTGCTTCATGATACTACAAATCCGGGAAATATGTATGCAGAGGCAACCGGATTGAATGTGTCGGGACGTTACTTAAGAATCAGTACCGCTTACAACATATACAGAGAGATGGGTTGAGCTGTACGAGCTTCAGATCAACGGCGGAGCTATATGACGACAGAGTCAAACCGCGACATCATATCAGAAACAGCGGAAGAAGCGGGCAAGATCCCGTCTAATGTATTTGACGGAAACTTTGCGACAACATACAAACCATCTGCGGCAAACGGTTCGTTTACATATCGCATCAGTGAGCCGGATCAGAGAACGATCCGTATCATACAGAACGGAAAGGCGTCGAATGCAGATGTACAGGCAGTTCTCTATAAAGACGGAGCAAAACAAGAAGCAGCTGCGATCGGAAAGCTGAATCAGACGATCAATGAATTTGCGGTTGGAAAAGACAGTCAGATTCTGGAAGTTATCGTGACATGGGCAGAAGACATTCCGGAGATTTCTATTATAAAGACAAGTGAAAAGGAAAAAGCAGCGGTCAATAAAGATGCGCTGAATGAGGCAATCAAAAAGCCGATCGACGATAAGTGGACTGCAGACAGCAAACGGGCGGCAGAAGAAGCAAAAGCAGCGGCAGAAGAGATCGCGGCAAATGAGTACGTGACTCAGGAAGTTGTAGATCTGGCAGAAAAAGCGCTTCTTGCCGCACACAAAAACGCGGTTGTCAAAGGCGATGTTACTGCATTGGAAAACGCTTTGAACAACATGAAAGCAGGCAAAGAAAACGTCGGAGCAGAGGAAGCTCCTGTTTATGTAGAGATCTATTCGGCGAGAACTTATGCGGCATATGAGTCGGTGATGAATGAGATCAGAGAGGCGTTAAAGGATAAAGAAAATGTTTCGGAGAAAGAAGCGCAAGATCTGACGGCAAAACTTGAAAAAGCCGAAAAAGCACTAGTATATTCATCGATCCAGAGAGAGCTGGCAGAAACAGAGTTAGAAAACGCAGTAAAATATAATAAAGACGACTATACAACTGTTTCTTACAAAGCATATACAGACGCGAAATCAGCATTAGATGCGATTGTGAAAGCAGATAAGACAGAGCGGAAGAACCCGAAAGAAGTCTATACTGCACGAAATACTTTTGCGCAGACAGAAGAAGGTCTTGTCAATGTAGCCGCATTGAAAGCAAAACTTGCAGAAGTTGGAAAACTGGATGAGAATCTTTATACGAAAGACAGTTGGAAAGAGCTTCAAGATGCAGTGAAGAATGCAGAGGCTTATCTGGAAAACGGAACAAAAGATCAGGTAGATAAAGCGGTTTCCGATCTGGAAAATGCAGTGAATGGTCTGGTAGAAAAAACAGAAGTAACTGTAGATGATGTCATTGCAGAAATGGAAAAAATAAACGGCAAAGATTACACTGAAGTAAGTTTCGGCGCACTTCAGGATGCGATCAGCAAAGCAAAAGCAGATAAAGATCAGAACGATCCGGCATTAGATCAGGCGAATATCACTGCAATGAAAGAAGCGAAAGCGGCGCTTGTAAGTATCGTAGATTTGAAGGCTGCTCTTAATGAAGCTGCTCAGCATAAAGCAGGTACTTATACGGTAAGTTCTTATAAGCTTTTGAAGATGCTGTGACAAATGCAGAGCCGTTGAAAGTAAACGGTACAAAAGAAGAGGTTGCCAATGCGGCGGCTGCAATCCGTGCGGCGATCAAGGGTCTGGACAAACGTGCAGTTGGTTTGGATGAGTACAGAGACTCTATCGTATTGAAGAAACCGGAAGGTTATACAGAAGAAAGCTATGCGGCATATAAAAATGCATATGATGCGCTGATGGCTCTGGATTCAAAGGAGACAACGGCAGAAATGTTTGCAAATGCGAAGTCTGCATTTGAAGCTGCACAGGCAGGTCTTGTACAGAAACCGGGAAGCAACGGAACAGGAAGTTCTTCAAACGGAACTGTTTCAAACGGAGCAGTTGCAACTGGAGATACAGTGAATGTTTCAGCATTAGCCGGATTATTCCTGTCACTCTTGATGATAGCGGCATTTATGAAACGTAAAACTTTTCTGGGATTTTTTGAAAAAGATGAATAAGATTTAAAACAGGTTCACATGATAATATTAAAAGATATAAGATGACCTGGAGTTAAGAATCGCCGGATCCGGCAGTAAAGCCGGATTCGGCGATTCTTTTGCGAAGGCGGTAAGCAAAGGGCGGGAAAGCCCGGAAACTTGACGACCGATCGATATCTGTTTATATATTTTTGAACCGCTGTTTTGAATAACAGATGACGGTGTAGCTTAAAGAAATATCTCGGCCTTTTTATCACTCTGACAGACCTTTGTTAATTTCTTTGCTGCCATATTCAACTTAAAAGCGCTGACATATCTGGCTTTCTGTTTGCAGAAGCGGACACATTTCATACATCCGATACATTTATCGTGATCTGTCTTTTTCGGATTATCAAGAGAGATTGCTCCTGCCGGACAGATCTTTGCGCAGGCGCTGCATTCTGTACAAAGGGAAACGTCGGCTTTCGGAAAAAGTACGTTTTTTCCGTATTTTCTGTAAGGAGTATTTCCCGGTACTTTCAGATCGAAAGAAGCGAAAGAATCTTCTTTTTTAATGATCCGATTCAGTGAAATTCCGTATTCGGAAGCTTCTTTTAAATCCGCCTTGTTCGGACGTCTTGCGCCGATAGAGTTCACGATAGAGTGTTCTGCCGGAAATGCGGCAGCTCCGATTACTTTGAATCCTCTTTTTTCTACTTCGGTCTTTAATTCTAAAAGTGCATCCTCGTATTCGCGGCATCCGTATGTAGCGACAAGAGCGGCAGGTGTTCCGTTTCCGGAAAAGAGATCAAGATATTTGAGAAAGAGCGCCGGAACACGACCGTAGTATACGGGGATCGCAAACAGGCAAAATCGTTTGGCGCAAATTTTGCGACAGGTTTCAGATCTTTTTTGATCGTAAGGTCAAAAGAGACTGATTTTAAATCGATACTTCTTGCCGTTTCCATAACGACTTTATGGGTCGTTCCTGTAGGGCTGAAATAAATAAGTTTTAATTCGTTCATTTTCATAAATTCAAACAGACTCCTTTGTAAGTAATATTACAATGATATCATAATACGGATAAAAAATGCACGAAGAAATAAATATAGAATATCGAACAAAAGCAATAGTTCAGTCCCCGCCATTCGTAAATTTTGTTTGACCGGAAGGATGGAAAAATATACTATAAATATAGCAGCAGTTATTTATAAGGAGGAATACGATTATGAGATGTCAATATTGCGGAAGAAAAATTCCTGATGATTCTGCATTTTGTCCGGAATGTGGACAGCGTCAGGAAGAGCTATCGTTTCATGCAGAGTCAAGTTTTGATTCAACACAGGAATCAAAGCCGAAAGTTTGTCCGGTATGCGGTACTGTGATGGAAGAGGGAACTTTGTTTTGCCCTGAATGTGGTACGCCTTATGCACGGTCAGAGCAGCAGAGTGGTACGCGGTTTGAGGATACTGAGGAAATGCCGTATATATCGTCTCCGGAAGACTCTGAAGAGTTGTTAAAGGTGCGGGATGAAGAAGAGTTTGAAGAGTTCGGATCACAAAGAGACGGTCGGGGTGACATGGGCAATCAAGGAAATGTGCCGGATATGCGGCAGTCTTTGGATGAGTCTTATGGGAAGAAAAAGAGCAAAGCGCCGATTATAATCGGTGTGGTCATCGGAGGAATTGTTTTAGTTGCTATAGTGATTGCTGTGTTGTTTTTCGTTTTGAAAAAAGAAGATCCGAAACCGTCTTCTGATTCCGTCAACACGGATATTACAGAACCGTCGGAAAATGAGATTTTGAATGATGTAGATTATAACCTGCTTGATGAAGATGAGTTATTCTTTGAAGGCTTTATTAAAAAGACAGAAAATGGCGATTATGTCTGCGCTTGGAAGAAGAATATACTTTTTACGGAGAAGATTTTTACGGTGAAAAAGTTTTGCTGGAAGATGCGAGAAACGTATATATCGATCAATCTGTTCTTCCGGAAGGAATGCTCGACAGCATTAATCTATCAGACGATAGAGATAGAAGGACAATTTTATTTTGACAACGATAAGCTTTATATAACACCGTTTGTAATTTGGGATGAATATGGGGAAAACCTGATAGAAGATTTTGAAAAATCAAAAGAGGAGGATGAAGTTTTAAATAAAGATTATATTCTTCCGCAGAGCGCTTCTTATCTTTTAACTGAAAGCGATATTGAAGGCTTGGATATCCGCGAGATTAATTATGCCAAAAATGAAATCTATGCGAGGCATGGCCGGCTTTTCCAATCGGCTGAACTGCAGAATTATTTTAATAGTAAGAAATGGTATCACGGTACGGTCAGTCCGGAAGAATTTAACAATTCGATGCTTTCTGAAATTGAACGGAAAAATGCAGATTTTCTGGCTCAGGTCGAGTTTGGTATGGATCCGAAAGGATATCAGTTGGATGCAGAGTAATTGTTAAAGGAGCATAATTATGAAAAAAGGGGTTACATTTTTTGTATTTATCTGTCTTCTTGTTTTCGATGTTTCGGCGTGCGGCAGGGAAAATGTTTCCGATCCTTCAGAAGGAAAGAAAGCTTCGGCTGAGAATCCCAAAACTACTGATCGGTCATCAGAAGAATCGGAACAAACATCGGAACAAACATCGGAACAAACGGAGGCGTCTGTGAGCGCAGAGGAACATTCAGGACAAACTGACATACAAAAACCGGTAAAAAAAGATATTTTGATCGCGATAGATCCCGGGCATCAAAGCCCGGATATAGATATGAGCGGGCAAGAGCCAAATGCTCCTGGGTCAGGTGATTTTAAACAAAAATCTGCCGGCGGTACTGTCGGCAGATTCACCGGGATACCGGAATATGAACTTAATCTTGAAATCGCATTGATGCTTCGAGATCGTCTGACGGAACAAGGGTATGATGTAATCCTGACGCGGGAAAATAACGAAACAGCTATAAGCAATGCGGAACGAGCCTGTCTTGCAAATGATGCAGGGGCGGAGTTTTCTTTGAGAATTCATGCAAATGGAAGTGAAGATCCATCGGTAAACGGTGCGATGGCTCTGATCGGTTCTGCTGAAAATCCTTATGTAGGCGGAGTTTACGAAGAGAGTTATCGTTTGGCGGAAATGATTTTAAATTGTTATTGCAGTGCGAGTGGAATGCAGAATCTCGGGATTCGGTGTAATGATACGATGACAGGGATCAACTGGAGTCAGATACCGGTTGTGATATTAGAAATGGGATTTATGACGAATCAACAAGATGATACAAACATGTCGGATGCCACCTATCGAGAGTTGATGGTCGATGGGATTGTAGATGGGATCAATGCATATTACGGGTTTTGAGTTCTTTAGATATTTTTATGTGACGGAGTAAAAATAAGTATGAGGCGAAAAGTTTTCAGATACAGTTTCTTATGCGCGCTCTTGTTTGTTTTTGTGACGGCGGTTTTTATGTTCACTGCCTGCGGCAAGGAAGAAACTGTAAAAGAAAAGGAAGAGAACAAAAAAGAAAACAAGGAAGAGATTGTGATTAAAAAAGATGATATTGAAGATACAGAAGAAGTCGGATCATCCGATCCGGAACTAGAAGAGGAAGCCGCGTTTCCTATTTTAAATGACTTAATTGATCGGATACAGTTGACGGCGGCGCCGCTTGAAAGTACCGGAGCTTCGGTTTCTGTATATGCAGAAAATCTTTCTGACGGAGCGAGGGCATCGGTCAACAGCAGTCAGATGCCAGCGGCAAGTTTGATCAAGCTTTATATTGCGGGATGTGTATACGAACAGATGGATTTTGTGAAAGAACAGGAGGTTTACGCAGGAGAAACAGAAGAACTTTTGCGTCTGATGATTACGGTAAGCGACAATGACGCGGCAAATGAGCTTGTTCGTAAGCTTGGTTTTGGGGATGCTTCGGCGGGAATGGAAGTTGTGAATGAGTTTTGTCGGTTGCACGGTTTTGCAGATACTCATATGGGAAGGCTGCTTCTTGCACCGAATGATATGGATGATAATTATACTTCTGTCAACGACTGCGGAAAGTTTCTGCGGGAAATGAACGGAAATGTGCTGGTTGGATCAGAAAAACTTCTTGATCTGATGCGGCAGCAGGAACGTACGGGGAAGATCCCGGCAGGAGTGCCGGAAAATATTGAGACTGCAAATAAGACGGGGGAACTTTCCGATGTGGAAAATGACGCGGCAATTATATTTGGGGAAAACGGAGCATATACAGTTTGTGTGATGATGAGCGGTTTATCTGATACTTCTGCCGCAAGATCTGTTATCCGAGAGATTTCGGCGCAGATTTATGAGTATATGTGTCCGTGACAGGAATATTTTGATTTTGACTGCGGGATATTATTTTCGGATATATATTAGGAAATGGTAAAAAGAGATTGTAAAGAGATTGTGAAAAGATCATAGGAGAAATAAAAAAGGTTCTGACCGAATTTTATGTTTGACTTGTATCTGAAGTTTCAGGATGCAGATCGTTCGGGCAGAACCTTTTATTATAATGTTAAATGATTAAATTAATCCGTTGTAACGATTGTATGCCATACAGATGCTGTTTGTATTTTTAATAATGATATTCATTGCAATAAACGGTCCGATGAAACAGAGGAAAGAGCCAAAGAAAAGCCATAATAAAATAGTAGTACCGTTTTCTGTAAATGACAGACCGTAACGAGGTGCGTTTGCTGCAAGGCGGTTTCCGAGAGAATACTGCCACCACCAACTGTAAATTCCGCAAGTGAGGATGGAAAGCAGGATGAACTGTACTAATCCGCCTGTTGATTTTCCGTCTCCGGCACAAGCAGTATTAACATCGCGGGCAACTGTGTATATAAAGTAATAACTGTAAATTCCGCATGTAAGAATCGAAAGAACGATATAACCGAGCAGTCCGCGGTCGGTTTTCAGTGGCGTAACACCCGATCCTGAATAGTTCGGACCGGAACTTTGATAGTTGTAATTTGGTCCCTGGTTATTATAGTTTGTACCCTGGTTTGTTGTAGTTTGGTCCCTGGTTATTGTAGTTTGTTCCTTGATTGTTGTAGTTTGTACCCATGTTCTGCCCCTCATAGTTTGTACTGCCGGCTTGTGATTCGCAGTTTGTCTTGCTGTTTTGATTCATATGATCTGTTCCGGCGTTTTGATAGTTGGTTTTTTTTATTTGTATTGCCCTGTGCTGTTTCGGATGTCTGACTGCTGCGGCAGATCCGCCGATGACTCCTGTGATATTTGATAAATCCGGTGTCGATCCTGAGAGATGCAGGAGTGTATAAGTGATGCCGACAACCGCCGCCATAATGGTTAACGTTAATAATAAAGAAGATAAGATCCAGAAAAATGTATCAAAAGAAAAATAATATCTGAAGCTTCGGAACATAGATGTAATAAATTCAATGATTCCGCACAGCGCTATGATTGCCGCTAATCCGCTTAAGATTACGAAAAATGTTTTGATCCTCTGTTTTTCTTTTGAAAGTGCGATCATTACCAATACTGCCGCTATTCCTGCATAACATACCATGTTAAGAAGATTTCCCAGACCTTGCATGATGAGGCTGTAAGAAAAATTCTGAATGCCTGAGAGTAGATTGCGGAAAGCCATAACGAAGCAGAGTGCTGCTAAAATGAAAAAGCCGATCTGTAAAAATTTCTTCGTCTCATCTAAGTCGCCTGCTGATGCTGTTTGAAAGCGGTCTTCTGTATTGTTTTTAAAAGTTTCTCTGTCTGTTTCTGGTGTTTTGCTTGTTTTTGTACCGTAAGCTGTTTCTGCGTTTTTGTTTGCTTCTGTACCGTAAGCTGTTTCTGAGTTTTTGTTTGTTTCTGTACCGTAAGCTGTTTCGGCGTTTGTGTTCGCAGTGGTTTCATAAGCTGTTTCTGCTGTTTTGTTTTCAGCAGAATTATGCGGCGGCTCAGTTTTGCTGCCGCAATACGGACAAAACTTTGCGGTGTCTGAGATTTCTCTTCCGCATGTCTTGCATTGCATATAAAAGCCCTCCTCGTTTCCTTTATTTTTTTGTAAAAGAGTTGAGAAATCAATGAAAAAATCGCTCCCTTTTCCGGCTGAAAGACAACGATGGAATCGGCCGTATCCAACATTCGTAAGATGTATACTGCCCCAAATAGTACACAGGCAGTTATAAGTAAGATCTTCTGTATCTTTTTGGTATCTTATCCCAAAAGAGAAACAGCATAATTCCTATCGGTAATATCCAAAAAAGCGGATGGTATCGGAAAGCTCCGGTGAAGTCCATACGGAGTACACAAAACCATGCTCTCGACATTCCGCAGCCGGCACAGGAAATTCCGGTCAGGAAAAGAATCGGACAGGTAATTCCAAATACCGATTCTAAAATAAGATAAAACACTGCGATTGTAAAAAGTGCGCTTATATTCTGCCGTTTTTTCATATTGGTTTCTCCCTTATTTTTCTAGTTTACAATAGGTGAAAAAATATTGTCAATCTGTGTACATAATTGTGGACGCACAATCAGGATATGGCTTTGGAAGAAGTTGATTTTCCTCATATTTTGTATTATTGTAGATAATACAAAATAAAGTATGAGATCGTATCAAAAAAAGGGAAGATCTTGCCGGTTTGTATGATCGGAACTTTGCAGGAACGGAGGGATGACAGATGATGATGTTTGTTATTTTTTGATCGTGAATGTAGGTACAATCGGTATTTTTTACGGTGTTTACGGAACGAAACGTAAGTATGAGGAAGGGATGCTTATGGGAGTGCATTTGCCGGGTTCGGCGGCTGAAAGCGAAGAAGTAAAAATGCTTATGAAAAAATACCGTACATGGACAAAATGGTTTTATACTTTGAACTTGCTGGCAGGAATTGCGGTATGCGGATTTTGCTTCTGGTATATTTCGGTCTTTATGATCGTGTGGAGTATATGGCTTGTGGAGGTGTGCATCGGAGCGATTCTTCTATTATATAGAACGCACAGAAAACTGTATGATCTGAAGATGAAAAACGGTTGGATCGGGAGTAATGGAAGCAAGATTATGACTGCGGATTCGGCAGTTGATGCAACAGTGTCTGCACAATCGGAGAAAATGGGAATGTCTCCGTTGTGGCATATTTTGTTTTGCGGATTGATCGTCCTGCCATGTTTATTACCGCAAGTGAGACTATATTTAAAAGAGTCGGAAGATGGATGGATCTTATTTTTGTGCGGATTTGCAGTTAATCTTGTGTTTGCTGCTGTACATGCGGTTATATTGCGAACGCGCAATACGGTGTACAGTGAAGATGTTAAGATGAATCTGGCGGTGAACCGGTTGCAGAAAAATGTTTGGTCATGGTCACTGATAGCCGGAAGTCTTTTTAATACCGGAGCGTATCTTTGGGTAACATATTTTATGGATGAGAAGATGTGGATCGGATCAGAAGTATATATTGTATACATTATACTTGAAAGTGTTCCGATTTTCATTTTTATGAGCGGAGTATTTTATATAAAGAAAAAAAGAAACCGGATTCTGCAGAATAATGAAACTTTGCATTATGTTGATGATGATATTTATTGGAAAAACGGATGGTACAGTAATCCGAATGATAAACGGCTGATCGTGCAGGATTGGGCGTGTTCTTTTAACTATACGACGAATATGGCGCGTCCGGCAGGGAAAATTTCGTTTGCGGCAGGGATAGTCATTACGATAGTATGTCTTCTGTGGGTGTGTGTGCTGATGTTTCGGATTGATTTTACTCCGATAAAAGTTTCTGTCGGATCTGATAAAATCGAGATTACATCCGGCTATTCCGATATGGAAATTGATATTGATGAAGTGCAAAGCGCAGAACTTTTTACCAAAGCTTCCGAATGATGAATACAAACGAGTAAATGGATCTGATGATGGTCAAAAGAAAATCGGGAAATTCAGAGGAAAGAAGACTGGAAAATGCAGAATGTATATTTATGTAGAGTGTACACCGATTTTGCAGATAAATACTTCAGATGAAATCATATTTATTAATAGTAAAGAAAAGGGCGCGGCAGAGAAATGGTATGAGAAGATTGTACAGTAACAGCTCAGCTAATACAGATGTTCGCTTGCAAAACCATGCAAGCATGTTTTGCGCTTCCCGTACACTGTATGGCTGAAATGTTACATTGTATAAGAAAAAGGTTGAGTAGTAATAAGTAAATTCCATAATGTAAAAGTTAAATTCATACAAGAAGACTAAATTCGATATT
>ENA-OQEB01000613-OQEB01000613.1-human-gut-metagenome-genome-assembly--contig:-NODE-613-length-14519-cov-3.605753_pt1 | contig 14519 bp, 22 predicted proteins | sample MGYA00242787_ERZ504619 | MGnify/ENA primary metagenome ERZ504619 (study PRJEB26092, sample SAMD00036317) | human gut metagenome | host: Homo sapiens | study: EMG produced TPA metagenomics assembly of... | reverse complement strand
CCTCCCCCTTACTCTCGCTGCGCACACCCTCCATCTTCCGATGGCAGAGTGGATGATGCGGCGCTCGTAGGGGTTCATGGGCTCCATGGCAAAGCTGCGGCCGGTCTTGCGCACCTTGTTGCCAATGCGCTGTGCCAGCACGGTCAGGTCATTCTCACGCTTGTCGCGGTAGCCGGCCACATCCAGGCCCAGCTTGATGTAATCGCCTTCCAGACGGTTGGCCACCAGGCTTGCCAGATAGGACAGGCTCTCCATGGTCTCGCCGCGGCGGCCGATCAGGCACCCAGCTTCTCACCATCCAGACGGATGATGGTAGCCTCACCCTTCTGCACGCCGCTGAAGGTAACATTTTCCACGCCCATCAGAGCAATGACTTCCTTCAGGTAGTCCACAGCGGCCTTGACCTTGGCGTTCTCTTCGATGTTGATGGGAACTTCCGGCTCCTCACCCTCTGCGGCGGGGTCAGCAGTCTCCTCAGCAGGAGCGGCCTCCTCTGCCACAGGGGCAGCGGCAGGCTCCTCGGCCTTGGGTTCCTCAGCGGGAGCTTCCTCCACAACAGGCTTCACCTCAGGCTCCACCTTCTCCTCCATCACGGGAGCGGCCGGGGCATCGGGCTCTTCCACGCTCACACGCACCTTGGCGGGGGTGGTCTTCAGGCCCAGAAACCGGTTTTCTGGGGCATTTCGAGCACTTCATAGCTCACATTCAGGTCGTCGGCCTGCACGCCCAGCAGGGCGCAGGCTTTTGCGCGGGCTTCATCGACCGTCTTGCCGGTCGCTTCCTGAGTACGGATCATAACCGTCAATCCTCCTTCTTGTTTTCCAGCTCGCTCAGCGGAACGGTGCGCTCGTCCTTATAGCGCTCCTCATCCAGCTTGCGGGCATACTCCAGGCGGCGCTTGTTCATTTCGCTGGCGGAGATATTTTTTTCCACGACCTCGCCGGTCTTTTCATCTGTGACCTTGATGGTGGTGCTCTTTACACCGCGCTTCTGCTCCTTCTTGCGGGCAGCCATCTCGGCGGCGACCTCTGCCTTCATCTTCTCAGGGTCGTAGATCTTCTTCATCACCAGGCTCTGCACGGTCATCAGGATGTTGGAAACAACGTAGTACAGAGAGAAAGCGCTGGGCACGGTGAAGCAGAAGAAGACGTACATCAGCGGCATCATATACATGGTCAGCTTCATGCTGCCCTGCATCTCCTGGCCGCTGGCCTTCATGCTGATGTGGGTGGACAGGAACATGGTCACGATCGCCAGGACCGGGAGGATCAGCAGGGGCAGGTTCTCTGCAGCCAGGCTGTACTGGGGCACACGGGTCAGGTCGATGCCAAAGAAATCCATGTGCTGGCCGAACTCGGTGATGGTAGCCACCTGATCCGGGGTGAAGCAGGAGGAGACGGTGCTCTCGCCTGCAATGACCTGTGCAATGATGTTGGTGTCGCGGGTCACGGTGGTAAAGCTGATGCCCATGCAGTCAGGGCCTCACCTGCGGCGGTCAGGGCATCGGCACCAATGTGGAAGATGCGCTGCAGCGGGCGGTACACCACCTCGATAACACCGAACATGACCAGGAAGTTGACCAGCATGGGCATACAGCCTGCGGTGGGCTTGTAGCCCTGCTCCTGCAGCTTCATCAGCTCTTCCTGCTGCTTTTCGGGCTTGTCGCGGTACTTTTTCTGGATCTCGGCCACCATGGGCTGGAAAGCGCTCATGCGGGCCATACTCTTCTGCTGGTTGAGCTGGAGGGGGATCTTGATCACGGTGATGAGCAGGGTGAACAGGATGATGTCCCAGCCGTAGTTGGGGATCAGCTTGTAGATCCACTCCATTACATAGCCCAAGGGCCAGCCCAGGATGTACAAAGGATTCATAGTTTCGTCCATTCTGCCCCGCCTGTGGTGCGGGACGTTTAGATTTTTATGAGAAGGACACCCCGCCCACAGTGCGGAGCGTCACAAGAAGCTGGTTATACAAGTCCGACGGGTAGCTTTCTCCTCGGACACGAGTTCGGATTGCGGCTCCCAGCATCCGCCGCGCATTGCTTGCGTCTTGCTGGCCGCGGCCCCAACAACAGCTTCCTGCATCCGCCACTGGCGGCGGTCGCTGTCGTTGCAGGCCATTCCATCGCCCGCCCTATTGCCTGCGGCAACAGAGTCCCACCCCAGCGGACGGTCCTCAGAGAAACTCCCGACGTGTCAGACTGTGGCTTCGTACCGGGCATACTCTCCCAGCTTTTCAAAGCCGAGGCGGGTATAAAAGTGCACCCGTTCCGGGGAGCAGAGGAAAAGGGGCTGCAGGCCCTGCGCCGAGAGGGTGTTGGCCAGCCGGACGATAAGCCGCCCGCCGATGCCGCGCCGCAATGGCTCCGCGGTCTCGCCGCAGGCCATGTAAGCCTGCTCCGTTCCAATGGCGTAAGCGCCACGGTGCAGGCAAGCTCCCCTCCTGCTCCAGAGCCCAGACCACAGCCCTGCCGCGGGCGCGCTTTGAGCAGAGCTCAGAGTAAAAATCATCCCGCCGCGTGGGGCGGTCCGGAAACAGCATCTGTGCAACGGGGTCCGCCGGGGGCTCCGGATCAAAATGCAGGGAGGCCCAGAGCGTTTCTTCCACAGCGGGTTCCGGCAGCTGCTTTCCTGCACCAGCCAAAGACAAAATGGGACTTTACACGGGCCCAGCCGGTGGGCGGCGGGCACTCGGCCTCGTCCAGGATGACCGCCTTACAGCCGCAGAAATGCAGGAAGCTGGCCAGTTCGTCCGGGTTGGCGTGGCCCGCCAGCCAGGCGGTACTGCCGCCCACATCCAGCGCCAGCGTTGGCCCGGCGAAGAACCGGCCCGGCTGGCTTTTGCCGAAAAGCTCCAGCGCCTGCGGCATCGTGACCCCAAGGCAGAGCTTTCCGCGGCAGCGCTGCGGAACCGCTGCCTCTGGCGAGGCGTTCTGACCTGCGTGATCATTTCAGTGCGTTGACGATGTTCTTGAACTCGCGGCCGCGCACCTCAAAGTTGGGGTAGAGGTCGAAGGAGGCGCTGGCGGGAGACAGGATGATGATATCGCCGGGCTTTGCGGCGGCACGGGCCAGCTCCACGGCGTGCTGCATATTGTCCGCATGCTGGATGGGCAGTGCGGCCTCGTTGAAGCCGGGGTCTTCCCGCAGAGCCTTTTCAATGCGGGGGCCGGTGGCACCCATCAGCACCAGATCCTTGACATGGGCCACGATCTCGGGAGCCAGCGGCTCATAGGGGATGTGCTTGTCATAGCCGCCCGCAATGAGGATGACCTTCTGGTCAAAGCTGCGCAGGCCGCAATGGTGCGGGTGGGGCTGGTGCCGATGGAATCGTTGTAGTAGAGCACGCCGTCCAGCGTGCGCACCGGCTCAATGCGGTGCTCCACGCCGGTAAAGGTGCTGCCCACCTTCTGGATGGCCTCTACGGGCACCTCACCCCAGACTGCGGCGGCAGCGGCCAGCAGATTCTCGATATTGTGCAGGCCCCGCAGCTTGATGTCCTTCTGGGCCAGGAAGGGCGTTACCACGCCGTCCTCGGCCATGCAGAGCATGTTGTCCTCTTTGCGCAGGAAGGCACCGTTGTCGGTATCGTGCAGGCGGGTGAACCAGACCTGCCTGCCCTTGCAGTCCTTCTGCATGGAGCGGCTGATCTCGTTCTCATAGCCCAGCACGGCACGGCAGGGCGGGTTCTGGTAGAGCAGGATGTTGCGTTTTGCGTCGATGTACTCCTGCATATCTTTATGGTGATCGAGGTGGTTGGGGGTGACGTTGGTCACCACCGCGATCTTCGGGCTCTGGTGCATGCTGATGAGCTGGAAGCTGGACAGCTCCACCACAGCCACATCCTCCGGCCGGACCTCAGGCAGCATGGGCAGCAGGGCCGCACCGATGTTGCCGCCCAGATGTACTTTGCGGCCTGCGGCCTCGTAGAACTTGGAGATGAGGGTGGTGGTGGTGGTCTTGCCGTCAGAGCCGGTCACGGCCACGATCTCGCAGGGGCAGAAATCGAAGAAAAGCTCGACCTCGCTGGTGACCATGGTGCCCGCCGCCATGGCATCCTGCAGGGACTTTTCAAAGTAGCCCACAAAGCCGGGGGTGCGCATGATGATATCCTGGCCCTTGAAGCCGTCCAGATAGTGTTCGCCCAGGCTCAGGTCAATGCCCAGTTCCCGGATGGTAGCGGCATAATCGCCAAACTCCTCCACGCTCTTTTTCTGGTCGCACAGGGTCACATGGCCCCCAGCTCCACAAACTCCTTGATAAGGGTCTTGTGGCTGACACCGGCACCGATGAACGCCACCTTTTTGCCCCGGATGAGTTCTGCAAGCTTCTGCTGATCTTTCTGCATAAAGAAAGAACCTCCTCTATGAAAATTCAGGCTGAAATTGATTCACTGCTCCATTTTACACCTTTTCCAGCCAATTGGCAACGCCAAACCTTGTTCTGGCCCCGGATGCACCGAAATCCTATCTGAATTCACAAAATGTCGATTGTCTTTTCCGACCGTTTCCGCTATACTTTAATTGTATCATCTTACAAGGAGCGCATTTTCTTGAAACATTCCCTGATCCGCTTTTCCGCAGTGGTGCTGACCATTGCGTTTGTTTTTGCCCTGACCGGCTGTGGTTCGGGCTCCAACAGCTTCACCTGGTTCGTGGACAGCATCCCGGCCAACCTTGACCCGCAGGTGGCTTCGGCTTCTGCGGATGTCATCGCCTGCGAGAACCTGTACAGCGGCCTTGTCCGCAAAGATCCCAGCGGCAAATATGAGCCTGCCCTCTGCGAACGGTGGGAGAAGTCCTCCGATGGCCTCACCTACACCTTCTACCTCAAGGACGGCCTGACTTATACCGCCGTCAAGGGCAACGCCACTGACTACGCCATCACCGCCGAGGATTTTGTGTTCGCTTTCCGGCGCTTGTTCCGGGCGGAGACCAACTCCCCCTACGCGGTGGAGTTTGCGGCCCTTGAAAACAGCGCGCCGTGCTGGCCGGGCAGATGCCCGAGAGTGCGCTGGGAGTCACGGCCTCCGGGCCGCTGACGCTGGTGTTCCACCTGAGCAGTGCCGATGACAACTTCCTCGAGAAGCTCACCCTGCCCGGTGCCATGCCCTGCGATGAGGAATTTTTCAATTCCACCCGAGGTACCTACGGCCTGAATGCTTCGTCCACCCTTTCCAGCGGGAGCTTTTACATCTACAACTGGACAGCCAGCGGCCTGTTCCTGCGGCGTGCCCCCTCGGGCAGCCTCATCGACAGCCTGCGGCTGGTGCAGAACACCAACAGCGCCGGGCAGTCCGCCGCAGAGCTGATCGACAACGAGAAGTGCTCTGCCGCCCCGGACGACACCGCCGCGCCCACCACCCTGACTTCTCTCTCCTACTCCGATACCACATGGAGCCTGCTGTTCAACTGCAGCAGCGTGTTTGCTTCCACCGAGCTGCGGCAGGCACTGGCCTCCGCCGCGCGGGGTGCAGCCGAGGTGCCGGACGGCGGGCTCTATGCCGCCGCCAACGGTCTGGTACCGGACGGCCTGACTGTGGACGGCATGAACTACCGGGATACCGCCGGGGGTGTGACTCCCGCCGCGGTGGATGCCCGGGCGCTCTACCTCACGGCGCGGCAGACGCTGACCACCTCCGACTTCAACAAAGTCAGCCTGATGGTGCCCGCCGGTTCCGGCGTGACCAGCGCCGCTGAGGAGATCAACGGCGTGTGGCAAAAGGAGTTTTCCCTCTTCTTCTCCGTAGAGGAAGTGGACGAGGAGACCTTTGCGAAACGGCTGGCCGAGGGGGACTACACCATCGCCTTGGCCCCATCAGCGCCGAGGGCGGCAGTGTGTACAACATGCTGAACCAGTTCACCGCAGCGGGCGGCGGCCTGACCGGCTATGCAGATTCCCTGTATGCCACCCAGCTGCAGGCCAGCACCCAGGCCACCGGAAGCTCCCGCTGCCGCCTGCTGGGCGATTGTGAGCGCCAGCTGCTCAACGATGCCGTGGCGGTCCCTCTGTTTGCCCAGCAGAAGCGCCTGCTGATCGCACCCGGCATCCAGAACCTCATCTTTGACCCCTTTGGCCCGGTGCTGGATCTGACCTATACCACAAAAGAATGATGTATCACAAAAATACCGGAGCAGCTGCCTGCCCCGGTATTTTTCTTATCCCTTTTTGATGCCGAACAGCCTGCGCAGAACGCCGCGCAGACACTTTGGGCTTTTGATAACGACCACCTGCATCGCTCTCCCGCCTTTCGTGGTGTGATACCACAATATAAGCGGCAGAACGGCAAAGTGTGCGGCTCAGGCCTTGTTCCCGGTCAGGATCGGTGTATCCGGCACCGTTTCCACGACCACCAGCGCCCCTTGCGGGTGGAGATGGTGATGCAGTCTGAGCCTTCAGCATACTCATTGCTGACCCCCAGCGGGTAACCGGCCACCAGCACATCATCGGAGAGCTCATAGTAGGAACCGCGCTCACACACGCCCTCTGCCCTGCCCTCCATGGGGAAGGCGGAGAAATAGAAGAATTCCTCCTTCGGGTAGGCACGGGTCTCGCCGGGGCGGACAAAGGTGATGCGGCTGCGTTCATCCTGAAGCGTTGCCCGCACCCCCCGTTCTTCCAGCCAAGGCCGGTGGCAAGATTCGAGAGGGTATGCTCGATCCGCCTGCCGCCCAGCGCGCCCAGAAGAAGCACCTCGGTAAAGCCCTTCTCACTGGCAAGCCTGGCGGCATACTCGGTGTCGGTGTCGTCCTTGACGTGAGGCAGGACGATGATATCGTCGTTCTGCTGCACCGGACAGGGCGCGGTATCGAAGTCTCCCAGGATGATATTGGGCTTGCAGCCCAGCGGCGCGCAGTTGCGGTAGCCAGCATCACAGGCGATGACGAAGTCATCGGGGCGGAGCAGGCGCTTCAGCTCCGGCGAGACCGGGCAGGCCGAGAGGATCACGCAGCGCATCACATTCCCCTCCTCTGCCAGTCCTTGACATCCTTGACTTCCTCATACATGGCACAGTAGCTGTCGTACCGGGTCCGGGAGAGCTTTCCCTCGGCCAGAGCGGCACGGATGGCACAGCCCTTTTCCGTGCGGTGGGAGCAGCCGGTGAACTGACACTGCCCAAGGTAGGGCCCGAACTCCGGGAAGGCGTGCTCCAGATTCTCCTTGGGGATGAACCCTGCGCGGTTGGCTTCCAGGCTGGCAAAACCGGGGGTATCCGCAATGCGGCCTCCAAAGGCCTCAAAGATGGTCACCTCGCGGGTGGTGTGGCGGCCGCGCCCCAGCTTCTGGCTGATGGCGCTGGTCTCCCGCTCGGCCTGAGGCAGCAGGGTGTTCAGCAGGGTCGATTTGCCTACACCGGAGTTGCCGCAGAAGGCGCAGAGCCGCCCGCTGATCCACTGCCTGACCTCGTCCAGCCCTTCCCCGCTGTCGTAGCGGATGGCAATAAAGGGCAGAGTGGATCTTTCATAGGCGCTGCGCAGGAACTCCACCTCACCAAGGTCAGCCTTGGTGCAGACGATGACGGGCTGCACCCCCTTGTCCACGGCGATGGCCGAGAGCTTGTCCAGCACCAGCGTGCTGGGGGTGGGCTGGGTGGTGCTGGCCACAAGGAACAGCACATCCAGATTGGCCACAGCGGCCGGACAAACACGTTTTTGCGGGGTGCGATCTCGGCAATGACTGCCGCGCCGTTCTCGGTCTCCAGCGTCACCTCATCGCCCGCCACGGGGGTGATCTTCTGTTTGCGGAAGATGCCCCGGGGCTTGCACTCGATCACACCCTCTTCGGTCTTGACGTAGTAAAAGCCGCCAATTCCTTTTACGATATATCCCTTCATCCGTTCCTCCCTCAGGACAGCAGCGCGCTCCACCAGTCGCCCAGGCCGGTGCCCTCGCTGCTGGAAGAATCGCCGCTGCTGGAAGAGCTGCCCCCGATCAGGCCGCTCCACCAATCGCTGGAGGAGCTGCCCGGCTGTTCAGCCGGGGTCTCAGGCACCGGCTCGGGGCCTGCGCTCACGGTAATGCTGACACGGCTGTTCACCTTGACGGTAGATCCTGCCGCCGGGCTCTGGCCGATGATGGTACCTGCGGGCTGGTCGCTGTACTGCTCGGTGGTGCTGCCAAGGCCCAGCTTGTTCTGCACCAGCACGGAGCGGGCATCGTCCACACTCTTGAGGCCGGTCAGGCAGGTACCTTGGCCGTGGTGTTGACCTGCGGGCGGCTGACATAGACCACCACCGTGGAACCTGCGGCCACCTGACTGCCCGCAGCAGGTTCGGTGCGGATGATGGAGCCTGCGGCCACGCTGGGTTCCACCGCCTGGGTGATCAGAACAGAGACCCCCAGATCCTTGAGCTGCTGCTCACCATCTGCCTGCACATAGTTGGAGACATCCGGCACGGTGACATACTGGATGCCCAGGCTGACGGTCAGGGTCACGCTCTGGCCCTCGCGGACGGTGCGGCCCGCCACCGGGGACTGCCGGTAGACGTAACCGGCGGCGTAATCGTTGCTGTAAGCCTGCTCCCAGTTGATGACGATCTGTCCGGATGCCACCTGCTGGGAAGCGTTGACCTCATCCTGGGTCATGCCGCTGTAATCTGCCAGCACCACATCAGCCTTTTCCCCCATCAGGAGCTGGAATCATTCAGGATCATCCAGCACAGGGCCGCGCAGGCCAGTGCAAAGGCCACGGTGATGCCGAACAGCACCGGCAGGAACACGGTGCGCTTTTTCTTTTTTCTGCCTTTTGCCGGAGCACTGCCGCGCTCCGGACGGGATTCTTTTCTGGGCATAGGGGGTTCCACCACCTTTTCAGGAATTTCATCGGGGAGATAGGTGTAGTTGAACACGATGGCCGGGTTCTCTACATAGGCGTTGAGGCTTCCAGCATCTCAGCAGCGCTCTTGTAGCGGTTTTCGGGCCGCTTTGCCATGGCGCGCTCGGTGATCTCCACCAGCCCCACCGGCACCCAGGGAGCCAGTTCCCGCAGGCTCCTGCTGATCCGAGATCTGCTTGATGGCCACCTCCACCACGTCATCGGCATCGAAGGGCAGATGCCCCGAGAGCATCTCGTACATCATCACGCCCACCGAATAGAGGTCACTGGTGAAGTCGGTCTCATCGCCCTTGGCCTGCTCCGGGCTGATATAGTGGACGCTGCCCATGGCCTTGCCGCCCGAGAGCTGGTTCTCGGCCCGGGAGATGCGGGCAATGCCGAAATCCATCATCCGCAGCTGGCCGTTGTCCAGCAGCATGATGTTCTGGGGCTTGATGTCCCGGTGCACCACGCCGTTGCGGTGGGCATGATCCAGCGCTTTCAGGATCTGAGAGATAAAGTGGACGGTCTCCCGGCTGGTCAGCTTGCCGCCCCGCTCGTTCAGATACTCGCGCAGGGTCATGCCGTCCACATATTCCATGACGATATACTGCAGATGGTCGCTCACCGAGACATCATACACCTTGACGATGTTGGGGTGGTTGAGCAGCGAGATGGCCTTGGACTCGTTCTTGAAACGGCGCACAAGGTCAGGGTCGTGCATGAGCTCCTGCCGCAGCACCTTGACGGCCACGACCGTGCCCTCAGGCACCGGGCCGCCCGGCCCCACAACGGCCTTGTAGACATTGGCCATGCCGCCGGTGCCGATGAGCTCCCGCACCGTGTACAGGCCGTCCAGCGTTTTGCCGATCAGGTTATCCATGGTGCACCTCCGTAGGTTCCACAGCCAGCAGCAGGGCGGTGATGTTGTCGGAGCCGCCGTTCTCGTTGGCGGCATCCACCAGCCGGTCGGCAGGTCGTAGAACGGGCCTGCGCCAGCAGCTGCTCCATCTGCTCCACCGGCACCATGTTGGTCACGGCCGTCCGAACAGAGCAGCAGCAGATCCTTTGCCTGCAGCTGCACCGAAGTGACTCCGGCTCCAGCCGATAATCCACGCCCAGCGCCTTCGTGATGATATTCTTCTGGGGATGGTGCTCGGCCTCCTCCTCCGTGATGGTACCGCAGTCCACCAGCTCCTGCACATAGGAGTGGTCGTGGGTGAGCTGGGTCAGTTTACCGCCCCGGCAGAGGTAGGCGCGGGAATCGCCCGCGTGGCAGAGGGTGGCTTCCCCGCCCCGCACCAGGGCACAGACCGCCGTGGTGCCCATACCGGCCAGCGATTCCTCGTGGGCGGCTTTGTTGAACACATAGCGGTTGGCGCTGATGAGGGCCTTTTTCAAAAAAGCTCCCTCCTGCCCTGCTCCGCACTGGGCGTACTGCTCCTGAAACACCTGTTCGATGACATTGCAGGCCCCCTGTGAGGCCTCGCGGCCGCCTTTGGCACCGCCCATACCATCACACACCAGTGCCCAGACAGCACCGCCGGGCAGCTCCCCGGCACGGTAATCATCCTGATTTTCCTGCCGGACGCGGCCCACATCCGTTTTTCCTGCTAGTTTCATAGGCTTCTCCTCTTGCGATTTACGCCTTACCATTCATTTCGTCCCGGCGCAGCTGGCCGCAGGCGGCGCTGATCTCGCTGCCAAGACGGCGGCGTACCGTGGCGTTGACCCCCAGGCTCTCCAGCTTTTTCTGGAAGCGCTGGACATTGGCGGCATCGGTAGCCGAGTAGGGACTGCCGTCCACCGGGTTGATGGGAATGAGGTTCACATGAGCACCCATGCCCCGGATGAGGTCGGCCAGCTGTCTGGCACAGGCATCGGAATCATTGACACCGCGCACCATCGAATACTCAAAGCTGACCCGGCGGCCCGTGGTCTCCTGATAGCGGCGGACGGCGGGCATCAGCACTTCCACGGGGTAGGCATCATTGACCGGCATCATGCCGCTGCGGATCTCGTTATTGGGGGCGTGCAGAGAGACCGAAAGGGTCAGCTGCAGCTTTTTCTCGGCCAGCTGGTCGATTTTGGGCACCAGGCCGCAAGTAGAAAGGCTGATGTTGCGCATTCCGATGTTCACACCCTCCGGGGAGGAGATGTTCTCAAGGAAGCGCATGACCTCGTCAAAATTATCCAGCGGTTCCCCGATGCCCATGAGGACGATGTGGAGATGCGCTCCCCGATGTCCTTCTGGGCGGTATAGATCTCAGAGCAGATCTCACCGGCTTCCAGGTTGCGCACCCGGCCTGCCTGGGTGGAGGCGCAGAAGCGGCAGCCCATCCGGCAGCCCACCTGCGTGGAGACGCAGACCGTGTTGCCGTAGTGGTAGCGCATGACAACGGTCTCGATGCAGTTGCCGTCGGCCATCCGCAGCAGATATTTCACGGTGCCGTCCTTGGCTTCCTGCCGGCGCTCGATCTTGGGGGCAGCAATGTAAAACTGCTCTTCCAGCTTTGCCAGCAGGGTCTTGGGCTGGTCGGTCATGGCAGAAAACTCGGTGACCAGCTTCTGGTGCACCCAGTGGAAGATCTGCTTTGCCCGGAAGCCCGGCTGACCCATAGCTTTCAGCGCAGCGGTCAGCTCGGCCAGCGTCAGGGAAGAGATACAGCGTTTTTGTTCCATGGTATTCTCCTATGAATCAATACGAACCGGACGGCGGGTTCATTGGGTTTTCTGCATGGCGCAGAGGAAAAAGCCGTCCATCCCGGTGCGGGTGGGCACCGAGAGCGCCCCGTGCTCCCCCACTGTCATTCCGTCAGGGAACGCCACAGCGGGCCGGACCACCCGGAACTCCGGGTGGCGGACAAGGAACGCCGCCACCTGCTCCTCGTTCTCGGCGGGGTCGATGGTACAGGTGGAGTAGACCAGCCGCCCGCCTGCTTTCAGCAGAGCAGCTGCTGTGTCCAGAATGGACGACTGGGTGGCCAATAATTCATCGTGGCGTGCTTTTTCCAGCGTCTTATAGCGGATATCCGGCTTTTTTGCCAGAATGCCCAGGCCGCTGCAGGGGGCATCCACCAGAATGCGGTCTGCGGCGGGCAGCTTTGGGTTGGGGCGGGTGGCATCATTGCAGAGAGCGGTGACATGGGCAAAGCCCATCCGTTCCACAGCGCTCCGGATGAGCCCGACCCGGTGCTCTGCCACATCGCAGCTGTACAGCGCGCCCTGCCCCTGCATCTCCTCGGCCAGCAGCAGCGTTTTGCCGCCGGGTGCCGCGCAGAGGTCGATCACGGTATCGCCGGGCTTTGCCTCCACACAGAGGCTGCCAGCTGGCTGGCCTGCCCCTCCACATGGAAACAGCCCTCCTTGAAGAGCGGGTGCTCCGCCGGGCTGCCCTCGAACTTTGCCAGCACACTGCCGGCACAAGGCCGGGCTGCGCGCTCTTCACGCCGCTTTCCAGCAGCTTTTCGCAGAGGGCCGCGGCATCCATTTTCAGGCAGTTGGCCCGCAGGCTGGTGCAGCCGCCGTCGGCGGTGTGGGTCAGGATGCCCAGCGCTTCCTCGGGGTAATGGGTGCGCAGGAACTCTGCCACATCCTGCCCCGCAGAGCCCAGCACCATGAGGCGCTGGGTCTCGTTCCGGAAACGGGCAGTTTCCAGATCATAATTGCAGGCCTTGCGCAGGACGGCATTGACCAGCCCGGACGCACTCGCCTTTTTGAAGGTGCGGGTCAGCTTGACGGCCTCGTTCACCGCCGCCGACACCGGCACCTGCATATAGCGGGCCTGCGCCAGCGCAGCCCGCAGGATCTCGCGCACCTGCGGGTCCAGCCTGGCAAGGCCCTTGGGCAGGAACTGTTCCAGAATGAATCCAGCGTGCCCTGATGTTCCAGCACGGTGTAGAAGATGGCACCGGCAAAGGCCTTATCCCGGCCCTCCAGCTTCTGGCGGCGGAGTTCGGCATCCAGCACAAGGTTTGAGAAGCCGTCCTGCTCCTGCCGGACCAGTGCGGCCACTGCCGCTGCCCGTGGATTGGCCGCCATCAGAGGGTATCCCCCGCTTTGAGGCGCAGACCGGCTGCAAAGGAGGTGCCATCCATCGGCTTTTTGCCTCAGGCACCACATGAAGCAGCTGGACCGCACCATCGGCACAGGCCACCGTCAGGGGCTTTGTGGAAAGCACCGTGCCGGGAGCCTCACCGTTGGAAGCGGCCACGCGGCACTCGGTCACCTTGACCTTTTTGCCGCCTGCGGTCACGAACCAGGCCATGGGCCAGGGTTCATGCCGCGCACCCAGTTGTGGATGTGCGCGGCAGTATCGGTCAGCCTGAACTCCGCCAGCTCCTTGTCCAGCATGGGGGCCAGGGTGGCGTTCTCATGCTGCTGGGGCTGGGGCCTGAGGGTGCCGGCTTCCATGGCGGGCACCGCCTCACAGAGGACGCGGGCACCCACGGCGGTGACCCGGTCGAACAGCTCGCCGCTGGTTTCCTCCGGGCCGATGGCGATCTTCTCGCAGACCAGCACATCGCCGGTGTCCAGCCCCTCGTCCATCTGCATGATGGAAACGCCGGTCTCGGTGTCGCCGTTCAGAACAGCCCACTGCACGGGGGCGCTGCCGCGGTACTTGGGCAGCAGGGACACATGCAGGTTGATGCAGCCATACTTCGGAGCTTCCAGCACGGATTTGGGCAGGATGCAGCCGTAGGCCACCACCACGATGAGGTCAGGGGCCAGCGCCCGGATGTTGGCATCCTCGCTGCCGTCCCGCAGGGTGCGGGGCTGGAACACGGGAGTCCCATGCTCCAGAGCAACTTCCTTGACCGGGGGCGCGGTGAGCACCTGCTTGCGGCCCACCGGCTTATCCCGCCGGGTGTACACGCCGCAGATCTCGTGACCGGCAGCATACAGGGCCTTCAGGCACTCCGCGGCGATATCCGGGGTTCCCATGAACAGAATGCGCATCAGTTGTTTCCTTTCGCTTCACGGGCAGCCTTTTTGCCCTCTTCGGTGTCCTCGTAGAAATATTCGCTGGACTCCATGATGGTAATGCCGTCCAGATGGTCGTTCTCGTGCTGAATGCAGCGGGCCAGCAGGCCCTCGGCCTCCAGCTCGAACCAGTTGCCGTTGCGGTCCTGTGCGCGGACTTTGACGGCGGCCGGGCGGGTCACTGCGCCGTTGTGGCCGGGGAAGGACAGGCAGCCCTCGTAGGCGGTCTCCTCATCCTCGGACACGGCGAGGATCTCCGGGTTCACGAAGTCGATGAACTTGTACTCGTAATCTGCGGGGATCTCCTCCGGGGCGTCGGTGGTATCCCACACGACGAACAGGCGGCGCAGCATCCCCACCTGCGGGCCGGCCAGACCCACGCCGTCGGCGTCGATCATGGTCTCGCGCATGTCGTCCAGCAGAGTCGCCAGACGGTCGTCAAAATTGGTCACCGGGCGGCAGACCTTGTTCAGGATGGGGTCGCCCTCTTTCACGATGTTGCGGATAGCCATAGTTGGTACCTCCAAATCAGTTGTTTGTATCAGATATCTCCGTCCGAGTGCAGGTCTACGACGACGGTGGCTTTGGCGGGCAGCTTTTCCTGCTCGTAAAGGCCCAGCGTTTCGCGCATCAGGTCGCGGAAGCGGCGGTCGTTGCGGCACTTGACGGTGAGTTTGTAGCGGTAGTTTCCGTTGATCTTTTCAATATTGCCGGGGTGGGGCC
>ENA-OQEB01000612-OQEB01000612.1-human-gut-metagenome-genome-assembly--contig:-NODE-612-length-14523-cov-1.530356_pt1 | contig 14523 bp, 17 predicted proteins | sample MGYA00242787_ERZ504619 | MGnify/ENA primary metagenome ERZ504619 (study PRJEB26092, sample SAMD00036317) | human gut metagenome | host: Homo sapiens | study: EMG produced TPA metagenomics assembly of... | reverse complement strand
TGCTATCTCATCATTTACAAACCCAAGCTCCGCCATCTGTCCTGCTGCACGCTTTGCGAATACCAGGCTCTCAAGCAGTGAATTGCTTGCAAGACGGTTTCTTCCGTGCACTCCGTTACAAGCGGTCTCTCCAACTGCATAGAGACATTCCATTGATGTGCGGCTGTGGTGATTCACCTTGACGCCGCCCATGAAATAGTGCTGTGCCGGAACTACAGGAATAGGCTCCTTGAAGACATCATATCCCATCTCCTTGCAATGTTCAATGATATTTGGAAAATGTGATACAAGCTCATCCCTTGGAATGGTACGCAAATCCTCCCAGACAAAGTCTGTGCCGTCCTTTTTCATCTGCTCACGGATTTTGCCGGTCAGCACGTCTCTTGGTAAGAGCTCATCGACAAACCTGTTCATATTCTTGTCTAAAAGCTTAGCACCCTCACCTCTTACGGACTCTGAAATGAGAAAGCTTCTGTCCTCATGCTTTTTCGTGTAAAAGGTCGTTGGGTGAATCTGCACATAGTCTGGGTTTTTAAGCTCTATGCCATGCTTTTTTGCAATGGCAAGCGAGTCACCTGTCAGATGTCTGAAATTTGTTGAAAATCTGTACAGTCCTCCAACTCCGCCACAAGCCATGACAGTGTATGCCGCTGTCACCTTTTCCAGCGAGCCATCCTGTTTTCTGATGATGGCGCCGTAGCATTTGTTATCCCTTTCGATGATGTCAACCATCGTCGTATACTCCATGAGTGTCACATTTGAAAGCTTCTTAACCTGTGCAAGCAATGTGCTTGTTATCTCTTTTCCGGTCACATCTTCATGGAAAATAATTCTGTTGTGTGAATGAGCTCCCTCTCTCGTATAGGCAAGTGAGCCGTCATCATTTCTCGCAAAATCTGCTCCGTATGAAACAAGATCCTTAACCACCTCAGGGATGAGTTTATCATTATCCCAACCGACTCCTTGTCATTCTCGTAGTGGCCGGCTTTAAGGTATCCTCAAAAAAGCTGTCGAAATCGGACTGCTCTTTAAGCATGCACATGCCGCCCTGCGCCAGAAATGAATCATTGCTCTCAAGATCTGACTTTGTTATCAGTGTAATTCTTATGTCTCTTGGAAGCTTAAGCGCACAATAAAGACTGAGCAGCCGCTTCCCACAATAAGTACATCTGTATTCATAATATGTTACCTCTTTTATTTACCTGCATCCACCGATGTAGCCGCTTCTTTATAGCAACATCCCCCTGGATGCGATTTACTGTAATGGGCGTATTATAACACTAAAATTCACAACTGACAAGACACCTGTAAAACTTTTGTGTTGACAGCTGGTTTACAGCTAAGTATAATGACAAGTAACTTATTTATTTTGGCCGGTTCTTTATGTAAAATCCAAAAGGGGCTTACATTGATATAACTGTGCTTCAATCACACTAGGAATTTCAAGAGGTATATCATATTATGATGACAACAAGAGAATTACAGGATGAGATTATCCGATTAAAGAATGAAAATGATATCTGTATATTAGCTCACGCTTATCAGAGTCACGAGATACTTGAGGTTGCCGACTTCACAGGCGACTCATATGGACTCAGCAAGCAGGCTGCCACAGCACCACAGAAGAATGTGCTCATGTGCGGTGTCCGCTTCATGGCAGAGACCTGCAAGATTTTATCTCCTGACAAGCATGTATTTTTGTCAAACAGCGCAGCAGGCTGTCCTATGGCGGAGCAGCTCGATGTAGAGCTCTTACAATCGTTAAAGGCCGAGAACCCTGACTATACAGTGGTTGCCTACATAAACACCACATCTGAGCTTAAAACCATATGCGATGTGTGCGTCACATCTTCATCAGCTGTAAAAATTGTTAAAATATTGACAATAACAAGATTCTTTTCATCCCTGACTGCAATCTGGGCGCATGGGTTGAGGAACAGGTTCCGGAAAGACCTTCAAATTTGTACATGGTGCTGTCCTACTCACCTGCGCATGTCAATAGCAGATGTTGAGAGAGCAAAAGCGGCTCATCCTGCTGCAAAGCTTCTCGTACATCCGGAGTGTCTTGCTGAGGTTTCAAAGGCTGCTGACTATATCGGAAGCACCACCGGCATCATTGACTATGCTAAAAACAGCACAGACCGGGAATTTATCATCGGAACTGAAAACAGCATACTGCAGCACTTACAGTATGAGTGTCCTGAAAAGAGCTTCTATCCGCTCTCAAAGGACTGCGTATGCCACAATATGAAGCTCACTACCCTGATGGATGTATACAATTGTGTTAAGGGAGCAGGCGGAGAAGAAATCATACTGCCTGACGATATAAGAACAAAGGCCAAGGCCTGCATAGATACCATGCTCACACTTGGAGAATAATTTAATTGCAATATTAAAAGACCACAGTTCATCTGTTTTGATGCCCTGTGGTCTTTTTTAATTAATTGATGATAATACTTCATCTGAATATCTTTCTTTAATTTTCATTTCCAGCACCTGAAATTCATGAATATAATTGTCAAGCACCTTATTCACAAGCTGACGTGCAGCTTCCTCATTGTATATATGAGTTGTATCATTCCTGTCTCTTAACATTCCAAGCCAGACACTCTCATCAATAAAATCATAATACGCATATGCAGTTTTTATAATTTCTCTTGGAGAACCTGTTGCAGCCTGATTAGCGCCCTCATATCGTAACAGCTCCTTTAAGACCTTCCAGCCCAGCTCAAATTGTATATAATATTTATCAATTATACCGCTCACAATAAAATCATTTGTCAAGTCTTCATCAAATGCCCTTGACAATATCCTCAAGTGTCTGACATACTGGTCAAATTTTTTCATACAATACCCTCCCATCCCTTTCTATTTCTGTCACCAGTACCGGTGAAATATGCTTATCATCCATATTTATTATGTCCAGCTTTAGTAAAGACCACAACTCCTCATTAAGACAATCCGATAAATCACCAAAATTCTCACATCCATAAATAGCCAGATCAATATCACTTTTAGGATGATTCGTGCCTCTGGCGCGTGAACCAAACAGCACTACTTTTTTTGTATTATATTTTTTTGCTATATTAACAATTTGCTTATATACTTCATCCATATAATACTCCTTATTTCACATCCGTCTAATTGAATCCAACAACCTTCTGTGACAGCTTATACGCACCGATAGCTACCTTTCTGCCTCCCTTGCCCGGCAGGTTCATTAACTGTCCCATGACTCCATGGCGCAGCTTCTTGTATGTTTCTTCATCGTGCTCCTTCATGTATGCCCACAGTTCATCCTTCTTAGCCATGTTCTCATCGGTGCCTGAGATAATTGCCAGAATAGTAGAAATAGTCGTAATAATCTCCAGATAACTGTACATATACTTCCTGCACATCTCATTTGTTATCTCATGCAATTTGACATCGTCAAACATAATCTTATTTACACGAATCTGCTGGTCAATACGGCGTATCATCACCTGCTCATTGACCGACTGGTCATCGCGACCGATAAAATATCTGTAGAAGTCCACATCCAGATAGTACATCGTGCGCACATACGGAAGCGGCTTATATACATAGATATTATCCACATAAAAGGTATGCTTTGGCAGCTTGAGTCCACAGCTTCTCAAAAGCTCTGTCCTGTATATTACCGAATGCATCAGTATGTAATGCCCCTTATAAATATGCTTTATATCACTCCAGGTAAATATCTCATTGCGTGGAAAGCCGGTCTGACGCATAACCTTTTTACGCTTTGCTCCCTCTTTCTCGTAGACATAGTTGGCAAGAAGCATATCAATCTGTGTATTCTCCTGCTCAAACTCCCTTAGCTTGTCCAGTATCTTCTTGTATGATTCCAAATCCACCCATCATCGCTGTCAACGACCTTGAAATATTTGCCTGTGGCATTTTTGAGACCTGTGTTTACAGCCTCTCCATGTCCACCGTTCTCCTGGTGTACAGCCTTTACTATGTCAGGATATTCGGCTGCATATCTGTCAGCTATCGCTGCTGTCTCATCCTTTGAACCATCATCAACAATAATTATCTCCACATCATCTCCACCCGGCAGGATAGACTCTATACAATGCTCCATGTAATCCTTTGAATTGTAACATGGGATTGCAAAACTTAATAATTTCATCTTTTTCCCCTTGTAAAAAAATAATATCGCTGTTTGATTATGCATAAAATTTTATCCTATATGCAATAACAAATACCGATACTATAATTATACACAAAATCATGATATTGTCTAAGGATTTTTTATGGTACCTTAGGACTGCACAGTTTGTTCATATTTTGTTTACAGAAAAGTGAAATTCAAAACACACGGTTTTCACAATTGATTTGTATACTAACATCATAAACGAAAGATACAAAACAAAAGCAACAAAACATATTAATTACGCAATACTCATACTAATCTTTTTCATATATAGCCGATGCAAGCCACATGCATCGGCTTCCTCTTTATATATCAGCTTCTCTTTATCTTACGTGAAGCCGTCTTTTCAAACTCACTCTCCCTCACTTTAATGCTATAGATACGCTTGTAGGCAGGTGCATTCACATTGTACTCATCGATAAGCGCCTGCAGAGCTGGCCTTATATCGGCGATGCCTGTATTTTGAGCATACTCTCTGTCCGGGAAAATCTCAGCTTCAATCACTCCTTCAGACTCACGCACTATGATTTCCTTTATGAGATGATTTACGCTCAGAGCGTTTTCAAGCTCCTCCGGTGACACATTCTCACCGTTTTTGGTGATAATCAGATTTTTTCTTCTGCCGGTCAGATAAATATATCCATCCTCGTCCACATAGCCTAAGTCACCCGTGTGAAGCCAGCCGTCCGACAGTGTCTCCTCAGTCTCCTTTGGCATCTTATAATAGCCTGCATCACACTTGTACCGCGGACAAAAAGCTCACCGTAAACTGTTTTTGCCTCACAGTTTGGCATCAGCTTACCTACCGAGTTTTTACGGATATCCCAGCTTAGATTTGTGCTTATGACCGGAGAACACTCCGTCATGCCATACGCCCTGCAATATGGTGATACCAAACTCTGCAAATAAATCAACATAATCAGGATTTAGGTACGCACCGCCACTGCAGATTGTATGAACCTCTCTCCAAACATTTTCTTACGGACCGGCTCTGCAGGAAGTCCTGCTGCCCTTACCTCCTCGAGCTTTCTGGCAAATGTCTCAATCATAAGAGGCACCATAAGAATCATGTCGGGAGTAAAAAGCTGTATATTTTTTGCCATGCGCATGATGGAATCATTGATGCAGATTACCGAACCCAGTGAAATTCCTTTCAGAATATCCATGCTCAGACAGTATGCATGGTGTATCGGAAGCACAGACAAGATTACCGTGTGAGGTCCAATTTTCATGTCAAGGCATGTGGCATTTTCAGCCAGGTTGTTCTGCGTCAGCATGACTCCCTTGCTCTTTCCTGTGGTTCCGGACGTAAACATGATAGTGCAAAGCGCATCCTCTGCCACTGCCGGCTCGTAGCTTCCCCTGTTGTCATCTATAAGCCCTTTAAACGAAAGCACCTGTGGACAATGCTCTGTACTGTTCATAGACACATACACATTTATATCATGACAGCTTTTAGCTGCGGCCTCAGCCACATCCGAACGTGCCTCATCAAATATAAGCATCCTCACATCGGCTCTGTCCAAAAGCTCACATATATCCGCTGCCGGAAGCGATGCATCGATTGGAACCGCAACACTTCCGCTTTCTGTGATTGCCAGATATGATACTATCCACTCATATGATGAAGGGCCTATTACAGCGATATGCTGCCCTTTTTTGCCAAGCTTTTCGATGGCATTGGCAAAGCTGTCTGTATCATTCTTAAGCTCACTGTAGGTTCTTGACTCTATCTCATTTTTGGATTTCTTCCATCTTATCGCATCATCTGCGCCATAAGCTTCATTTGCATATGAAAGAATTTCAGGAATTGTGTGAAATAACATATTTTCTCCTATCTGCGCCCATTATGCGTCTTTTAATGTCTCAAGATAATCGACTGCTTCCTGTACTGTGCGGATTTCTGCAGCCTTTGTCTGCTCAACCTCCACATCAAAGGTATCCTCTATCTCCCCGAGCATGCTCATGAAATCAAATGACGTAAAGCCCAGGTCCTCCATAAAACGTGACTCTTCGTGCACATCTGCCGGCTGAACATCAACATAATTACAGATAATTTCCACTAATTCATCAAACATAATAATCTCCTTTTACCTAATACGTTTCCTAATCCACTACACTAATTTAATGATTTCGCCTATTGTAAGCTCAGGGTTTTCTGCTCCCTTGAACATGATTTTGCACAGGTAATAGTACATATACTCAAGCTGCTTTCTTGAGACTGCCTTGACCTGATGCTCGAAGCTGAAATCCAGTCCGTTGTCCTCCGGGCGGTGCATTACCGTTAGATACATAGCCTGTGTAGTCATGCCGTTCGGGTACCACTTAGTCTTGTATTTTATATCTCCCAGGTCGTTTAAGCCCTTTTCCTTTAAGGTCATAGGCTGATATGTAAGCGACATCGGCTCATATGTAAGCCCCGCCTTTGGCTGCGGATAGTCTTTGAGCGCAGTGCAAAGTACTCTGTCGGGTTGTAGTTTGCATGGCGGAACAGCTCGTTTTGCTTATCCCTGATGGTATACACGGCATCAATAAAGCGTACATCCTTTGAAAAGCACGTCCTAAACGGAAACGAATGAATACGTGTGCCGCCTGACTTCTTCTCCTTAAGTGTCGCACGTCTGGCGATGGCATTGTTTACGGAGACATCATCGAAGCCGTTTTCCTTCTGGAAAACGTCCTGATTCCCATGAGAAGCAGACAAGCAAGCGAAATATGATATTTCTCGCAAAAATCCATAAGACGCTTTGTCGGCTCAGCCTCCAGATGAAAGATATCAAGCGCTGAGGTGACATCATCCGATGCATTGAATGCACTCCTTAGCTTGTTATCATGCATCAGTCTCTTGCCGCATCAAGCTTTGCTGTGCCGTCGATTCCGTTGTAGATTGGCTCCGACTGTCTGATAAGCTTCTCAAAGAACTCTCTGTCCCTAAGCTGTGCCTTACTTCCGGCTTCATATGCCAGATCCTTTTTAAGCTGCTCGATATATGAGCACATATCCTTTGGAAAAGGTACTCCCTCATACATGGCATTGCAGTATATCTCAATAATATCCTTTAAAAATGCAATAAGTGACTGCGCATCAACCACCATGTGATGACCTAAGAAGTACACTCCATTAACCATCAGGCATCTTTATCATCACGATTTTCGTCATAGGAGAGTCCTCAAACTCAAACGGCACCTGTGTCCAGCCTTGCATCTCATTCTCTGCCTCCTCCATGGTTAAATCAGTAAAATCCCTGAAATCGACAGTTCTCTCTTTAAAATCCTCATCCACATCCGCAATATACTGATAGCACTCTCCATCCTTATCCCTTGTAAAACGGATACGCATGGCCTCGTTTCTGGCATACGCGTAGTTGATTGAATCCCTTAGCACGTTCCAGTCGAGCTCCGTGCCAATTGTCAGACTTGTACCTATATTGAGCACAGCCATATTCGGACAGTACTTTGCATAGTACAAATGAAATTTTTGTGCAACCGTAATCGGATATACATTGTGTCCCTTTCTCGTCTTCATCATCTCATAACTCCTTCCAAAAATTTATCAAGTGCGTCCTCGAAAGCTTTCGTATTCTTGTAATAGCTCTCGCAGTGTCCTGCACCCTTTACTATCAGCTTTGTCTTTTGTGACGCGCAGCTTGCATAAAGCTCATCACACATGCTACATGGCACAAATGTATCCTTAATCACCATGGATGTAAACAAAATAGGCAGCTTCGCCTTTTGCACCTCTTTTGCAGCATTGCATTCATCAAGCCCATACCCTGCCATTTTTCTGTTCACAAAATCTGCAATCTGAATCATCGGAAAAGCCGGCAGATGGTACATGCTGTGAAGCACATGTGTAAATACCGCCTTAGGCGAGGTAAATGCACAGTCTGACACAATTCCCTTCACCTGCTCCGGCAGATTAAGTCCACTTGCCATAAGCACAGTGGCACCTCCCATGGAATTTCCCATCAAAACAATCCTTATGCCATTGCCTGCCTTCTTAATCATCCAGTCAATCCACTTAAGCGCATCATAGCGGTCCTTGCAGCCGAAGCCTATGAATTTACCCTCGCTTTGTCCATGTGCCCTCGCATCTACAAGCAGCATGCTATAGCCCTTCTTTAAATAGTAATTGGATATGCTGCTGTAATCAGACATAGCTTCACTTGTGTAGCCGTGAAAGCATATGACGGCTTTATCCGGATTACCTCCATCTATCCCCGGAAAATATGTGGCATGCAGTCTTAATCCATCATCAGACTTAATCCACACATCCTCATGAGTCTGTGCTCTCATCCACTCTCCGTGCGGCTTCATAAAGCTGTAATAGCTCTCCCAGTCAACCCCCGACATCTTCATCGTGCGCTCCTTCTTGGCATTGTAGCGCATCATGGTCCTCCTGTAGAAATAAGCACTGCCGCCTGCCTCTGCTGCAGCAATACCACCTAAAACACCTGCAATTATTCCCCACTTCATCCTCATCACCTACGCCTTCTTACTGTCTATAATCTGCTTCAGGCGAAGTGCCTTATCAATATTTCCCTCCACCTTGAGCTTGCCTGTTGTAAATGCAAGAATCGGATCAATCCTTCCTTCTGCCAGCTTAAAAAGAGTCTCTGCGCTGCATATAAAAATCGCATCCCTGTCAAAATACTCATACGGCTCCACTGCCAACACACCATCCTTTACCTCGGCATAAAAAATTCCCTCTGCCTCTCCTGTTATATTGAACTGAAAAGCAAGGTGCTCGCTTATATCGCTCACATCAGACTCCATAAACAGTCCCTTTACCTTTGAAAACATATCTGCATAAGTCATATCAATTCTCCTTTTCGACCACCGGTCAACTTGTTACTTCATTACAGTATCACTTTTTCGACCGGCGGTCAATATAAATGTTTTCGTTTTCAAACTATTCTGTTATTTTTTCATAAACTATCCAAACGTATCATATCATTATCTATTACCCCGGTAAAATTTCATGGAAGAATCATATGGATTGTGATAATATATATTAAAATGAACGTAACTAATAAAAGAGGAGCCACTATGCCACATTCCACAAGACCAAATTCGGAAAAATACGAGAAGATACTTGAAGCGCTAAGAACCCTTTTAGAAACAAAAAAAATATCCCAGATATCTGTCAGCGAAATCGCCCAGACAGCCGGGATAGACAAGGGTAGCATATATTATTATTTTTCATCAAAGGAGGCTATCTTTGATGCACTTATGGCAAAAAGCTACGAAGAGCCGCTTGCCACCGCAAAGGAGCTTGCAAAGCGCACCGATATATCTCCGTTTGTGCGCATGGCGATGATATTTCAGGCATGCCGCAACTCCTCTGCCGCCTTTTTAAAAATCCAGTCCGATGCCGGAAATGGTGTTACAGGAGAATGCATTTTTGCACAACAAATACATCAATTACCTGATTACCGAGCTAAAGCCGGTGACCGGTGAAATCATAAGGCAGGGAGCAGCTGAGGGACTTATCGTGTGCCAACAGCCTGATGCGCTTGCAGAGATTGTGCTTCTCGTGCTCGTCGTGAAGCTTGACAATACACTGATTCCGTCCACAAAAGAAGAGACCGAACAGACTATCTCAGAGCTCATCTCGCTGCTTGAGAAGGGCACTGACAATCCTGAAGGGTCTCTAAATTTCCTGCGTGTCTAAGGACACTATTTATGCTTTTTTCTAAAAAAATATTGGACTATTGCTGCCGGAATGATTCCTCCCGCTATAATCATTCCTTTTGAAAGCGCCGGTGTTTTACGTACAACGTGAGGTGACCTTTCCTTACTGTATCCTACATATATAGGCTTTTCTTCTTTGTCTTTGTAGTCTGCCTTTATATATCCGATAGCGTTATCCCTATCCGGTACATATACCCTGATTATATTATCACACATATCACCATTAAAAGCTTTATATGCTGCCACTATCTCATAATCTGAGTGATGCGGCAGATACTCAAAAAAATACTGTCTATTATCAACACACCATAACAAAAGCCATATTACAAATACCATAATAAGTGCTCTCATGTCTTCTTTTTCATTTGAATTTTCCATATCCAAACATGCCTCTATTTTAATTGTATATATACGTGTTATACTAACTCCGGCACTCTGTAGCCTGCCTCACTCATTGACTTCTCAAACTCATCCACTGACATTCCAAGCTTCTCAGCTCCCCTGTTCACCGAATAGTCCCCATCCTGAACCGATAAGAATATTTCTGTACGACGTCCGGTCTGAATGCCAGTCTCAATTCCAGTCTCAATTCCAGTCTTAATTCCAGCCTTCATACCTTCTCTTCTTTGTTCCTCACCATACTCTTTTGCATACTCTTTTGCATACTCTTTTGCATATTCCATTGCGTACTTTCTTACAGCTTCACTCATAGCACCACGTCCTTCCTTTTCTTTGTAATAAGCCACTGCTTTTGACAATGTCTCACTTTTTATCTGCTCCGACCTGCACTGATGAAAATCTCTCATCATCCGACCTATATCATCATTACCTTCATACCTTCCATTTACATAAATAATATGCGAACCATCTCCAAAGGCTTCACCCGTTTCATCAACACGCCTTTGAATGTGATAAAATGGCAGTCCTTTTCTGAACTTATCGTGATCATAAATAAAAATCACGTATGAATCCTTAATCTCCTTAAACTCCTGTCCTTCCTCCAGCATCCTCGCATCCATCATACTGCTATGATATCTGGCTCTTTTGACATGCGATCCCTCAGCATTAATCTGCACCTCGATATCAATATGTCTGCCATCGACATCTATTGCATGCACATCCAAGGTAATACATCTCCCACCAATCACTGGATTTTTTAATTCATCCTGCCCCCGGACGTCTATAACCTTAATATCACGCTCCATTATTACGCGAAGCAGTAACTCCGTTGTCTCGATATTCTGCCCGAATACAAGACTCATCAGATTGTCATCAAACAGCGTCATTTTGTCAATCAATCCGTTGATGATTACATCGTTCTGGCCATAATTACTGCCAAAAACCTCTTTTGTCTCTCCCGACATTATTCTCCTCCTGTTTAGTTGTGTAAGCAAGAAGAATAGAATATCGCATGATACAAAATTTCTTGTCAATATAAAGCATCAACACCCCCAGTCAGCTTCATTCACATAATGTTTCTCAATCGACATATCCATTTTCCCTGCTATTGATAGGTAACTTAAAGCATTGAAAATTTCCATGTCTTTGTCGAAAAATACTAAGTGGTTCTACCCTCTTCAAAGTGATACGCACCGATGAAAATGTGTACTGTGGTGTCGCTCAACAGAAATATAATGCTTTGGCTTGATTGTAGCATTAAAACCGCAAAAGGGCAATAAAAATATCAGGCAAATTCCTATTATCCTATTATAAAAGAGAGACAGCCGCGAAACCGCAAAAACAGCCGGGCACATCTCTCACATATGTCTGACTGTTTTTTATCGCTTACTATTCAGTTTTATTGTAGCTGTCCGCTAAATTCTCCTATAGTGGTACGCAAAGTATATATTGCCTGCAATTGCGGTGAGCGTCCACGAAATGACGTATATGAGATATAAGGACTGCAGTGTCTTAAAATACGCAAACACCGTGAGCAGCCATATAATCCTGAATACGACAGAGCCCATAACCACTATGATGGTAGGTGCTACACTTTTTCCGATGCCCCTGGCGGCGGCTGTGGCATTGTCCATGAATGCTGATACACAGTAGACGAATGCCATCACACCAATTCTGATCTGTCCATAGTGTATCACGGCATCATCACTCGTAAAGAGCAAAAGGAACGGTCTTTGGAATATAAACAATGCCACTCCAAGCACCAGTCCCATCAGAAACGAGTATGCCAGGGTGATGAAAAATGTCCTAAGCACCCTTTCCTTTTTCCTCGCGCCCAGATTCTGCGCTATAAAGCTGGTACATGCGGTGTAAAATGCTGCCATCATGTCATAGATGAGCGAATCCGCATTGGTGGCGGCTGAATTGCCCCTCCACGACCACATGGCTGAAGGAATTGATGGATGTCTGGATACATATATTGGCTATGGCAAAGAGCGAGTACTGTATCGCGGCCGGCACTCCGATACGAAGCACTGCTGAAGCTGCATCCCTGTCAATCGCTATATCCTTCATGCGCAGGCCGTAGCTGCCGTATGTCTTCAGGAGAAACCTGATGATGAGAGCCGCTGAGATGTACTGTGCTATGATGCTTGCGATGGCTACTCCTATCACTCCCAGTCTGCATACTATTACAAAGAACAGGTTGAGCACTATATTGATAATTCCTGAGATACTCAGTATATGAGAGGCCTCTTTGTATCTCCAACTGCGCTCAGCACACCGTTGCCGAAATTATAAAGCGCAAGCGCCGGCGAACCGCACAGATATATCATCAGATATGCTGTAGCACCGTCTATAAGCTCAGGCTTTGTATTCATCACTTCAAGCAGTGGCTTTGAAAAAGCCAGGCCTGTCACTAACAGTAAAAGTCCAGCTATAAAGCACAGAATGACCGATGTGTGGACGGTCTTATGCACCTCTGATAGTCCTCTGCTCCATGTGCAGTGCCGTGACAGCATTGACACCTCCTCATGCCAAGCAGTATGCCTGTTGTGAGTGTGATGATGATCGTCGTGGAACCGACCGAGCCGAGTGCTCTTGCACCTGCAAATTTTCCCACCACTGCCACATCCGTCATATTGAAAAATACCTGAAGCAGGTTTGAGAACATGAGCGGTATGGAGTAAATCAGTATCTTCCTTGCGAGTGGTCCGTTCACCATATCCAATTCTTTGGTCTGTGTTGCTCTTGACTTCATTTTTCCTTCTTGTAAATCTATAATTATATATTAACACTGCCATGTGAACAGTACTCTAATTATAGATACGTTTCATTCTTTTTTCAAGACTGTTGTTTACGCTTTACAAAAAAGATTATATAATAAAGTCAAAATGACTTAAGGGGTAAAAATGTTTCTCTGCTGCGTCACGATATGAGGCACTTTCTGAATAATATAGCTGCCTTCATCGAAAACAATGAAAACGACAATGCCTTAGCTCATAAACGATATGCCCGTTGCAACAGAAAGAGGGCATGGGCTTGGTACAAAAAGCATCAGACAGACTGCTGAGAGACTGGGCGGCAAATGCCAGTACAGTGTATCTGATACTATGTTTATCGTGAGAGTAATAATCTAATCTGATTCATACAAAATAGCCGGTGCTTAACACACCGGCTATTTTAATTCATATACAATAAATAATTCAAATCATTATTTAGAAATCTGTGAGGTTTGCAGCTCTCTTCTCAAGGAATGCTCCCATTCCCTCTTTCTTGTCGTTTGTATCATTTACAACACCAAAGAGGTTTGCTTCCATCTCAACAGCGTTCTTGATATCCATATCATATCCGTTGTTGATAGCAGCCTTTGCAACTGAGATTGCGTAGCTTCCCTTAGAGATGATCTTTGCAGCCATAGCCTTAGCTGTTGGCATAAGCTCCTCTTTTGCTACTACCTTATTAACGAGACCGATGCGGTATGCTTCTGCAGCGTCTACATTGTCGCATGTGAAGATCATTTCCTTAGCACGTCCCATTCCTACTAAACGAGCAAGTCTCTGCGTACCGCCAAAGCCAGATGATTCCAAGTCCTGTCTCAGGCTGTCCGAAAATTGCGTTCTCAGAAGCGATTCTGATATCACATGCCATAGAAATCTCGCATCCTCCACCGAGTGCGAATCCATTGACAGCTGCGATTGTTACCTGACGCATATTCATGAGCTTGAAGAATGGCTCTGAAGCCTTAATTCCGAATGCTCTTGCCTGTGGTGCTGTGAAATTAACCATCTCTGAGATGTCTGCTCCTGCTACGAATGACTTGAACTCGTTGCCCTTCTTGTCAGGACCACCTGTAAGGATAAGCACCTTAACATCGTCTCTTGCCTCTATCTCTGTTAATGCTACATTTAACTCATCAAGAGTCTCACTGTTTAATGCATTAAGAGCAGCCGGTCTTGAAATTGCAAGTACTGCAATCTGATCTGCTACTCAAGTGTTAAATTTTTGAACTCGCTCATTGTATAAATCCTCCTTAAAAAACCTATGTATAACCGACATTTCTGTCGTAATTTATAAAAAAATAGTAACACTTTGACAAATTTTTGTCAATGTCTGAATGACCTTTTTCAATAATATTTACCGTTTAATTTAATATACAAAATTTAAGGAGACAGTCTGCTTAATGCAAAACTGCCTCCCCGCCTTAGAAAATAATATAAATCAAAATTTATTTTAATTAAAATTAAAATCAAAAAC
>ENA-OQEB01000611-OQEB01000611.1-human-gut-metagenome-genome-assembly--contig:-NODE-611-length-14529-cov-2.607763_pt1 | contig 14529 bp, 17 predicted proteins | sample MGYA00242787_ERZ504619 | MGnify/ENA primary metagenome ERZ504619 (study PRJEB26092, sample SAMD00036317) | human gut metagenome | host: Homo sapiens | study: EMG produced TPA metagenomics assembly of... | reverse complement strand
ATATGTATATCTCTCGGATTCCTGTTTACCGGATGTGAGAAATCGGACGAATACGTGGCTCCCCACAGGAGAACTTTGAGGCGCTTTGGAAAATATTGGATGAGAATTACTGCTTCTTCGAATACAAGGACATTGATTGGAACGAGGTTCACGACCGTTATAAGACGCAGATAAGCGATACGATGAACCAATACGTCCTATTTGACGTATTAGGCGATATGCTAAACGAGCTGAAAGACGGGCATACCAATTTGATATCCACCTTCAATATGTCCCGCTATTGGGATTGGTATCTCGATTATCCGGATAATTTCGACTCGGACATACAAGAGAATTATCTCGGAAGGAACTACTCGATCGCCGGAGGACTTAAATACACGACATTGAGTGACGGCAGATCGGTATATTTACTACGGTAGCTTTTCCAGTTCGGCCGGCGAAAGCGGTTTGGATCACATATTCTATCAATTCAAGGATTGCAAAGGTTTGATCTTCGATATCCGGGATAATGGCGGTGGCATGTTATCAAACGCCGATCGCATCGCTTCCCGTTTCTTGGAGGAAAAGATACTGACCGGCTATATCCAACATAAGACGGGTAAAGGGCACGATGACTTTTCCGAACCTTATCCCCTTTATCTCTCACCTTCCGAGCGTATCCGCTGGTTACGCCCTGTCGTGGTCTTAACGAATCGTCATTGCTACAGCGCCGCCAACGATTTCGTGCAGAAAGTACGCATGATGCCTTATGTAACGACGATGGGAGATCGCACCGGAGGCGGTAGTGGCTTCCCCTTTAACTCCGAGTTGCCCAACGGCTGGGGTGTCCGTTTCTCCGCGTCTCCCATGCTAGATGTAAACAAACAGCATACGGAATTCGGTATCGATCCTACATATAAGGTTTCTATGACCCAAGAAGATATCGAGAAAGGTAAAGATACGATTATCGAGGCGGCGATCACCCACCTCTTGTCCGAGACCGAGAAGAAATAAGGTTTCGCTAAAAAAACAACGCAAATATTTGCAAGTTTATAAAAAAGCATTACCTTTGCACACGATTCCAATGCGGCTGTGGTGTAATTGGTAGCCACGTCAGACTTAGGATCTGATGCTTCACGGCGTGGGGGTTCGAGTCCCTTCAGCCGCACAAATCCAGAAATCCTTGTAAGTTCGCTTACAAGGATTTTTTAGTATGGATAAACCTCCTCCATATATACAAGCACTGTGAAGATCAAGGATTACAAACAACATCCAAACTGTTAATTTTAGAAGATTTTATGCCTATTCTGTATAGTTTCAAATTCAAAAACATTTTTTATACCGGGCAGACATGTTGTTTAACACAAGTTATACTCAAAACCCTTGACAAAGGGGCTTTACAAGCTTATCTTTGCATTGTGGTTTTTTCATAATAGTATTAGATTTAAGGTTAACAAAGTTTGGTTAGGGCTTGTCGTGAGACAGGCTTTAATTATTTATAGGGGTTTCATTCGTTTATAGATGCTTCCCGGCATCGATTTTATCTTTCCATCCAATTCCAACTCAAAGAGCAGAGAAGATAATTGATGTACCGGAAGATTCAAGGCTACGGACAATTCATTGATATGAGATTCCTTTCGCATTTCCAAGAACGACAAGATCCGTTCACTCTCCTCGTTCTCAGGAATAATAATTGGGTTTGGACCGGTAACGCATCTGTCTTTTGAGCGACATCCCAACGCATCGCCATGATTAAATCGTCAGCGCAAGTGATCAAGCCTCCTTTATTCTGCCGGATTAAGCCATTACATCCTTTAGAGTTGATATCCGTTACCCGGCCCGGAAAGGCATAGACATCCCGGCCATACGAGAAAGCGATATCCGCCGTGATCAAAGAGCCTCCTTTCTCCGCCGATTCAATAACGATCGTGCATCCGCCAGACCGGCTACGATCCGGTTTCGCCGGATAAAGTTCTGCCGATCCGGATTCGTCCCGCTAGGAAAGTCGGTCAATAAACCTCCCCGCTCCAACATCTCGACCGCCGTAGAGCGATGCACGAGGATAGATACGATCCAAACCATGCGCCAATACGCCCACCGTGGGCAATTGGTTCTTCAACGCATTCCGATGAGCGCAAATATCGATGCCATATGCGAGTCCGCTAACGACCAATAGATCCGGGAAAATCACGGACAAATCCCGCAATAAACGCTCGGTCACTTCCTGCCCATAAGCGGAGGCCCTACGAGTACCCACAACGCTGATGATATGGGCGGCGTTTAAATCCGCGTTCCCCTTGAAATAAAATAAAACCGGAGCGTCCGGGCATTCCCGCAGACGTTCCGGATAATTCATATCTTTCAAGAAATAGATAGAGATACCGTTCTTTTGGGCAAAAGCCAATTCTTTCTCTGCCCGTAAAAGCACATCCGCCCGCTTAATCTCGCGATAATCGAATCGCCGATACCCGATATCTTCTCTAGCGACTGGCGCTTTTCCGTAAACACGGCCTCCGCATCTCCCAACGCTTCCAGAAGATGGCGGGCTAGGATATCTCCCACCCCATTAATCATAGTAAGGCCAATTTGGTAAATCTGTTTGTCTGTCATTTATGCTTGTTTTGATTCTATTCGCTTTAGCATCTCATCGAAATATTCTCCTCTGGTTAATTTGCCATTCTCTACGACAACGGATTCCACGACTCCTTTAGTAGCCAGCGCCCCATCGGATTCCCGGTAAATATCTTGCTCGAACACCAGTTTCACCCCTTTCTTATATACATTCAGGCAAGAAGTATACCGATCGCCGCTCCGCAAGGAGTTCTTGAACTGGATATCCACACGGGCCACAAAAGCATCGATGCCCTTCTCATGCATGGCGCCGAAGTTCTCACCCAACGACTCTAGAAACTCATGCCGGGTATGCTCCATATAATGCTGGTAATTGGAGTTATTCACCACGCCTTGCAAATCGCACTCGTAATCGCGAACCTTGTCTGTCAGTTTAAAAATATATTCCTTCATTATCGTAGTTCTTTTTCGATTTGTACTTTCTCCATTTTATAAAGACGATCGGACGGGCGGATCTTCTCGGACATCTTTATCGAGAAGCGTTCCCCTTTCACGGTCTCCTCCACCGGTTTCAGGTCTACCCGGATCTCATCGACGGTCTGCATAACGGCTCCGGTCGTGGGACCCGTTACCAAGATCTCATCGCCTACTCTCAAGGAACCGGACTCCATCTCAAACTCGGCGACACCGATTCCGCTGAAGTATTTGATACCCCGTGCCACGTACACTTTCTTACGGGTAGCACCGGAGCCATATTTACTGCTCCATTCACCCAACCGTTGTCCCAGATAGTAGCCATCCCAGAAACCGCGATTAAAGACCCTGCGCAGACGCTCGTCCCAAACCGCTATCTTTTCCTCATCGAAGGTACCTTCGCAATAAGCCTTGACCGCCTCTTTATAACATTCGGTCACGAGACGCACATACTCCGGCCCGCGGGCACGCCCCTCCAGCTTGAACACACGTACGCCGGCATCCATCATCTTATTCATGAAATGAATCGTCTTCAAGTCCTTTGGCGACATGATATACTGATTCTCCACATCCAGCTCGATCTGGCTATCCTTATCATGCACCGTATAGGCACGACGACAAATTTGCATGCAAGCCCCCCGGTTGGCGGAAGCGTTCATCTCATGCAAACTCAAATAGCATTTACCGGACACGGCCATGCACAAAGCCCCGTGAGCGAACATCTCTATGCGGATCAATTCCCCTTTCGCCCTTGATCTGCTGCTTCACGATCTCCTGATAAATCTCATGCACCTGCTTTAAGTTCAATTCGCGAGCCAATACGACCACATCGGCGAAGCGGGCGTAAAACTTCAACGCCTCCACGTTCGAGATATTCAATTGCGTGGATAAGTGCACCTCTTGCCCGATGCTATTCGCGTAACTCATAGCGGCTACATCGGCGGCGATAATGGCGGAGACACCCGCATCCTTAGCGGCGTCTATGATCTCCCTCATCAACGGAAGATCCTCACCATAAATAACCGTATTAACCGTGAGATAACTCTTGATACCATGTTCCCCGCAAATAGCACGATCTTGCGCAAATCCTCCGTCGTGAAATTATTCGACGAGCGAGAACGCATATTCAATCCTTCGATACCGAAATAAATGGAGTCGGCCCCTCCTTGTATAGCAGCCATCAACGATTCATAGGAACCGACAGGCGCCATTATTTCAAAATCCTTCTCTTTCAAGGTTATATATTTTAATATTACGGTAGCAAAGGTACGAATAATATTTGAGAAGATTTCTTATAAGCACAAACTCTCCATCCCATCATGAAAGAATAGTTCCAGTTGGAGAAGCACAAGATCCTAAATAAAGCGGGGCAATCCGAACTCTATCAATATATCATAAATGATCCGGATTATTAAAAACACCTGTTCCATCCACCGATCATCTTACGAGATGTAAAAATTATTCCCCAAAAAGAAGTACTTTTGTAATCTCTATTTAGTTAGCAAACAGAAGGTATGAAGATTGGTTCAATAGATTTAGGGGAGCGTCCGGTATTCTTGGCGCCTATGGAGGACGTGACGGATATCTCGTTTCGTTTGATGTGCAAACGCTTCGGGGCGGACATGGTATATACGGAGTTCGTATCGAGCGACGCGTTGATCCGCAGTGTGAACAAAACACAGCAAAAACTAAATGTCTCCGATGATGAGCGTCCGGTCGCTATCCAGATTTACGGTAAGGACGTAGCTCGATGGTAGAGGCCGCACGTATTTGCGAGGAAGCTCATCCGGATATTTTAGATATAAACTTTGGTTGCCCCGTAAAGAAAGTAGCAGGCAAGGGAGCCGGGGCCGGCATGCTACGCAATATCCCGTTGATGCTGGAGATCACGAGAGAGGTGGTGAAAGCCGTGAACATCCCCGTCACCGTGAAAACCCGTTTGGGATGGGATGCCGACAACCGCGTTATCGTGGATCTGGCCGAGCAACTACAGGACTGCGGTATCGCCGCCCTCTCCATCCACGGACGTACACGGGCGCAAATGTACACGGGCGAGGCGGATTGGACCTTGATCGGTGCCGTAAAAAATAACCCTCGCATGCAAATCCCTATCATCGGGAATGGCGACGTGACTTCCGCCGAGATATGCAAGCAGCGTTTCGAGGACTATGGCGTAGACGCGTAATGATCGGTAGGGCTAGCATAGGCCGCCCTTGGATCTTCCGGGAGATAAAACACTATCTTACGACCGGGAAATTATTGCCACAAGAGCCTTTCTCTTGGTATCTGGATATCCTAAAAAAACAAGTGGAGCAAAGCGTGGAACGATTGGACGAGCGTAGGGGAATCTTACATATTCGCCGTCATCTGGCAGCTACTCCGCTCTTCAAAGGTATTACCGATTTCAAGCAAACACGGATCGCCATGCTACGTGCGGAGACTGTTAACGAATTATTCGAAATTATGAATAATATTCCTAAAAAGTACGGAATTCTAGAATAACAAGCTTGATATATATCAAATTGAAACCTATTTGCGATATTTTTACAATAAAATGTTACAAATACTATTGACGCATATTATAAAACCCCTTATATTTGCATCGAGTTTTTTTCATAGTATTTTAGATCTAAGGTTAACAAGTCTTTGCAAGGGGGGAATCGTGAGATTGTTTCATTGAGGAGCAAAAAAAGCCGCATCCATATTGGGACTAGCGGCTTTTTTGTTTTTCCGGACTCTATATCCTAAATCAAGAAACTTATCGTATCTTTGTCAATAGGTCACATTAAATACTTGGCACTATGAACCAGACTATTTATCCCATCGGTATACAGAACTTCGAGAAGATTCGATCAAGGATTATGATTCTCGCTTTGGTATCTATAAAGTAGGATTTCCCAATTTAGAGGTAGAAGAAGGCTTTGTCAAATACCTGCTTCTTTTCTACACCAGTGTTAGCGCCCCAAAGACTCCTTTCGAAATCAGGCGTTTTGTCCGGGAGGTGGAATAAAAAAGCCTATGTTTTCGCACACACGCTATACATTATTCGAAATAAACCCTTACATTTGCGAAAAACATAATACTATACCACCATGAGTAAGAAAGTCATAACTTTCGGAGAGATCATGCTTAGGCTGGCTACTCCGGACTATTTACGCTTTTGCCAAGCCAATCAGTTCAACGCTACTTTCGGCGGAGGGGAAGCGAATGTCGCCGCCTCACTCGCCAACTATGGCATAGAGACTGAGTTTGTAACCCGTTTACCCCAAAATGACATCGCCCGTGCCTGCGTTATGGAATTACGCAAACAGGGTATCGGAACTTCCAAGATCATTTACGGAGGGGAACGGTTAGGCATTTATTTTCTGGAGACCGGAGCGGTCGCTCGTGCCAGCAAGGTGGTATATGACCGGGCTCATTCTTCCATCGCCGAGATCCGACCGGGGATGATCGATTGGGACGAGGTATTCAAGGATGCCTCTTGGTTTCACTGGACAGGTATCACGCCAGCCATATCCGAAGGTGCCGCCAACGTATGCTTGGAAGCGATACAGGCGGCAAACCGATTGGGCATCACGGTATCCTGCGACCTCAACTACCGGAAAAATCTCTGGAAATACGGTAAGACAGCCCATGAGGTCATGCCGGAACTAGTAGCCGGATGCGATATCATCCTAGGAAACGAGGAAGATGCCGAGAAAGTCTTCGGTATCAAGCCCGAAGGTTTCGACGCCGCCGCCACGGAAGGCGAGGTACACGCCGCTTCTTTCCAGTCGGTATGTACCCAATTAATGGCTCACTTCCCACGTGCCCGGAAAGTTATCATCACGCTAAGAGGCTCCATCAATGCCAATCATAACACATGGGGCGGAGTGCTATACGCCGACAACCGGTTGTACGAATCCCGCCGGTATGACATCACCCATATCGTAGATCGTGTAGGTGGAGGCGATTCTTTTATGGGAGGTCTTATTTACGGTTTGCTCTCCTACCCCGGTGACGACCAGAAAGCCTTGGACTTCGCGGTAGCGGCTTCCTGCCTGAAACACACGATCTACGGAGACTTCAACCAAGTAACCGTAGAGGAAGTAGAAAAACTCATGTCCGGCGACACCTCCGGCCGTGTCTCCCGCTAATTTTCAATTCTCAATTTTCAATTTTTAATTCCCAATATGGCTCGATTCAATAAAATACAAACATTACAGGCTATCATCCAAACCGGAATGGTGCCCGTCTATTATAATAAAGAGGTAGAGATCGCAAAACAAGTTGTAAAAGCCTGTTACGAGGGAGGCGTCAGAGCCTTCGAGTTTACTAACCGGGGAGATTTCGCCCACGAGGTATTTGGCGAGCTGGTAAAATACGCCGCCAAGGAATGTCCGGAATTAGTATTGGGCGTAGGTTCTATCGTAGACCCGGCCACAGCCGCCTTATTCATACAGCTAGGGGCAAACTTCGTAGTCGGCCCGCTGTTTAACCCGGAGATAGCGAAGATATGTAACCGTCGCCTCATCCTTATACGCCCGGCTGCGGTTCCGTATCCGAGATCGGCTTTGCCCAAGAAACAGGTTGCGACCTTTGCAAGATATTCCCCGCCGGAAATGTAGGAGGTCCCTCATTTGTCAAGAACATAAAGGCCCCCATGCATGGACCCTAATCATGGCTACCGGTGCCGTGGAGCCGACAGAGGAGAATCTATCCGCTTGGTTCAAGGCCGGCGTGACCTGCGTAGGAATGGGATCCAAACTCTTCCCCAAAGAAGCGATAGCGGGAAACGATTGGCAATCCATTACAGATTTATGCCGCGACGCCTTATCTATCATTCAAAAGTATCGCCAAGTATGAAAAACTTTTTAGATCAAGATTTCTTGCTCCAAACCGACACGGCCCGTGAGTTATATCACGAGCATGCGGCGAAGATGCCCATCATTGATTACCATTGCCATCTGGATCCCCGGCAAATAGCGGAGAATCATCAATTCGAGGATCTTACGGAGATATGGCTGGGCGGAGACCATTACAAATGGCGGGCGATGAGAGCGAACGGTATTCCCGAAGAATATATCACCGGAGATAAGCCCCTTACGAGAAATTCCTTAAATGGGCAGAGACGATGCCTTACACGATGCGAAACCCGCTTTATCATTGGACACATCTGGAACTTAGCCGTATATTCGGAATCCATAAAGTCTTGAATCCGGCTTCCGCCGAGGAAATCTACGCAACTTGTACGGATAAACTGCGTACTCCCGAATATCGTGCGCAAGCCATCATGAAACGGATGAACGTAGAGGTTGTTTGTACGACCGACGATCCTATAGACTCATTGGAATTCCATCAAAAAATACGTTCAAGCGGATGCCACACCCGTGTATATCCGGCATGGCGACCGGACAAGGTACTCGCTATCGATAATTTCAAGGCGCTAAATGACTATTTGTCCAAGCTGGAGGCCGCCGCCGATAAGACCATCCTCACCTACAAGCATTTATTGGAGCATTACAAAAGCGGCATGATTTCTTCGCCGCCCAAGGGTGCCGGTTATCGGACCACGGGTTGGATACTTTCTATGCCGAACCTTATACCGAGCAGGAGATTGAGGTGATTTTCCTCAAGGCTCGTATGGGTAAATCGCTCACGGAGCAGGAAGTTCGCAAATACCGTTCGGCATTGCTATACGAATTGGCGGCGATGGATGCCCGGAGTGGATGGGTACAACAATTCCATATCGGCGCTAACCGAAATAATAACAAACGGATGTTCAAGTTATTAGGACCGGACACGGGTTTCGACGCTATCGACGATCAGCCGATCTCCGTATCCATGAACCGCTTTTTCAGTCGTTTAGATCAAGAAGGGCTGTTAGCGAAAACGATCGTTTACAACCTGAACCCCCGCGACACCGAGTTGATGGTAGCCAATGCCTACAATTTCAACGACGGCAGTGTACCCGGGAAGATGCAATATGGAGCGGCTTGGTGGTTCCTCGATCAGATCAAAGGTATGGAAGATCAATTAAATGCGCTTTCCAGCCTCGGTCTTTTAAGCCGTTTCGTCGGTATGCTGACAGATTCCCGTAGCTTCCTGTCATATCCCCGTCATGAGTATTTCCGCCGGATCCTTTGTAATATGCTAGGCAATGAGATAGAGAAAGGCTTATTGCCTGCCTCCGAGCTTTCCTTCATTGGACAGATGGTGGAGGACATCAGTTACAACAACGCTAAACGATACTTTGATTTCTGATTACTGCAACCCGCATTGCAGTGTTACTGCACGCCTGTCGCAGTAACACTGCACGTGCGTTGCAGTAAGGCTGCAACAGCTTTGCAACATTTTATTCACAAACGCTTCATAAGACCTTCCACTATACTCGCACATATTACGCCTACTTTTGCGGCAGATTTAGATAAACACTAAAATACGCAAACATGAAACAACGGCTTTATGATTTCATCCCTGTCAAGCATCTATGCGTAGGGATGTCTTTATGTGGCATAGTGGCAGGTACCCAAACCGCTCAAGCTTCTCCCGTCTTCGGGCAATCATCGGGCTTAGAACATCTGAGTCCCAGCATCTACCAACAAAGTACGAAACAGATTTCCGGTATCGTCAAAGACCAGGCGGGGATTCCCGTAATTGGCGCGAACGTGATCGTAAAAGGGACGACAAACGGAGTAATCACCGGGCTCGATGGAGATTTCCTACTGGAAGTTCCGGAAAACGCTACCTTAGAGATCAGTTATATCGGTTATATGACGCAAAGTATCCCGATAAACGGGAAAACGACCTTCAACATCATCCTAGAAGAAGATACGCAGAAATTGGATGAGGTAGTCGTACTCGGTTATGGAGCGGGGCAACGCAAACAAGATCTCTCCGCTTCCGTGGGCGTGCTGAACAACACGGAAGACTTGGTGGCCCGTCCGGTTACCTCTACCGAAAGTATGTTGCAAGGGCAGTTAGCGGGTGTTACCGTACAAGCGAACGGTGGAGACCCGACGGCTACACCCTCGATCGTGATTCGTGGACAGGGCTCACAGAATGGCGATAACGTATTATGGGTTGTTGACGGTGTTCCCGGCGCACCCATCGCCTCTATGAATGATATCGAGACGATTGTCGTCTTAAAAGATGCTGCCTCTGCCGCTATCTATGGAGCGCAATCCGGAGCCGGCGGTGTTATCTTGGTAACCACCAAGAAGGCGAAAGAGGGCAAGACCTCGTTGAGCTATGACGCGACTTTCGGTGTTCGTAAAGCTAGCAACGTAATCGAGCCGTTAAATGCGGAAGAGCAACTCGAGATGCGAAAACTGTCTTACGCAAACGCGGGGCTTACATTGCCGACCGGTTGGGATTTGACCAAGAACCCATGGGTAGGTACCACACGTACCAACTGGATGGACGAGATCTTCCGCACCGCTTTCTACCAACGCCATAACGTAGCCTTGAATGTTGGTTCCGAGAATGCCTCCAACCGTGTTTCATTTGCTTACGATAACGATGAAGGTGTATTGATCAATACTTTCAACAAGACCTTTCACTTCGTTACAACGGTAAATTCAAACTGAACAAATGGGTGACTATCACCGAAGACGTGGTTTGGAAAAACAACGAAAGCCGTTCAAAAGATACCGACAGTGGTTATACGGGAGTTGTCGCGGCGGCTATGTATATGCCTGCCAGCGCTACGGTTTACAATCCGCTGGATGGTACTTACGGTGGAACAACGACCGAAGACCCGGATTACATCGCCAAATATGGCTCCAACTTCGCGGATATCCACGGGAGACGCTGTCAATCCGGTTCGCTTGCTGGAAGCGGAAAACCGCTATGACCGAACCAGCGACATCTGGAGTACGACCAGTCTGGAACTAGCTAATATCGTTACCGGCTTGAAGTTCACGAGCCGTTTCACTTACAACCTGAAGAATAATCTATATAAGAACTTCAGCCCGATCCGTGACGAGGTGGGAAAACCCTCCTTGACAAATAATCTGGATGAAACGACTTACCGTGCAGACGCATGGAAAACGGAAAACACATTGACCTACGACAATACGTTTAATGACATGCACACCGTGGGTGTCTTACTATCCACTACGGCCGATCATTACAGCAAGCGAGGATTAGAGGTTAATGGAAAAGATTTATCTGACGAATCCGCTTATTTACAATATCTATCCTATGCGAATTCCGTTTCCGCAACCGATTATTTGACCGGTCCTGACGCAAACGTATCCTTGATCGCCCGTCTGGCTTATTCCTTCAACGATCGTTACTTCGTTACAGCCTCTTGGCGTCGTGATTACGCAGGCCGTCTACCTAAAGATAATAACTATGGCGACTTTCCTGCCGTAACAGCCGGATGGAAAATCTCTAATGAATCTTTCTTCCCGAAGAGCGAGACACTGAATTTATTGAAGATCCGTGCTTCTTGGGGACGTGTCGGTAATCTAGGATCTATCGGTTATAATTACAAATCAGCTTTATTAGGTAAGAATTATTGGTCGGAGCAGGCACAGTACGGCGTAGAATCGAACAAGATTTGGGGAAACTTCGTCTATAACTCTACCGCATTAAATCCCAACTTAACATGGGAAACTTCCGAGCAATGGGACTTAGGTCTAGATGTGAACATGTTCGACAATCGCTTGAGCATGGCATTCGACTATTTCGACAAACGCACGTTCAACTTGATCCAGTCGCAAACGATGAACTGGCCGGGAACGATCGGTATCGATGCCATGTTAGTCAATCAAGGTGAAGTCCGCAACCGAGGTTTTGAGGCGCAAATCAATTGGAACCAACAGGTAAATAAAGATTGGTCGTACTTCGTTTCCGGAAACTTCTCTTATCTAAAGAACTGGGTTTCTGATATTGGGGTAAAGAACGCAGACGGAACCCCGGGTGTCTGGACAGGTATCACCAAGGACAATGCCTATTTCGATGGAAGTTATCGTAACCTTCCATATATGTATCAAACAGCCGAAGGAGAACCGCTGGCCTCTTTCTATCTGATCAAGACTGACGGCATTTTTCAAAGCGACGCAGAGGCAGCCGCTTATGTAAACAAAGACGGAAAACGAATCCAACCGGACGCTGTAGCCGGCGATTTGAAATTCGTCGATGCCAATGGTGATGGAGTCATCAATGATGAAGACCGTCAATACTGCGGTAGCGCTACACCTAAAACTACATTCTCATTCTCCGGAGGATTCACTTGGAAGAAGCTTTCCGTAAGCGCTATGTTCCAAGGCGTAGGTGGAGCACAAGCTTTATATGTAGGTAAATATATGGCCTTAAGTGATGTAGAAGGAAACTTCAACCGCTCAAAAGAGATCATGAACGCTTGGAGTCCGTCGAATACAGGTCGAATATTCCACGCTTATCGAAAAACGACCCGAATAGCAACTTTAGCACACCGTCTGATTGGTATCTGGAGAATGCTTCTTACTTGCGTTTGAAGAACTTCACCGTATCCTATGACTTGAGTGATGTTATCAGGAAATGCGCTCACCTGCAAGAACGCAACAGCATGATGTCGGTTTACCTTAGCGGTGAGAACCTCTTCACGATCACGAACTACTCAGGAATGGACCCGGAAACCGGCGGTTGGGATGCCTTGAAGTATCCGGTTTCACGCGTATTCTCTGTCGGAGTCAAATTGACATACTAATCGGGTGTTTTAAAAGATATTCATATTAACAAAGGATCAAAATGAAAAGATATATTACAGTATTAGCATTATCCGCATTGGTTTGTAGTTCTTGTAGCGACTTCCTCGACGTTCAGCCGGAAGGAAACGCAACTACAACCTCCTATTTCTTGAATGATCAACAGGCCATTGATGCCATTGACGGATTATATGAAAGATTCCATCAAGAGGGTTGTTACGGCCGTGAGTTATTCTGGGAACAGGGAGCCGCATGCGACATTGTTTGGGGACGTACGCGCGGTTATAACTCTTTGGCGACCTTAGCCTATACCGGTGATGAATCTCCTCTAAGAGATGTATTCAGCCGTATGTATTCTACTATGTCCCGTGCGAATTGGATCATCCAAGAATTAGTGAAGAAAGAAAAGGGAACGACGCTGACCGCCGTCGAGAAACGCAGCTTGGGCGAAGCTTACTTCAGTCGCGGTTGGGCACATTATCTGATCGCTTATCGGTACGGTACGGATAAACAAGGAGTGCCTTTCGTACGTTACGAGGACTTCCCCGACGATTACGACAACTCCATACCGCCTCAGCAAGCTACCGTTATGGACAATTATAAACTGATCATCGAAGATATGGACAAAGCAATCGCCTACCTTCCAAACTTCGAATCCTATGACGCTGACAACCGGGGCCGGGCACATCAGGCTGCTGCCGTGGCGTTCAAAGCGAAAACTTATGCTTACTGGGCTACTTGGGATGCTACCCAATGGAACAACGTCATCGAGATGGTCAATCAATTAGAGAACAACTACAATCGAGATCTAGCTCCCACATTTGCGGAACTATTCTCGTCTGACTTGAAAGATTATTGGAACGCCGAATATCTCTGGACTATTCCGAGTATCGGTGGCGCACTACCGGGCGGTACCGAATTCCCGGGTATTATCCTTGAGAACAAAGGCTGGGGCAAATATAATGGTTGGGGGCAGATGAAGCCCTCTTACGACATCTACGAAGAAATGGCGAAAGATGGTAAAGGTAATGACCGTTTAGTACGCTCAATCTTGGAATACAACCAAGAGTTCCCGTTCTTCGGCGAGACACGCAAGTTCTGGTCTACCTCCGATCTTGAAGCTGGTTTCATGATCAATAAATACATGGACGCGTTCAAATACTCAGACCCTGTAGGTGAAGGAGCCGTGAGTGCTAACGGAGACTGGCCTACGGTCCGTGTCAATTTCCCGATCATCCGTTTCGCAGAAATGTTATTGTTCCGTGCCGAGGCATATTTAATGACAGGCCAAGCCGATAAAGCAACCGCAGATATCAACCGTATCCGCCTACGCTCCAACTTGGTACCGCTTGCCGGCACCGCCACGATGAAGGATCTATATCACGAACGCCGTTGTGAATTGGCTTTTGAGTTTACAGACCATCTATTCGACTTAAAGCGTTGGAACCGTTCTTCCAATGCCGACATAAAGACATTGGCCGATAAAGAGTTGAACGCACATCCACGTATCCGCAGATATGAAGACCGGGCGAATCCGGAATCCGCGTTCACGATTATTGGTTACGAAGATTACACCAACAAAAACGCCTATCAAGCACATATGATGGTATTCCCGTATCCAAGTGAAGAGATTACTAAATCGAATGGTCAACTGAAGCAGAACGAGGGATATTAACCGGCTCCTTTAAACCGATCAAGGAACGAATAAGATTCAATTACGGGCTGTCTCAGAAAATGAAACAGCCCGTGTTATTTTCTACCGGGTAAAAACGCATATCTCAAATAGGTAGTTTACCTTTGCCAATTGTATAATATAGTAAACAAAAGATAC
>ENA-OQEB01000609-OQEB01000609.1-human-gut-metagenome-genome-assembly--contig:-NODE-609-length-14580-cov-1.726700_pt1 | contig 14580 bp, 23 predicted proteins | sample MGYA00242787_ERZ504619 | MGnify/ENA primary metagenome ERZ504619 (study PRJEB26092, sample SAMD00036317) | human gut metagenome | host: Homo sapiens | study: EMG produced TPA metagenomics assembly of... | reverse complement strand
GGTGGAAGGACTCTAATTCTTTACTTCGGGTATGCCGTAATATCGATATGGGTATTTGATGACTGCATCTTGTTTGCATTCTTGCTGCATGTATTTTGCAGTGCGACTGCAACGTGTTGCAGTATCACTGCATAACTGTTGCAGTCGTACTGCATATCGGTGTGCAGTAATAAGCTGCTGATTGATAACTAGTTGTAAAAGTAGGGATATGCTGCGTGTATGGAAAAGTGCAGCTTAGTTTCGTTTCCCGTAGTATCGTTTGTAGATTTTCTTGTATTCTTTTCCCTTTTTGAAACTATCCAGCCATGTGTTGAGGCTGTCCAGCAGGATAGGGGACTGTTTGCTTACCCCCCAGGAATAGAATTGCGTGAAGCTGATGGCGGTATTGATGTCTATTTGAGGAATGCTGTCGGCTGCGGTACGGGCAATGCTTTCGTCGCATACGGCATAGTCGATGTCTCCATGGGCTACCAAGGCAATCAGTTGTTCGGAACCGTACTTCTCTATTTCCTCAACGTAGATGGTGTCGCCTATCTCATTTCCCAGGTTGCGGATGCGTAGTATGGAAGGGGAGCCTTTCACTACGTGCAGTGTCTTTCCAGCCAGGTCCAGTTGGCTTTTGATGAATAATGACGAGTCGGAAATATTCTCAAGCTTGCGTTGCACCAGCACTTGCTTGTTCAGCACAATAGGGGTGGTAAGCAGCAAGGAGTCTTTCAGCTCACTGGTGGCGAGGATGCCGTAAGCAATCACGTCATATTGCCCGTCGGCCAGGCCTTCCAGCCGCTTGTTGAAGCTCATTTCCGGTGATATGGCCGCTTGCAGCCCGTGGTCGCGTGCAAAAGCTTCTATCAGCTCGTAGTGGAAACCGGACAAGGTGTCATCATCCACATAGAAACTGATGGAGTTGTATTCCGTCGAAGCATGTATGATGCCTTCGGCAGCTATCTCGGCATAATCGCGCGGATGACCTTTCGGTTTCTCTTCTTTCCTGATGAGATAGTGGGCAATGAGAGCCGCTGCAATTCCCAGAAGTGCGTATTTGAACAGTCTGCTTTTCGTCATACAGTCATCTGTTAGTCATAGAAATTCCATGAGACGCCAATTTTGAACAAGCGCGGATTGATGGGGTAGTGCGGCACCAGGAAGGAATTGGCGCTTCCCATACCCGCGTTGACGTGATACATCATGGCAAAGATACGCGTCCGCTTCAAGTGCAGGTTGGCATATACGTTTACGATGGGGTAACCGCCTATTTCCACCAAATCGTCCGTAGGTTGCAGATGGAACTGCTGGACGCCGGTGCATAGCAGGTGCGTTGTACTTGGTGAAGTAACGGACATCGGCACCCAACTGAACGGTCAGCACCTTCTTGGCGAGTTTAGCAGTATATAGAAGTTATGGTAGAGCGAGAGTTGGGGCAATGGAAGTACTGTTTCATTGCTCGTCTTCTGCCAGGTCACCTCATTGTCCAGGTGGAAGACACCGAGGCGGAAGTCTTGTTTCAGTGTGGCGGACAGCACTTGTATGTTGCCTCCGTTCTGTTCGGGCAGGGCGCTTTGGTTGAAGTAGGTGTAGTTCTTGATATTCTCTACGCCGGCACGGAGATTGGTTCCCCAACGGGAAATGTTCAGCTCGCCTTCCACACGCGTACGGAATTCCTTGTCCATGTTGTCGTTGTCCCAGTTGTAGTGGTTGGAGTGGTAATGGCGCATGTAGAAGGAAGGAAGCGTGTTGCTCACATAACCGCGGGCGTAGAAGTTCACCGTATCTTTCCATAGACGGAAGTTCAGGTCCAGATTGGCGTTGACGCGGAACTGCCCGATGGCTTTGTCTACCAACCCCACTTCACCGTTTACGTTGTAGTGCAGCAGTTTGCCTTCGCGCTTGGCGAGTTCGCCACCCAGGAAGATTTCCTGCTCGGTGTAGCGGATGCGGCGCATGTCGGTAAGTGTGTCCGTATTCATCAGGTCGTACCGGCTGAACTTGTGGGAGATATAAGCCGTAAGTCCGGCTTTGGCGTATTTGTTGAAACCTTCCAGCAAGGCTATTCCGAACACGTTCTTTACACTGAATGCCGTGGTGGAGTCGTTGCTGTAATTCTTGTAAAGCTTGTAGTCTTCCGGGAAGAATCCTTCGGGCTCGCTTCCCGAACGGAATTGGTGCCGCGACCGCTCTACTTTCAAGGTATGGATAAAGCTGGTGACGGGGACGAACTCTTCTTCGAAAAGTGAGTCGTTGTCTGCGGTAGAAACAGACGGCAGGCTGTCATTGGCAGCTGCAAGTGTGCTGACCGATTTTGATGCTATGCTGTCGTTTGGCAATGCTATGTCGTTGTTCGAAGCGGATATTTCGGATTCAGAGGACGGGGAGGATGAGGCTTTGGGTGCGGATACCGTCGGTTTGCCTTCTTGTGTGTTCCGTACTCTCCGCGTAAAACCAAGACGATAGCGCTGTGTCAGATAGATATAAAAATCCTTGTTACGGTTGGAACTCTGTTCCAATTTGACCGGAATAGTGGTGGACTCGTACTCTTTCTTTCCTCCGGACATGTTTTCGGGACGGGTGATGTATTGGTCGTCTGCAATACCGCCGTTCTCGTTCATCTTCAGGAAAAAGTTGTTGTAGACTGCTTGTACCTGGTATTTCTCGCCGATATAGCTACCGAACAGTCCTGCATTGAAGTGCGAGGTGGACTGGTTCTGGTAATAACCGCGCCCGTACAGATAGTCGATGTTGAACCAAATGCCAACTGCTTGTTGACGTTGACGGAGAAATAGGACTTGAAGCGTTCTTCACCGTTCACTTTGTTGCCGGCCTTGTAGTAGGTAAGATTGGTGTAAGGCACGTTGCTGTTGGTGAAAAGCACCTGGTCGGGACGTGTGAAAAAACTGGAGAAGGGAGCCATGAAGATGGTAGGTTGCTTTCCTCCCGTTCGAAGAACAGACGTGAGAGGCGTGGAGAACCTAAATTTCCCAAGTAGTTGTAATGGCCGAACATTCCTTCCACCAGATTGGTGCTCTGGAAGTTGAGGCTGGCTGTGTCGGCAGGTATGATGGTACGGTTGCCCAGTGTCTCACTTAGTTTCCACATGTAAAGCTTGGGTGGAAGACTTTGAATCTCAGTATTGGTACTGTCTTCCAGATTGTCCGGCTGGGTATTCGGGTCAATCTGGTTACCGAACCGGTCGCGATTGTTCATCGGGTTTAAGGTGTTTTGCGCCATAGCCCCCCATATCCCTATAACGGACAGAAATATATATGTCAGTACAATTCGTCTCATAATTAGGCGCAAAGATACAATAAAAAATTATTTGCTTACTGAATTCAGCCTTTTTTGCTTCTTTTAAACTGTCTTGTTTTCTGTTTTGTTCTATACTGCTTCCGGTTCTCTGCCCTTGAATCCATACTTTTTCCGGCTTGAAATGAAATAAGCCCTTGCAATAAATCAATATCACAAGGGCTTATCCGTTTTCCTTTATCTCTTATTCTGGCGTAAAGTTCCTCCTCTTATGGGGAGTGGCTTTACATAGCCTTTCATTTCATTTCCTGAATAAGTTCCATTCCTTTCTTGATAGCTTCTTCGTTCATCGGTATCAAGTGGTGGTGGCGTTCGGGCAGTGTCTTCTTCAATCCTCTGAGTACACTGTCCAGTGTAACCATCGGCTTGATTTTCAATAATCCACCCAATACAATCATGTTGAATGCTTGGCGTTGTTCATTTCATTGGCGGCATCCATGGCGTTGATGCGGTAAACGTGGATGTCCTTACGCGTCGGCGGGTTGATGATGCCGTAACCGTCGTAGATAAGTACGCCTCCGGGTTTTACCTTGCTTTCGAATTTCTCCAGTGACGGCTGGTTCAGGATGATGGCGGCATCGTACTTGCTTAAGATGGGTGAGGATATTTTCTCGTCACTTACGATGACTGTTACGTTGCTGTACCACCACGTTGTTCCGGTCCGTAAGCCGGCATCCAAGTCACCTCTTTGCCTTCCATCAATCCGGAATATGCCAAAATCTTTCCCATGGACAATACACCTTGTCCACCGAAGCCTGCTATAATGATTTCTTCTTTCATTGTTCTTCTGTCTTTAGCATGATTATTTATCTTTCAGGTCGCCCAGCGGATAGAAGGGGAACATGTTCTCTACCATCCATTCATTGGATTTCGCAGGAGACATCTTCCAGCCGGAGTTACAGGTGGAAACGATTTCCACAAGGTTGGAACCTTTGCCTGCCATAGAGTTCTCGAATGCTTTGCGGATAGCCTTTTTCGCTTTGCGGATGGCGGGAACGGACTGTACGCTTTGGCGTGTCACGTAAGCGGTTCCTTCCAATTGTGCAGCAATATCGGCCATCTTCAGCGGATAGCCGTGCAGATGCACGTCACGTCCGTAAGGCTGGTCGATGTCTTCATGCCTACAAGGGTAGTGGGAGCCATTTGTCCCCCGGTCATACCATAGATGGCATTGTTGATGAAGATGATGGTGATGTTTTCGCCGCGGTTCAAGGCGTGGATGGTTTCGGCAGTACCGATACAAGCCAGGTCGCCGTCTCCTTGGTAAGTGAACACCAGGCGGTCTGGCCAAAGGCGCTTGATGGCAGTGGCAAGTGCGGGCGCACGTCCATGGGCGGCTTCCTGCCAGTCGATGTCTATATAATTATAGATGAACACGGCACATCCCACGGGGGAGATGCCTATTGCTTTGTCTTCCAGTCCCATTTCTTCGATAACTTCGGCTACGAGTTTATGAACTACGCCGTGACTGCATCCCGGGCAGTAGTGCATGGGATTGTCGTTCATCAGAGTCGGTTTCTTGGCAACCAGATTCTCGGGCTTTATAATATCTTCTTTTGTCATAATCACTTCTCCTATCTGTTGGTGAACCGTATGAAAAACTCCATCAACTTGACGAATATCGCCGCGCCGCAGACGTAGATGAACAGCTTGAAGTCATCTTTTGCAGCAAAATATATAATGATAGCTGCCAAGCAAGTACCATGAAGAGAATGTTCAGTACGTTTCTTATTTTATCAGGATTCATTTCTTAATCAGTTTTTCTTTCAATGCATCTACTATCTCATCCGGATCGGGAACAATGCCGCCGAGGCGTCCGAAATGTTCCACTTTCACTTTACCGTTCACGGCAAGGCGGACATCTTCCACCATCTGTCCGGCATTCAATTCTGTAACGAGCATACCTTTCACCTTGTCGGCATACGCGGCAATGGCTTTGGTCGGGAACGGCCACAACGTGATGGGGCGGAGCATACCTACCTTGATTCCTTCTTCGCGTGCCAGCTCCATTGCTTTCTGTCCGATGCGTGCCATAGAGCCGAAGGTACAATCAGGTAGTCGGCATCATCGCAATGAATTTCCTCGAAGCGAACCTCATTCTCTTCTATCTGCTTGTATTTGGCCTGGAAACGGATGTTGTTCTTTTCCATTTCTTCCGGTTTCAGTTCCAATGAGGTGATGACGTTGGGTTTGCGGCCATTGGTTCTGCCGGTAGTGGCCCATGGGCATTGTTCGATGACTTCCGCATCGGTGCGGCGTGGCTTTTGTACCGGGAGCACCACTTTTCCATCATCTGGCCGATGACACCGTCGGCAAGGATAATTGCCGGATTACGGTATTTGAAGGCAAGTTCGAATGCCAGTCCTACGAAATCTGCCATTTCTTGTACGGAAGCCGGAGCAAGGGCAATCAGACGATAGTCACCGTGGCCGCCTCCTTTTACTGTCTGGAAATAGTCGGCCTGGCTCGGTTGGATGGTTCCCAGACCGGGACCGCCGCGCATAACGTTTACAATCAAGCAAGGCAGCTCGGCACCTGCCAGATAAGAGATACCTTCCTGCTTTAGGCTGACACCGGGGCTGGAGGAGGAGGTCATGACCATTTTACCACTTCCGGCACCGCCGTACACCATATTGATAGCTGCCACTTCACTTTCTGCCTGAAGAACCACCATGCCGGTCGTCTCCCAGGGTTTCAGTTCGGCAAGAGTTTCCAATACCTCCGATTGCGGAGTAATGGGATATCCGAAGTAACCGTCTGCACCGCAACGGATGGCTGCGTGGGCGATGGCTTCGTTTCCTTTCATTAATACAACTTCTTCTGCCATATTCTACTGATTTACAGATTTATTCTACTTTTATTTTATATACTGAGATACATCCGTCCGGACATACTGTGGCGCACGAGGCGCAGCGTTACAAGTATCTTCCAATATTTGGTGGGCATAGTTATACCCTTTCACATTCACCTCCTTGGTGAGGGCTATTACGTTGAGCGGACACGCTACCACACACAAGTTGCAGCCTTTGCAACGTTCGGTGTCTACTACGATTGCTCCTTTGATTTTTGCCATAATTTACGTTCTTTATTTATTGATTGTACATATCCTTGTTGTAGAAGTTCAGGATGTCCATAGCCATTTGATAGGCATGTTGTGCCGGGCTTTCGGGGTTCAGGTCGATGGCATACTGATAGTTGTTCAGTGCTTGTTGCCAGTTGCCTTGTTTCCGATAGGCATTTCCCCGCAGGTAGTAAGCTTCGTCTTTGCCGGGAAAGTCTGTTTGCAGTATTTCGTCAAGCTGCTGGATGGCTTGCTCTACATTTCCCTGGTTGATAAGCTCTTTTATGGTATTCAGTCGTTCCATATCTAAAAAATATCCGGGTTATCGAACCACAAAGATAGTTTTTATTTGAAGACAATGAGCATCTTCATTGTGAAAAATAAGAAAAAGGGGCAAATAAAAAGCCCGAAGTTTCTCACGATTCTATCAGAATGTCAGAGCTTCGGGCGGATATCATAAAGAAGGTGATTCTATTGCTTTACAAGTGTACCGGTATCTTGTCCACTCTTCGTTGGTGGCGTCCGCCTTCGAATGGTGTACTGAAGAATTCCCTCATAATCATGTCGGCTTCTTCGGTACTGATGAATCGCCCTGGCATGACAAGCACATTGGCATCATTGTGCTGGCGTGCCAAATGGGCTATTTCTGCCGTCCAGCAGAGGGCTGCGCGGATACCCTGATGCTTGTTCAGCGTTATGCTGATACCTTCACCGCTTCCGCAGATGGCAATTCCCGGATAGCACTCTCCGGCTTCAACGGCCAGTGCCAAAGGATGTGCAAAGTCGGGATAGTCGCAACTCTCGGTTGAGTAGGTCCGAAGTCCTTGTAAGCCCAGCCTTTGGCTTCCAACCAGCCGCGAACATATTCCTTCAATTCGAAGCCTGCATGGTCGGAACAGATTCCTATTGTTTTCATGATGGTCAGTTAATATACCAATGTGCCAATGTGCTGATGCCTGCAGCTTGTAGGGCGCGGGCAATCAGCACATCAGCACATTGGATAATGATTATAACATTGCTTTTACTTGTTTGTAAACGTTCTCTGCGGTGAAACCGAGCTTTTCGTCCAGCACTTTATAAGGTGCCGAGAATCCGAATGATTCCAATCCCCATACTTTACCGCGGGGACCTACCAGCCCTTGCAGTGTGACGGGCAGACCGGCTGTCAGGCCGAAGACCTTGGCACCACACGGGATAATGCCTTCTTGATATCCCGGAGCTTGGCTACGGAACAGACCTTCGGAAGGAACGGACACGATACGCACCTTGATGCCATCCTTGCGCAGCAATTCAGTACCGGCTACCAATGTGGCAACTTCCGAGCCTGAAGCAACGAGGATTATATTTGGATTTTCATCGGAGCCGGCTACAATATAAGCGCCTTTGGCAGCTTGTTCGTAATCGTTGCCTTCGGGCAGGTTGGCGATGTTCTGGCGGGAGAAAATCAAACCGGTTGGGGTTGTGGTATTTTCCATTGCCAGTTTCCATGCCACAGTTGTTTCTTCTGCATCTGCCGGGCGGAGTACCAACATGGAATTATGTCCCTTGTGGTTTTTCAGTTTTTCCATCAGGCGGATTTGGGCTTCCTGCTCTACCGGTTCATGGGTAGGACCGTCTTCACCTACACGGAAGGCATCGTGTGTCCAGATGAACTTCACGGGAACTTCCATCAGGGCTGCCATACGTACGGCAGGTTTCATGTAGTCGGAGAATACGAAGAAAGTTCCGCAAGCGGGGATTACACCGCCATGCAGTGCCATACCGATACAGCAACATGCCATAGTCAGCTCGGCAACACCGGCCTGGAAGAATGCACCGCTGAAGTCACCTTTCTTGAAGGCATGTGTTTTCTTGAGGAATCCGTCTGTCTTGTCGGAATTGGAAAGGTCGGCAGAAGCAACAATCATATTTTCTACTTGAGTGGCGAGAGCACTGAGCACAGTGGCAGATGCTGCGCGGGTGGCAACGCCTGCTTTCTGTTCGATGGCGGCCCAATTCACTTCGGGAGCCTTGCCGGAGAAAAACATTTCCAGTTTGGCAGCCTTTTCCGGATTGGCTTTTGCCCATGCGGCTTTGGTGCATACTTTTCAGCCATGATTTTCTTCAGCTCAGTTGCACGCTTGGCATATAGTTCGGCCACTTCGGGAAGATGACAAACGGATTTGTCGGGTCACCACCCAAATTCTTGATAGTGTTTATATAAGCGTCGCCGCCCAGAGGAGCACCGTGCGTGGCACAATCAGCCTCGTAGCTGCTGCCGTCTGCCTTGCGGGCACCTTTACCCATTACGGTATGACCGATAATCAGCGTCGGACACTCTTTCTCAGCTTTGGCTTCGTTCAGTGCACCGCGGATGGCATCGGGATCGTTACCATTGATTTTAATGACTTTCCAGCCCCAAGCTTCGTATTTCTTGCCGGTATCTTCGATGGTCACATCCTTTGTCTCGGTAGAAAGCTGAATGTCGTTGGCATCATAGAACATGATGAGATTATCCAACCCTAATGCTCCGGCGATACGGCCTGAGCCTTGGGAGATTTCTTCCTGGATGCCACCGTCAGAAATATAAGCGTAGATGGTCTGTGGCATTACTTCTTCGAAACGTGCCTTCATGAACTTGGCTGCGATGGCTGCACCGACTGCAATGTGTGTCCCTGGCCGAGCGGTCCGGAAGTGTTTTCGATGCCGCGCATGATGTCACGTTCGGGATGTCCCGGAGTAGGGCTTCCCCATTGGCGGAACTCTTTCAGTTCGTCCAGCGTGAACTTGCCGGTCAGGGCCAATGTAGAGTAAAGCATCGGTGACATGTGTCCCGGGTCGAGGAAGAAACGGTCACGACCTTCCCAAGCCGGATTTTCAGGGTCATATACCAGGAACTCTGAGAAGAGTACATTTACAAAGTCAGCACCACCCATGGCACGCCGGATGCCCGGAGTTGGCTTTCTCAACCATGGATGCAGCAAGGATACGGATATTGTCCGCCGCACGGTTCATAAGTTTGTTGTCGTTCATATTGAATCTAATTAATTTTGAATATTATCAATAGGTTATTTGGTCCTTGTAGGTTTTCCAAGGGCAAAGATAACTCTTTATGCGTAATTCACAACACTCGAAGAGTGTCTTTTTTATCAGTATTACTGCCTTTTTGCTGCTAAAATGATACTAAACGTATTTAGCTGATTTTGTGCGGTGCACGGTAGTTTTACTGTAACTCAATAGTAACGATTGATTTGGCCGGAAGTTTAATCTTGAGAATATCTTTATTGATTTTTACCTCTTTGAACGGAACGGGTTTCACATTGTCGGGATTTTCAAATGAATTGTAGTCCGTCAGATTGGTGGAAGTCAATATTTCACCAACTGCTTTCTTGGCTTTCGTTCCAGACAGATTGATGGTCACTTCCTGTGCATTGTCTGCATCTACGTTGGACATGGAAATGTGTATCTTGCCGTTTGGGTCTTTGGAGGCGGTAGCGCTGACCATTGGTATTCTGCGGTTGTCGCGTACATCCATCATGTCGCAGTTCAGCTCAAGAGGAATGTAGGTGGCATCCTGGTGTACATTGTACATTTTGAATACATAATAAGTGGGGGTGAGTACCATGTTTTTTCCGCTGGTCAGAATCATGGATTGCAATACATTGACGATTTGGGCAATGTTTGCCATTTTCAGACGGTCGGTATATTTATGGAAGATGTCGAAGCTGAGGGAAGCGACAAAAGCATCACGCAATGTATTCTGTTGGTACAGATGTCCGGGATTGGTACCCGGTTCAGTGTCCCACCAGGTTCCCCATTCGTCAAGCATAAGAGCCACGTTCTTTTGAGGGTCGTATTCATCCATAATGGTGCAATGCTTCTTGATGACATCTTCTATTTCGCGGCATTTGCCAGTGTCCAGTAATAGTCGTCTTTACTGAATTGGGTGGCGGCGCCTTTACTGCCGGTTCCATCCGCTGACGGTATAGTAGTGCAAGGAAAGACCGTGCATACGGCCGCCTACGCGGTCCATCAGCACTTTGGTCCAGTTATAGTCGTAGTCGCTGGCACCGCTGGCTATCTTGAAAAGGCTATTGCGTCATAGTTGCGGCAGTAGGTGGAATAGCGGCGGTAGAGGTCGGCATAATATTCGGGACGCATGCTTCCACCGCAACCCCAGCTTTCGTTACCCACGCCGAGGTATTTTACTTTCCAGGCTTTGTCGCGACCGTTCTGGCGGCGCAGGCGTGCCATGGGGGAGTCTCCTTCGGAGGTCATGTATTCCACCCATTTGGCAAGTTCTTCTACGGTACCACTGCCTACGTTTCCACTGATATAGGGTTCACATCCCAGCATTTCGCAGAGATTGAGGAACTCATGGGTTCCGAAACTGTTGTCTTCGATAGTGCCTCCCCAGTTGTTGTTCACCATTTTGGGGCGGTTTTCTTTAGGGCCGATACCGTCCATCCAGTGGTATTCATCGGCAAAGCAGCTCCCGGCCAGCGAAGGACGGGTACACGGAGCTCCTTCAGTGCATTGAATACGTCGGTGCGATAACCGTTGATGTTGGGAATATCGGAGTTTTCACCTACCCAAAGTCCACCATAGATACAAGTTCCCAAATGCTCTGCAAATTGGCCGTAGATTTCTTTGGGAATGATTTGCTCGCTCTGGTCTGTGTGTAAAGTGATAGTGGCACTTTTCTGTGCGAAGAGTGACAACGAGGTGGAGAGAAATATGCTACTGATAAATAACTTTGTGTTCATAGTTTTTTAGTGTTATTAAATACTTAGTTCTTGAATCTTACTGCTGCTTCTTCGATGGGCAAACCAGCTTTATAGCTTTCAATGTAGGTGTTGAATCCGCTACATCTTCGGCTGTCGGTGAGATTTCAATACCGGCATTTCCGGTGAATACATGCTTGTCCAGGAAGTCGGCAAGGGATTGGTCGTTTCCGTTGTTTGCAAGGTAGGAAGCGAGGAGGGCAATACCCCAGGCACCACCTTCGCCAGCTGTTTCCATAACGGAAATGGGTGAATTGATGGCAGCTGCCAGTATTCTCTGGCCTACTCCTTTGGTTTTGAAGAGTCCTCCGTGACCGGTGATTCTGTCTACTCTGATTTTCTCTTCATTGAAAAGGATGTCGTTGCCGATTTTGAGAACTCCCACTGAAGCATACAGATGGGTGCGCATGAAGTTGGCAAGGTTGAACTTGTCGTTTGCCGAACGTACAAACAGTGGACGTCCGTCTGCCAGTCCCGTTATAGGTTCGCCTGATATGTAGTTGTATGAGATGAGCCTCCGCAGTCTGCATTGCCTGTCAGGGCGTGGTTATAGAGCTTTCCGTAGATTTCGTCCATATCTACGGGGATACCCATCAGTTCCTGGTATTCTTTGAAAATATTGATCCAGGCATTGAGGTCGGAAGTGCAGTTGTTGCAATGCACCATAGCTACGAGGCTTCCGTCGGGGGTGGTTACCATGTCAATCATTTCGTAGGGCTTGGACAATTCTTTCTCCAATACAATCATTGAGAAAGAGGAGGTGCCTGCCGATACGTTTCCAGTGTGCTGCTTTACGGCGTTGGTGGCAACCATGCCGGTTCCAGCGTCACCTTCGGGCGGACAGACGGGAATTCCTGCTTTCAGATGTCCCGATACGTCGAGGCGACTGGCTCCTTCGGGAGTAAGGAAACCTGCGTTTTCACCGGCCGACAATACCTTCGGCAGAATATCTCGAAGCTTCCAGTCGTATCCTTTCGGAGCAATAAGTTTGTCGAACTTATCCACCATTCAGAAGAATAGTTTTTGGTGATGGGATCGATAGGGAGCATACCGGAGGCATCTCCTATGCCCAGTACCTTTTGGCCGGTTATTTGCCAGTGGACAAAACCTGCAAGGGTGGTCAGGTAATTGATGGATGGAACGTGTTCTTCATTATCGAGGATGGCTTGGTAGAGGTGGGAAATGCTCCAACGCAGAGGGATGTTGTAGACAAATAGTTCGGATAGGGCTGCGGCAGCCTGGCCGGTATTGGTATTTCTCCAGGTACGGAAGGGCACAAGGATTTCTTCTTTTTCGTTGAATGCCATATAGCCGTGCATCATGGCACTGACACCGATGGCTGCCAGGGTTTCTATCTCTGTATCGTAAAGGCTCTTTACATTAGCACGAAGGTCTGCGTAGCAATCCTGCAACCCATACCAGACAGCTTCGACGCTATATGTCCACAGTCCGTCGACTAACTGATTCTCCCAAGTATGGCTTCCCTGGCGATGGGTTTGTTTTCCTGGTCAATCAAAACCGCCTTGATTCGTGTGGAACCGAGTTCTATGCCAAGGATGGCCTTACCTGCCTCAATGGTTGATTTTGCATCTAATTTCATGGTATTAATGATAATTTACGGATTTATAGTACGATTATAAACAACGGATTACTAATTGCAAACTACTAGTTACGTTTGTGGTACGTGTAATTAGTAGTCCGCAATCGGTAATCCGTAATGATTATCAGCAAAGTGCCTTGTTCAGCATATAGTAGACTTCATTCATGCGCAGTTCTTTTTTGAACTCGCTGATGGTGGTATTTTCATCGATGACTACCATTTCGATGCCGGCCATTTCGGCAAAGTCTTCCCAATATTCCACCGTCAGGTCGTAGGAGAAGCTGGTATGATGTGTACCTCCGGCCAGAATCCAGGCTGCAGCGCCACCTCGAGGTTGGGCATTGGAATCCACAGTGCGCTGGCAACGGGCAACTTGGGCAGAGGCTTGCTCTTGATGCATTCTACTTTGTTCACAATGAGGCGGAAGCGATTGCCCAGGTCTACGATGGTAGCGGCTACACCTTCACCTTGCTTGCTGGTAAATACCAGGCGGGCTGTTTCGCTGTCGATACCGATGCTCAGACGGTGCACTTCCAGTTTCGGCTTCTGTTCGGCAATCAGTGGACAGACTTCCAACATGTGTGCCTGCAGGATGGCGCTCTTTTCTCCGTCGAAGTTCAGCGTATAGTCTTCGAGGAAGGAGCACCCCTTCGGCATGCCTTGACTCATCACCCAAGTGGTACGGTATAGTGCCGCAGTTTTCCAGTCGCCTTCGGCACCGAAGCCGTAACCTTCCGCCATCAGTCGCTGTGAGGCCAGTCCGGGGATTTGGTCAAAGTCGCCCAAATCGTTGAAGTTGGTGGTGAAGCCTTTGGCACCCGTGTCTTTCAGCACGCGGCGAATGGCGATTTCGGCCTTGGCGGAGTTCCATACTTTGGTGTAGGCTTCCGTACGTGCGTCTTCCAGTTCGGGAGCGTGGTCGTAGAGCTTGAAGTATTCTGCTACGAGTGCCTTCACGTCCTCGTCGCTGACAGCATTGTAGTGTGTCATCACATCATTGATGGGATAGTAGTCCACATGATAGCCCAATACTTGTTCGGCACTGACCTTGTCACCGTCTGTCACAGCCACGTTGTTCATCTGGTCGCCGAAGCGGATGATGAGCATATCCTGCGCATCAGCCCATGCGGCAGCTACGCGCATCCATGCGGCAATCTGGTTTTGGGCTTTTTCGTCCTGCCAGTGGCTACTACCACTTTGCGGTTCTTTCGCATACGTGTCACGATGTGTCCAAATTCGCGGTCGCCGTGAGCCGATTGGTTTAGGTTCATAAAATCCATGTCCATCGTCTCCCAGGGAATTTCCTTGTTGAACTGTGTATGGAAGTGTAGTAATGGCTTCTTCAGTTCCTGCAAACCGTGAATCCACATTTTGGCAGGAGAGAAGGTGTGCATCCAGGTGATGACTCCGATACACTTATCGTCGTTGTTGGCGGCTTTGAAGGTAGCGGTTACTTCTTTGGATGAATTGACCGTACCTTTATATACTACCTTTACGGGCAGTTTCCCGGAATCATTCAGACCTTTCACCATTTCATTACTATGTGCGTCTACTGCGATAACTGCGTCACCTCCGTACAAGAGCTGTGCTCCGGTTACGAACCATACTTCATATTGTTCAAATGTGTTCATACAATTTATTTTTATAGTTTATATTTAAAGAATGATAGTTATTTCTGTCCATAATAAGCGTTAGGACCGTGCTTGCGGCTGAAATGTTTTTCTATCAGCAGCGGATTCATGGTCAGATTGGGGTTCACGGCATAGGCTATACTTGCCATTTTTGCCACCTGCTCCATCACTAACGGCATTATGTACCGCTTCGTGTGCGTCTTTTCCCCACGAGAAAGGACCGTG
>ENA-OQEB01000608-OQEB01000608.1-human-gut-metagenome-genome-assembly--contig:-NODE-608-length-14587-cov-1.510788_pt1 | contig 14587 bp, 22 predicted proteins | sample MGYA00242787_ERZ504619 | MGnify/ENA primary metagenome ERZ504619 (study PRJEB26092, sample SAMD00036317) | human gut metagenome | host: Homo sapiens | study: EMG produced TPA metagenomics assembly of... | reverse complement strand
GATATACAAAAGATTATAAATAATGCAGTGTCATTTACTTGGGGAATTTCTTTGTTAAAAAAGAAGTTCCTTTTTTACTACCAGTAATTCAAAAAATCCAGGGGATTGACAGCCATACAATAATCAGCTAAATTTTTGTATAGACATCAGACTTTGTTGTGATTAAAGTTTTACTATGAACATAAAAGATGGAAGAGTTACCTGGAAATAAAGCAGGAGTTTTCGAAGAAAAAAATAATTCTGCGGGAAGGTAATAATATGGAAGACAATTTTGAAAAATTAAATCTGCTTCTGGAGCAGGAACAGTGTGAATTTGTGGATATTCCGGATGGTTTTACCGGACAGACGGAGAGTGGAGAATTACGACTGATCTATTTGATGAATGATGCGGTGGAGAGTTTTCTGGTTCTGAAAAATGCCAGGATGACGGGAAATTATGTCAGGGATTATGAAGGAGAGTTTGAGGGCTCTGTAGAGAAAGCAGACAGAGATTTATGTGAAGCAGAGTATATTCTGGTGATTCATCAGGGGCGGAATGTGTTTACTGTATTTTTTGAAGATATTTTGCTGGAAACCCATTTGTATAACTATGGAGAGCTGGGACATTTCTGGGTGAAGGGATACGAAAACCTGAGAGTCATGGAGTATCAGATTGCCATATTGCGGGATAAATATGAGTATCTGGGAGAAAAATATTGCACGGAACAGGAACGAAAGCTGGCAATGCTGCGTGATTTCCCGCCGTTAAACTATCTTTTTTATCCGGCAGTACCGGAGAAGTATATTGTTCCGGTGGACAACCCATGGGAGGTAACGGCGGAAGCACTGGCAGTTATGCAGGAACTGGCAACGGAAGCAGGAGATGAAAAACTGGGAAAAATGCTCAGGCGTTATGAAAAAACTCCGGATATATCAAATGCCAAAAAGATAGCCGGAATGCTTTGCAGGAGCAGTCATTTACCGGTGATTACTCTGCTGGGAGAAAAAATCAGGGAAGCAGCATCGGTCTATCCGGACAGAGATTTTGGCAGAAAACAGAATAAATATCTACATGAATTGATGGAAAAAGCTGAACGAAGAAAAGAAGAATTGGAAGCAGAGAATGTTCAGACTCTGATCTACAGAGAAGAACCTTTCATTTATGACTGTGATTCCATATCGTTTCAGGTATATCTTATGATTGTGAGAAAAGGTGTATGGAAGCAGAAAATAATGGTTGAGAAAATATAAAGTAGTCCGAACAGGAATAAAGAAGGGATTATAATAATAATGGATAAATTATTAGACTTAAACAAGAGACTTTGATGCAGCGAAAGCTGCTTTTGAAGCATATCTGGATGAATATGACAGAGCGGATGATAAGATTCATCTGAAGATCGTACATACTTATGGAGTGGTTGATGCAGCAGAGGACATTGCCCGCCGTATGGGGCTGGATGAGGAAGATGTACAGCTGGCGAAGGTAATCGGATTGCTCCATGATATTGGAAGATTTGAACAGATTAAACGATTTGACAGCTTTGAACCGGGAACTATGGAGCATGCAGCATATGGTGCACAGCTTCTGTTCGGACCGGAGAAAATGATCCGCAGATTTGTGAAGGATGACAGGTTTGACAGTCTGATCTGCACTGCGATTGAGAAGCACAGTGATTTCAAACTGGAAGGAATTACGGACGAGAGAACCCTGCTTCATGCAAAGTTAATCCGAGATGCAGACAAGCTGGATAATTGCAGGGTAAAGCTGGAAGAGTCAATGGAAACACTTCTGGGAGTGGATGAGAAGGGTGTTGGTGAAGGAGTAATCGCGCCAAAGGTATGGGAGTCCTGTATGGCAAAGGAATCTGTATTATCTTCAGACAGAGTTTCAAAAGTGGACTACTGGATTTCCTATATTGCTCAGTATTATGACATCAATTTCCCGGAAACCTATGAGATCATGCGTGAACATGATTATGTGAAAAGAATCATGGACAGGGTTCCTTATGCATTGCCGGAAACACAGGAAAAGATGGATATTCTGGCAGCAGAGATGGAGGAATATATGGATGAGAGAATTCGAAACAAAAAATAAAAATTGCGAAAAGCAATAAACAGTGGGTGGGGACATATGAAAAGATAAGAGTGAACAAAATGGATATGGATAAAACAGAGAAGAATCAGGAGAAATTCACCTGCGGAGAATTCGAATATCAGGTTATAAGAAGTGCCAGAAAAACCATGACTCTGGAGGTTCGCAGGGATGGAAACGTAATCGTTCGCGCACCTCTCCGTACAGGTCTGCCGAGGATCAAAAAATTTGTAAACCAGAAGCAGGAGTGGGTTCTGGGATGTCTGGAACGGACAAAAGAATACCGGGAACAGAAGCCGCTGAGCGCAGATCTGAGCGAATCGAAACGAAATGTCTATATACGAAAAGCAAAAGAAACGATTACCAAAAGAGTTTCTTATTTTGCCAGACTCATGGGCGTTTCTTACCGCAATATCACCATCAGAGAACAGAAAACAAGATGGGGAAGCTGTAGCAGTGAGAAGAATCTGAACTTTAACTGGAAACTGATACTGGCACCTCCGGAAGTGCTGGATTATGTAGTGGTACATGAACTCTGCCATCTGAAGGAAATGAATCATTCGAAGGCATTCTGGGACGAGGTCGGGAAAGTAATGCCGGAGTATGAGACGTACAAGTTGTGGCTGAAAGAAAACGGATGGAAGTTATAAATATATCTTTGGGTGTTGATATTTTATAACTCTTGAAAAGAAATATTTTGATGTGAATTTAAGGAGATAAATGTTAATGAAAATGATAGCTGATCTGCACATTCATTCCAGATTTTCCATGGCGACAAGCAAAGAGGGCACGCCTGAAAATCTGGATTTCTGGGCGAGAAAGAAAGGAATTTCACTGATTGGAACAGGTGATTTCACGCATCCGGTATGGAGAGAAGAACTGAAGGAGAGACTTGTTTCAGAGGGAAACGGCCTGTATCGCCTCAAAGATGCATATGTAAAAGAAGAAAGCCGGAAGTTCCCGGGAGAAGGAACACGTTTTGTTGTCTCCGGGGAAATCAGTTCTATTTATAAGAAAAATGGAAAGACCAGAAAAGTACACAATGTAATCCTGCTTCCCAGTTTGGAGGCAGCAGATGCCATGGCACAGCGTCTGGAAAAAATCGGAAATATTCACTCAGATGGTCGTCCGATTCTTGGTCTGGACAGTCATGATCTTCTGGAAATGATGCTGGATGTATGCCCGGAAGGAATTCTGATTCCGGCTCATATCTGGACACCGCATTTCTCTGTATTAGGTGCGAAATCAGGATTTGATTCTGTAGAGGAATGTTTCGAGGAACTGGCACCGTATATACATGCACTGGAAACAGGGTTTCCTCTGACCCGGCTATGAACTGGAGAATTTCCAAACTGGATCGCTATCAGCTTGTATCCAATTCAGATGCACATTCCCCGTCTAAGCTGGGGCGCGAGGCGAATCTGTTGGATATTGACTGTTCCTATGAAGGACTTTATCGGGCAATCCAGACTGGCGAAGGGCTGGAAGGAACAGTAGAATTTTTTCCTGAAGAGGGGAAATATCATTTCGATGGTCACAGAAAATGTGGTGTATCATTAAGCCCGGTGGAAGCAGAACGGCTTGGAGGAATCTGCCCTGTCTGCGGAAAGAAGCTGACCATGGGCGTAGATCACAGAGTAGAACAGCTTGCAGACAGAGCGGAAGGTTTTGTGAAAAAAGATGGTAAGAAATATGAAAGCCTTGTACCTCTGCCGGAAGTGATCTCTACATGTATGGGCTATTCCACTGCAAGTAAGAAAGTGCAGGGGTGTTTTGAACAGATGATTCAGACACTGGGGACAGAATTCGACATTCTGCGAAATGTACCGTCAGAAGATATTAAATCCTGTGCAGGAGAACGGATTGCGGAAGGAATTGAAAATGTAAGAACCGGAAATGTGAAGAGAATTCCGGGGTATGATGGGGAATATGGAAAGATTGAATTGTTTGATGAAAATTAAACATAGAATGATGAAATTATAAAACGGCCTATAAGAGAATGATTAGCGAGGAAATAGTGTATGAAGAAAATAGGGATTATTTCAGATACCCATGCCTGCTCAGGCCGGAAATACTGGGAATTTTAAAGGGTTGCGACTGTATTATCCACGCAGGTGACGTAAACAAACCGGAAATTCTGGATAAACTGCGTATGATGGGTTCTATTTATGTAGTCCGAGGAAATAACGATAAGGACTGGGCAGAGGGAATTGCGAAAACTTTACATTTCACCATAGAAGGCGTGAAATTTTTCATGACCCACAATAAAAAAGACGTAGACTGGGATTTAAAAGACACACAGGTGGTAATCTTCGGACACACCCATAAATATTTCGAAAAAATGATAGACAACCGCCTATGGCTTAACCCGGGAAGCTGCGGTCCCAGACGTTTCGACCAGGAAATCACCATGGCAGTAATGACAGTCGATAATGGAACTTATCAGTGGGAAAAGGTTGCCATGATTCCTGAAAAGTAAACAGAAGACAAAGTAGATTGGTCAGGAGGGAAGAAAAAATACACAGTAATGAAAGTGGTGATAATATGCACAAGTGGAATGAGATTACAGATGAGAATTCGCTGAAGGAATTTATGGAAAGAGTGTCGTTTTTCCATGATAGCTGTATCAAAGAGATGCATTATCTGAGCGGAGCATATGTTAATGAAAACCTGGATATGTATCCTGTAAACGATCGCAGGATTTTGAGAGTAATAATACAACGGCAGTATGAAGAAGATTCAATGATTGAAATGGAATTTCAGGGATTAAAATACTTAAAGTTATTTCCGGTAGACGAACGCTATTCATGCGAAATACTCGATTCCAATATAATTCTGAAAGAGGATTGTATCATCTGGAGCGACTGCGAAGATAAAACAGAGCTGGAAGATGGAGACACAGGAACTTTGGTATGTGCATCTAAACTTCGATGGCGTTCGATTTTCGGATATATGGGAGAGAAGAATTATTGGTAGGTGTGCCCTTTCCCACATTTCTTTTGACCCAAGGGGTGTGTAACAGCACAGTCTCTATTTCAATATCCTTGGATAAAGCCTTTATAATTTATATAAAGTATATCGTATTTATTCTTTTTCGTAAAGAAGTCTGGATGGAAGCACTGCTTACCACAGTATAATATCAGTATAATATATAGAAGAAAAAATTTTTGCAGAAAAGATCAGGATTCTGTAAACTTTTTTTACGCAGAAACAACCTTGCAATTTGTGATGAATACGCTATAATAAAAAAACGTAATGAACCAAGATTGGTTAGACCAATATAAAGGAGTTGAATATTTGAAAAATAAAAAAGAACGAGACTGGAAGTTTATCATCGGTATGATTGTTCTGCTCGCCATTTTTGCTGTAATGGGAGGTGCTTTCTGGAATATGGTAGGAAAGCAGGCACAGATGGTCAGGGAGGAAGAGCAGAAAGAGGAAGCAAATGCTATTTCTGCAATCTATATCGAGACAGGAGAATTTCTGAAGACCGGAGTTTTTGTGGATCTGAACAATGGAACTATTTTCAGCGCAGACATACCGGCAGAGGGCATTTACAATAAAAAAGGAAAATTAATTTCCGATGATGTATTGGAAAATGGGGATAAAGTAAAGATATACGGCGATGGGATCATGCTGGAATCTTTCCCGGGACAGTACTCCGGGCGTGACAAAGATTCAGAGGACCGGTCGTGCATCTCTTGAGGAAACTCAGGAGTATGAGGATCAGGTAACTGGAATGATGAAGCCTGTAGCCGTTCAGTAAGGATTAGAGGAGACTGAAAATGAAATACGTAAGACAATTCTGGATTATTTTACTGATATCCGCAATGGGAGAGGCATTACATGTTCTGATCCCGCTTCCTGTACCTGCAAGTGTGTACGGACTGGTGATCATGCTGATCGCACTGGGAACACACATTATCAGGCTGGAACAGGTCAAAGAAGCAGCTGAATTTCTCATAGAGATCATGCCGGTTATGTTTATTCCGGCAGGTGTCGGATTACTGACAGCCTGGGGCATACTGAAACCGGTATGTGTGCCGATCATTCTGATCACAGTGATCACCACAGTTGTGGTAATGATTGTGACAGGTCGTGTCACACAGGCAGTTATTCGTATGGACAGAAAGAAAGGACAGAAAAGATCATGACACAATTTATGAGTAATTCCCTGTTTTTTGGCGCAGCAATCAGCCTGATCGCATATGAGGCAGGACTTCTTTTGAAAAGAAAATTTAAGATGGCAATTTTTAATCCGCTTCTGATCGCGATCATTGCAGTAATAGCTGTGCTTTGTTTACTGCATATTGATTATGACACCTATAATCAGAGCGGTCAGTATATCAGCTACCTGCTCACACCTGCAACGGTCTGCCTGGCAGTTCCGCTGTATCAGCAGATGGAACTTCTGAAAAAGAATCTGAAAGCTGTAATCATTGGAATTGTTTCCGGTGTGCTTGCCAGTCTGGTCAGTGTGCTGATCCTTGCAAAGCTGTTCAGCCTGAGTCATGAGCAGTATGTAACACTTCTTCCGAAGTCTATTACCACAGCAATCGGAATGGGTGTTTCCGAAGAACTGGGTGGTATAGTAACGATTACAGTTGCAGTTATTATCATTACCGGTGTTCTTGGAAATATGCTCGCAGAGACTGTGATCAAACTTGCGCGTATTGAAGAACCAATCGCTAAGGGCCTGGCACTTGGAACCTCTGCCCATGCTATCGGTACTGCAAAGGCAATGGAGCTGGGTGAAATAGAAGGTGCCATGAGCAGTCTTGCAATCGCAGTTGCCGGTCTTCTGACTGTTGTAGGTGCGTCTGTGTTTGCACAGTTTATGTAAGAGCAGTAGTGATTGCCTGATAAATTGTTTTTGGCAATATCGAATATATCTGTTGACTTTAACATTATTTATACAAGAGAACTGTTGTGTCAGATGAGCAGAGGCGCTGACATAACAGTTCTTTTTTTATTAAAAAAACAAATGTTCGACAAACCTCTTCCATTTTTTATAAGAGTGTGGTATTATAAAACACAGAAACGAATGTATGTTCTGAAAATGTGTTCGAAAGAAATGGGAGGGCTTATTATGGCAAATGCAGCAGGTACCGCACAGAAAATGAGAAGAAGAAAAGAGAATCATAAGTTTTCCAGAATGATGGCAGTTATTCTGGGTCTGATCGTTACTGTTGAGGTGATGATCGCGGGCGGCATGATCTTCAATATTGATTTTCATTCCGCTGATATAGTTGCGGTAATTATGGGATTTATCGTGTTATATTCCGGAGTTGTGGCGGTTCTGACAGATAACTGATTATAGAAATTTCATAAATTACTGCAAACAATCCAGTCCATCATAGAGTGAAGTTCTGCGTCAGATATCTTTACTGTATGTCAGTATGCCTGCAGATATATTCCTTGTTCTTCGTACTCTGCTGAGCTGTCCTGATTGCATTGTTTTATGGAACGGCTATAAGGTATGGGGACATGCAAAAAACAGATATTAGACAAAACAGCGCAGATGATATGATTAACAGTAAATAATGAGAGAAAAATAACGGGAGAAGGTGCGAAGAGAACGTTATGACTGTAAAATCAAGTCTTTTGGAAATGCTGGAGAAGAATAAAGGAGAAGTGCTTTCCGGTGAGAGCATTGCCGGTGAGTTGGGATGTACCAGGGCAGCAGTGTGAAGGCAGTAAAGTCGCTCCGGGAAGAAGGGTATCATATAGAAGCAGGACCGAATAAAGGATATATGCTTGCGAAGGATACGAACCGTCTGTCGCAGGAAGGAATCCGCCTATTTCTGGATGATCCGAAGGTTAAGATAGATATTTATGATGAACTGGAATCTACGAACCAGACTGCCAAGAAAGAAGCTATGATGGGAGAGGCCGGACATGGGGCATTTTGTCATTGCCAGGAGCCAGACTGCAGGCAGGGGGCGCAGAGGCCGGGAAATTCTATTCTCCTGCAGATACAGGTCTTTACATGAGTGTGATCCTGAAGCCACAGGGAACCATACATGACAGTCTGCTGATCACAACTGCGGCAGCAGTGGCAGTCTACAGAGCAGTTGCTCAGATCTGTGGAATCCAGCTTGATATTAAATGGGTTAATGATCTGTTTTATAAAGGAAAGAAAGTCTGTGGAATCCTCACAGAGGCTGTCACAGATTTTGAGAGTGGAAACATTGAGTTTGTGGTAGTTGGCATGGGATTGAACCTCTATCTGGACCAGGAGAACCTGCCTGCGGAATTAAGAAATATAGCGGGAGCTCTTTATGAGACAAAAGAAGATGCAGAACAGACAGACCGTAATAAACTGACTGCAACGATCGTGAACGAGCTGCGAAAAGAAACAGCAGATCTGAAACTGTCTCCGGATTATGTGACACATAATATGATCCCGGGACATCAGATCACAATTACAGACGGAAACTCTTCCAGACAGGCATTTGCATTGGAGATACGCAGGGACGGACGGCTGAAAGTACGGGAAGAAGATGGACAGGAGACAATATTGTCCTTTGGAGAAGTTTCGGTATCCATGTGAGGATAATGAGAATGGGATTGTTACATGAAGGTAGATTCCTTGATGTGACAATCCCATTTTGTGTCATGATTCAGAATTTGTTGTTTGTGATGAAGCATCCTTCTGAGACACTTCGGCGGCAGAATCTTTTTTCAGAGATACCGGGTTGCCGGTAGTGATGTTATCTGTGACATCTGTATCTGTGCAGCAATCGGGATTCGTTGTATCTGTGGTGTTTTTAGCTGCGTCAGTTGTCATATCCGAAATATTCTGCTGATACGGACGATAAGGTGTCCAGTAATGTTCTTCCTCAGTAAGCTGTCGGGCTGTTCTTCATCCAGTGCATCCTTCTTGCGGGTGAGAATATAAATCCCTGCAAAAATGATAGCAGCTGCAATCACAAGCTGCGGCAGATGATATGTGAATCTGCCGATAACATCAGCCAGATATCCGGGTAAGATCATATAGAGGAAATCTACCAGGGTGTTCCACAGAATAGAAGCACCAAGGAAAATCAGAAGAATCGCAGTTATCTTTCCGTGATGTTTAAGCAGAGAACTGATATCTCCTGCCAGTTCATCCATATGAAGGACATAGGAATCTTCTATGGAGTAAAATTCTTCCTCAGAAAGAGACTTCAGATTGTGCACATTAAAGAAACTGTAGAACCAGATGATCGGGATCAGAAACACAAGCCAGTCCATTCCGGTACATGCTCCGATGGCAAAGATACCCCAGAATAAGAACATAATACTGATTCCCTGTTTTTTGAACCCCATGTACATTTCTCCTGCGCCTGGGATCAGGGAGAAGATAAAAAGCCAGAATCCACGTTTTTGTTTTTGCATACTTTTATTTGCCTCCATTCATTAATTTGCTGGAAAAATCACTGACATATTTTATAAAAGAGCTGGTGCCATCACCAATGTTCTGTCCAAGTTCTCTGGTGAACTGGTACAGTCTGCCGCTTTCGTGCTCGGGCAATATTCTGTCTGTCTGAGAGGAAGTATCCTGATGTAAGGAAGTGAAATCCAGGTTCGGGATACTGAATAAAAGCAACAGGGCAACCATCACACCGGCAGCAGTCTGAAGACTGTAATGGAGCAGCTGGATTTTGCGGGATGCTTTATTTGCTGCCCGGGCAAGCTGCACTTCACCGGAGCCTGCTTTGTCCAAAATCTGTTCCATCAGATAGGAGGGAGCAGTATCCGTACTGTTGTTTTCCTGTTCTATCATCTGATCCAGACAGAAATCGCAGTGATCAAGATGTGACAGAAACTCAATGACTTCCTGTGTGTTCATATTTCCGTTGTCAAATTCTATTAAATCCTTCTTATTAATATGCATCTAATCACCCCTTTCAAGCATTTTTTTCAGCATTGCCCTTGCGCGATAGAGTTGTGTCTGAATTGTTTTCGGATTTTTCCCTGTCTGCTGTGCAATCTCAGGTACTGATAATTCTTTGCAGAAATGTGCGTAAGCGACTTCTTTGTAAGGACTTTTCAACTGCATACACAATGCTTCTACGTGAGTGTTGGATGCAGTTTTCATATATTCATCTTCGGGAGAGGATTGCCTGTCCGGAATCTGGGAAAAGTAGGTGTCTTCTGTTGGAATACTTCGCCGCCCGGCTGCTTTCAGATAATCCAGACACTTTCGGACAGCGATCTTACTTAACCAGGCTTTCTCATAATTACCATCAAAGCGGGAAAGGTTCTTATAGGCAGACAGAAAGACTTCCTGAGTGAGATCTTCGGCATCAAATGGATTACCGACAGATTTCAGGCAGATCGAATATATTAAGTTCTGGTATTGCTTAATCAGATATTCCAGATATTGCTTTTCTGTGATCATTACTGTCTCCTTTTTCCTGTTCATTTAATTATAACGCAGGAGGTGGGGGAATGGATTCAGATATTGGAGGAATATTGGAAAATCTTTGGGGTGGGGACGCGCAGAAAAATAGTTTGTTTTGTGTGCGGTTTCGGACACTAAGATATTCTAAGCTGGCAAAATCTGCGTTATGAGAAAATGACACACTGTCTGAGCCGCTATGCGGCGAGTTTGTGGCATTTTTCTCATGCCTTTAGCAGATTTTTGCCAGCTTAGAATATCTAAGTATCCTGCAAATGCACACAAAACAAACTATTTTTCTGCGCTGGTGATTGGCTGTTTTGCTTAGCGGATTTTATAAAAATATCTCGGAGTGACAGTCTTGCGAACACCTCTGATTTGGTCTATACTGGATTGCAATGAAATAAAATATGGCATTTATGTTATATGGAAGATAATGCAGGGTAATGTGACAGTTAAAAAGGAGAGACAGATTATGACAGAAACAAGACGTTTATATTATGAAGATGTATATAAAAAAGAATTCACCGCAACTGTTGTAGAGTGCAGAGAGCAGAAGAAGGGCTATGTGGTCATTTTGGATGAGAGTGCTTTTTATCCGGAGGGTGGCGGTCAACCAAGTGATGTGGGAACGCTGGGTGATGCAAAGGTGACAGAGGTTCATGAGAAAGATGGAGAATTACTTCATTATACTGATAAGGCTCTGGAAGTGGGGCGAAGGTTGAAGGAAAAATTGACTGGGCGCGGCGTTTTGACCTGATGCAGCAGCATTCCGGTGAGCATATGGTCAGCGGTATTATTCATGAGAAGTATGGTTATGATAATGTAGGTTTCCATATGGGAAGCGATGTGATCACTGTAGATTTGAATGGTATGCTGGATGACTCGCAGCTTGCAGAAATTGAGCGTGAAGTAAATGAGAGAGTGTGGGAGGATAGGGAAGTTGTAATCACTTATCCTGATGCTGAGGAACTGAAGACTATTGATTACAGAAGTAAGAAAGAATTGACAGGACAGGTTCGTATCGTGACGTTTCCGGGAGTAGACGTATGCGCCTGCTGTGGAACCCATGTGACACATACAGGTGAGATTGGAATGGTGAAGCTTCTCTCTGTAGTGAAATTCCATGATGGTATCCGTATGGAGATGATCTGCGGTAAACGTGTTCTGGATTATCTGAATATGGTGAATGAGCAGAATCATCAGATTTCCATGAAGCTTTCTGCAAAGATGGACAGAACAGCAGATGCAGTACAGCGTCTTCAGGATGAGAATTTCCGTATGAAAGGCCAGGTTGCCCGTATGGAAGAAGAGATGTTTAGGCAGAAGCTAAGAAATGGGAAGGTGCAGGAAGTGTCCTGATCTTTAAAGAAGGTCTGGAAGCAGATTCTGTACGTAAACTTGCGGATGCAGTGATGAATACCTGTGAGGGCTGCTGTGCAGTATTTTCCAGAAATGAAGATGGAAGCTATAAGTATGCCATGGGCGAGATTGACGGGGATTTACGGCAGTATACAAAGGAAATGAATGCTGCATTAAACGGAAGAGGCGGCGGAAAGCCATTCTTTGTCCAGGGGTCTGTGCAGGCAGCAGAAGATGAAATCCGAAATTTTTTTTTTTGAAAAATAAAAAATTGTAGATAAAAGATTAAGTAAAACTGCGGAGCGGTTATTGAGCATAGAGTTGCATAGCGAAACGGATGAGTTTATCCGTCTGACTCTATGCTTTGAGTTAAGAAAGCAGCAGGGAAGAGGAAGAGAAACAGGAAATGTTTGGAGAATGTCATGCGCATATCATTATGGATGGCGTGAATTACCGCCATGCAATTGATATGCATAAAAATGGACCGGACGATAAGATCATAAGAGAGCAATCTGAAAGCATACCAGGAACGGGGAATTGTTTTTGTACGGGATTGGCGGTGATGCGCTGGGTGTTTCTGCGAGAGCGAAAGAGCTTGCACCAGAGTATGGAATAGATTACAGAACTCCGATATTTGCCATTCATAAAGAAGGACATTATGGTTCTATTGTGGGAAATGGTTTTGCCACAATGGTGGAATTTCATAAGCGTGTTTTGGAGGCGAAACAGGCAGGGGCAGATTTTATTAAGATCATGACTACCGGGATTCTGGATTTTAATGAACATGGAGCGATTACCGGAACACCTCTGGATGGGTCAGAGGTAAAGGAAATGGTACATATTGCACATGAGGAAGGTATGGCTGTCATGTCCCATACCAACGGAGATTACGGAGTACAGGCAGCGGTGGCTGCCGGAGTGGACAGTCTGGAGCATGGAAACTATATGAATGAAGAAAGCCTTGCCATGCTGGCAGAGAGCGATACAGTCTGGGTTCCGACTCTGGTTACAGTGAGAAATCTTCTGGGAGACGGGCGTTATGATGATGAGACTCTGAAACCGATCATAGAATCCGCAGAAGAGAATATCAGAAAAGCATTCCGGCTGGGAATAAAAACAGCCCCCGGAAGTGATGCGGGGGCTTACAGAGTTCTTCATGGAAAAGGAATCCGGGATGAAGTTCAGTCCTTTGCAGAAATCCTGGGAGATCAGGATGCTGCATACCGCTGGCTTGCGGAAGGTGAAGCGGAAATCAAGAAGAAATTTACGGTTACTGTTCACTGGTGATATCCCGCAAGGTGTTTTGTGTGAGCGAAGGTCACAGAAAACCCGAGACATACCGTGCGAATTTATGCGATTAGCATAAATTAAGTTTGTGAAGCAAACGATACTCCTTGGGCATTGCACAAGGAGGTTCATATTTCCTGCATCGCGAAGCGTGTTACTGAGAACGGAGTGAACAGTAACAATTTACGCATCCTGTACCTTAATTGCTGTATAAATATTAGAAGATTTTGATTTGGATGGATGGAAGGTAACACACACATAGTCGCCGTATTCCATGCCGCCTGCAGTGAGATCCTGCGCGTTTTCTGTACGGAAGGTATCTATGGCACCGTCATCTGTCTGTACAGTGATGGTGTTGGCAGTACTTCCAATGATCGTGCCGGTTACTGTAAAGGAAATATGTTTGTCATTAATGGTATCAGGATCCTCACCTGTCACAGCAATAATACGGACTTCTTCCAGGGATGTTGTTTCCAGATCTCCGATATAAGTAACATTAACATGAGATCCCGGGGCAATTCCTCCCTTGAAGTAAGCGGGGATTGCTGACATATCCAGATTAAAGGAGGTGTCACTTCCGGCAGGAAGAATCCGGAGGATATTCAGATTTACTCCCTGTACAGTTGCCAGCAGCTGTTTTTCTTTATTTTCTATCTGCTCCGGTGTTTGTGTGAGTTTTGGATCCGGAGTTGGGGTAGGATCCGGTATTTCCAGATCTTTCAGATCAGAAATACTCAGCACTTTCAGGTGACTGGCATTTAAGGATGCGGAAGAATCATTGGAGGTATCCGGGAATTTCCCCTTGAATGTAAGGTAAACCCAGTCACCGGCTTTGATTCCATTCTGATAATATTGTTTTGTTCCTGTGATCGGATAGGTGGCTGTTTTTCCTTTCTTTGATTTTATTGTGATGGTATTGGAAGTCAGGGAAATGACCTGCCCATGCGCAGTGCGCTTTTTCAGCTTATTTTTTTTATGAAATTCATCTACAACCTTCAGAACATGTACACTGCCTGTGTCAGTACCGGAAAGCTGACCTTCGTAAATGATACTGATCTCATCGCCGGTGATCATGCCGCCTTTACATTCCAGGGTGGCATTGGAAACATTAAATACATAGGAGGCACTGTCCGTGTTCAGAATAAGCTGGCTTCCTGAAAAATCCTGCAGGGTACCGGAAAGTTCATCCATATAGATACGGTCTTTTGTTTCGGTTTCAGTTGTGGTGTCAGATGAAGAAGTAAGTTCCCGGACGGATGTGTCTCCGGTGGATGTGAATTGTTCCAGTATGGTTTCAGGGCTGCATCCGGCAAAAGAAAAGCTAAGGCCGGCACAGACACATGCAGCAAGCAGTTTTTTCATAATACAGACAGGACCTCCGATAAATCATTCGTTTGAACATGATTCCTGCCGTATGCGATAATTATTTACAGGGAGGGATATTGCTTTCCGGCGGTTCGGGGATAAAATCAAAATTTTCC
>ENA-OQEB01000607-OQEB01000607.1-human-gut-metagenome-genome-assembly--contig:-NODE-607-length-14588-cov-3.285665_pt1 | contig 14588 bp, 23 predicted proteins | sample MGYA00242787_ERZ504619 | MGnify/ENA primary metagenome ERZ504619 (study PRJEB26092, sample SAMD00036317) | human gut metagenome | host: Homo sapiens | study: EMG produced TPA metagenomics assembly of... | reverse complement strand
ATACTGACAAGGGTGCTGGCACTAAAAGAATAATCTCTATGCACCAGAGAATTCATCAATGTTTCTCTCAGCGCGTCCTCTGGATAATCTTTGGTATCAGTTCGGTATAGTCCCTCAAATGTGGCCTTGGTTTGATTGTGCAGATCGAGATAGGCATACAAATCCTACATCTGCTGAAACAACGAACCGGTAAACTCACGTCTATCTTGGAATACGCTCTGATCAACACCGGCAAAGGTTGCAGCCTTGATGGTACTCGGACATTGTTCGGACAGAAGCAACGCTACATTGGAGTAAATGTCGTCCGAGGAAACCATTCCCAAAGTCTGCATCTTAGCAGCATCATAGGGAACCTTCCTCTTGGCAAACTGTGCTTCAGCTGCCTGAAATGACAAATTCTGCTCCAAAGAGCGCATGGTTTCAAAACTGTCACCATCGGTTTCTTTAATCATTTTTCGAATGGCGGTATCAGAGGCAGGATCTGTAGATGTACCATTGCGGACATACACGCCGCTGGGCTTTAATCCCTTACTGCCAGATAATAGGGACGGTCTGTACCCTCCTGAACGGTCACGGCGATAATTTGTTTATCATTTATCACCTGTGTCTCGTAGTGGACAAACATCGTAATATCAGGTTTGATGGAATCCCGAACCATATATTTATTTGCAAAGTAACACGGTCGGCACTATCCACACCAATCACCGTACCATTGTCCTCAACACCAATGTAAAGAGTGCCGCCTCTTGTGTTAGCAAAGGCAATCACCTCTTTGCAAAGGTCTGCAACAACCGAAGACTTGAGTTCGATAGTTTCGCTCTCAATAAATGTCATAAGGCACCTCCTGTAGTTTTCCTAATCACCATTATAATCATTGTAGTCATTATTAGTCATTTTGGTCAATTTATATTCATGTGGTGATTAGAAAACCTTGACACTTCTCACAGGTGAAAGTTTGCCCGGGGATCTGACTCCGACCTTTTATTATTCAATCCTCCGTCCTATCAAAGCGGCATCGGTGTCCGGGCGATCAGAATGATCGCCAGAATTGCCCCTACAAATGCCGCAGCCCCTATGACAGCCAATACCTTTTTGCTGAGTTTCTTCTTCGCTGCCTTGCAGATCAGCGCGGCGCAAGCTATGCAGACAGCCGCAGCCACAAGTGCAATGCCCAGCGTTTCCCATAGCCAAGAAAGTTCATGTAGGATTTTCATGCGTTCATCATCTCCTGTTCGTTAAACTGGAATCTATCTGCGCTCTCCTTATACGCTCTCAATAGTCAAATCCATTTGCAATTTTTTTGCTTTTTCCAAGGCGTTGAAAAATATCGTGATGAAGTCTTCTCCATCGCTTGTCACAAAGTAATTAGATAGGTTGGTAATATCATTGCTGATATTTTTGCCCCAAGCGGTTGCTTAGACAAATCGTCAATATCCCAAACCACCTTATCCGGACTAAACGCTTGGAGTTCTAACTGAATCTTTTTCAGTTCCACTATGGCTGTTTCGACGTTATCTTTATCCAATGTTCCTTGATATAGCTCATTCATAAGCGTTGGGAATCTGCTACCTCATTTCCCGTTTTCTAAATTATAAGAAACTGTTGAGAAAAAGGAGTGTAGAAAATCTCCATTTCCTATTTGATAGCAAAAGAACGCAACTTTGAATCCGACAGCATGTGTCTAATTTCCCCCTATAAATCCGATTTGTCTGCCCCTTAAAGTCCAAGTTCTTCAACCCACGCCGCAAACTCCTGATGTCCGACGCTGCCCTTGAAAACCTTGCCGTCCATCAGCTTTGCGCCTTTGCAGCTCGGCGCAAGGCGTTCGTTCGTCTTGCCAATGTCGCTTCCTCCGGAGGTTGCAAACGGATGATCGTCTTGCCGGTCATATCATAGCTCTCAAGGAACGTATTGATAATCGTCGGCGCAACGTACCACCAGATCGGGAAGCCACAAAAATTGTGTCGTAGTCCTTCATGTTGTCCCGCTTTATGGCAATCTCTGGACGGGAAACAGGATCGTTCATCTCAATCGTGCTGCGGGCTTTCTTGTCCATCCAGTTCAGATCGGCTTCCGTATAAGGCACTTTCGGCTCAATCTCAAAGATGTCCGCGCCGATTGCCTCTGCCAGCGTCTCGGCAACCTTTGCGGTCACGCCGGACGCAGAAAAATACGCTACAAGTTTCTTACTCATTGTGTTCTTCCTCATCAATCTTTTCATTTCCTTCATTCAGCATGAAGTATAGCAGAGCTTCCAGCAATGTTGCCATATAATGAAGCGACCAGTTTTCTTCCGGCTCTTTTGTCATCTTATCAAGCACGGCTCGAAAAGCCGTGGTACGGTCAATCCTTGTTTCATCATCAATGCGGTCAAGTATGCCCTTCATTTTCAGGGCGAGTTCTTTTTCCTCGTCAGAAAGCTCCGGTATGCCAAGTAACTCAGATAGTTTCTTGTCCTGCATAATAGCATCGTATTCGATGTATGACTTGTGTTCGGCTGACATCAATTCTTCAAAGTAGTTGATAAAAATATGAACGCGAATGCCACCTTCTTCGTCCGGGGAGAAGCAGACGGTTTGCGATTTTTCTGCAATTTCTTTCAAAAATGCAAGGTCTTCTGAGTCATCGAACTCCGCAAACGGAAGAAACATATTGATTTCCGCGTGCCAACGATGATAGTCCACGATTCCCTTGATATACCGCGGTGTTGCTTGACAAACGCATCACAGCGTTCCAGAAGATACTCGTAGTTCTTCTTGTCCTCCGGTACAATGATCTTTGGTATCTTGTCCATTGCTTCGGAGTACGCTTTCAGCATACCACAATTAACTGCGCGGTCAAACACCTCATCGCACCATTATCGTATTCGGCAGACTCGGTTTCCCGGTAATCCTTCTCAAAGATAATATCGTCCATTGCGTTACCCCTTTATGATTTTCTCAAGCTGCATTTCGGTCGCGTTAGGCAGACGTGATTGCAGATGTTTTAGAATGCGCTCTTTGGATTCCTGCGGGTCTCGCTGATATGCAGATGTGATAAGGTCGTACCCGAAAAGTTCTTCCGGCGTCGCATACTCTGCGACACCCCAGCCATAAGGTCTTCCGTATCTGTCCTGCATATAGACGAAATCCGCGATGCAGACATAGCTCTGCATTTGCAGCCGCGTGATGCACGTCTCAAAACCGGTGTTGCCGCCCTTGCGGTAGTTCAGAGCCTCTTTCAGCCGTTTGGAAAGCATCCTGCCTTCACCGGCTATGGCTTCATAAAGCTCCTTGTCCTTGTAGGACGCCAAGCCGTCATCCCAACGGGCGTCAAAGTCATAGCCGTCACGCCGGAAGTTCGCAAAGTCCGGTATCCACTCCCGGCTCACAAAGCCAGCCTTCTTGTTGAAAATCTTGCCGTAGAGACATTTGCCGCTCCGCGCAGCCGGTCCTTTCCATTCCCACGGACCATCTACATCATCCGCAAACCATAACTCAGGTGGGCAAAGTTCCTCGATGGAGAAGCGTGAATCTCGTTCCGAAAGAAGGCAGAAAGCCGTATTGTTCGACGGCGGCAATCAAACCATCTGCACTATGTAGTTGTCTGGCATATCTCTTTGACATTACTCCGCCTCTTCAATCACGCCATAATCAATCAGGATATTCTTCTCCGCATACTGCGGGTAAACAACACCCATCATCTCATACTGATAGCGTCTTACGCGGCGATGCTCCTGAACCGGCTCCGGTGCATACGCAGCGGTTTCGCAGTGCGCATACTCCGGCATTTCCGCAAGATCATCCCGAACGGCACGGATAAGCGCGTCTGCCACATCATCAATGTTCTTGCCGGTCTCCACGGCAACCAGCTCGTGCTTCCGGATTGCCTTGTCCAGATTACCGGGGGAGCGAAACAGCTTGTATTTCATATCATTGCCCGTCCTTTCTCTCTATCGGTCTGTCTATTCTTCCTGAAATCTGTTCTTTAGGGACGCAATCATCGCTTGCGCGGCAATGGTCAGATATAACACTCCAATTTCATAGATAAAGTCGCGGTTGATCACGATAAAGTATTCTCTAACGTGTGTAAAAACCAGTTCCAGCAAGTCCCTGTACAGTGGATCATCAAAGGGCTTGAACCGCGTAAACTTGCTTTTGGCAGCGTCCCATGTCATAGACGCTTCGCCCTCAGCACTGGTCATTGCCTCACAGAGAATCATGCTGGCGCCCATTTTTCCGTTGCCGGTCAGGAGTTCTCCTTCGTAATAGCTGAGTAGGTCTTTCTTGCGTCGAAGCGGAACTACATCGCAGTTGTCATCCAGCTCAAATGCAATCAGCTCCGCAATCAGTTCCCGCCAGACCGCATAACCGGCGTTAATGGTTCCGTCCTCTTCGCGGCTGATGGTATCGTCCATGCAGTATCGCTCAAAGAAATTATCTCCGTCAATCTCGTTGCGGGTGCAGAAGATATGCGCCAGCTCATGCAGAAGAATGTGCTTCAACTCTGCCGGATGACGCGCTATGTCTGTGCGCAGAAGGATTCCGTCCGCGCCATCTCCTGTGCCGACGAATGCAGAGGCGTGAAAGTCAAAATAGCCGTCCTCTGTATATCGGTCTTCCAGCCGGTCAGGGAAATACTGCTTGCAGAACTGCTCAAAGACTTCCTGCTGGTTTTCCGTCTGAAAGCAGCGCAGTACAAGGTTGTCCTCACTGAACTCTGCCCCCAAGCGTTCGTTAAAGATGGAAGCGGCATAGAAAAGGGCTTCTTTATAGTCGTTGTTGTTCATCTAATTACTATCCTTCATCCTCATTCACCCCTCCGGTCTGACATTTTTCAGGAAGTCAGAGTGCGGTACATAAGGCAAGTTGAGCTGCCAGCCATGCGGTTCAGTTCGTTGAGCTTGATCAGCATCAGGTTGATGTTTGTTCCCATTGCAGCCGAGAGCTGCACCACATCGTAGTCCTGCTTCATCAGGTCAATCAGCTCATCATCGTCAATGATCAGGTGGGAGGCAAACGCATTCGCCTCATATTCGTGTTTTGTGCGCATATCGAACAGCACGAACTCCGGGAGCGGTTCGTTTCCTTTGGCAAGATCACGGTGAAAGGTATCATGCCCGATCTCGTGACCGCAAACCATTTGCATGATCAGATACTCCATGTTGGAGTTCAGAAGAATATGCCGCTCTTTATGGCGGTAGGTGTACATTCCGAGCAGATCGTTCAGATTGTCAAGAAAATGGAGATGAATGCCCAGCTCACGGGCAATCTTCAAGGTATCTCTTGTTCCACAGCTTTTGACAATGCTGTTCGCCTTTTTGTATATTTCCTCGGAGCGAATTATCACGGGACCTTCACCCCTTTCATGTTGAAAACAGTCAAAGTAAATCCGTCAAGAAACCGAGACGCAGACAGTTATTCCTCTGCGTCCGTACCGGTCTTCTTGTATTTCTTCGGCGTGTATTTCTCAACATTCCGGGCTTTGGATTCCCAATATATATCCTGCAACGCCTTCATCACCGCATCCTTGTCCTGCTCAGACAGCGTACCGCCCGCAAACAAGCCGGACATCCCTTCAATCAGGTCCTTTGCCTGTTTCATGCCACGGGAGCCGTACTGCTCGGATGCCTGAACCACAAACTCTTCGTCCTCGGTCAGCAGATAGTTCACATCCACCTTGAAGTATTCCGCTATTTTTCTGTAAGCGTCCTTGGTACGGGGAAAGGAAATGCCGTTCTCGTACCGGGTAATCATACGCCTGTTGATCCCCAGTGCATCGGCTACTTCCTGCTGGGTCAGCTTCCGCTTCTCCCGTTCAGCCTTGAATTTCTCTCCAAACGTCATTTTGGTAATCACTCCTGTTCACAAAAAGTTTGCGACATCAAATTGCGCAAGTCTATTGACAAAGGCACTTGAAGTGCGTATAATAATGACTGAGCAATCCAACTACTCATAGTATATCCTGAATTGCTCATCCTGTCAAGGGGCATGAGTAGTTGTACACGAAAAAGTTACATCTTTTGAGCAGTTCAAATGGACAGGCATTTATGCTGCCGAAGATCATCCGTACCGGCATACACCGGTATGAGGGAACAGGAGTGAGAAAAACAGAAATGGCTACACAGTACAGAAAAGCATACGTCCCGGTTACGCTGGATGTGGACAAGGAGGGGGCAATCCTCCCTCGCCTTATCTGGTGGGACAACGGTGTAATCTTTCAAATCGACCAGATTCTATACAAATGCCGCGCCACATCCAAAAAGGTTGGGGGCGGAGGCATCCGTTACACAGTTCAGATTCGCGGAAAGGAGTCATTTCTTTTCCACGAAGGAGACAAGTGGTTCGTCGAAGCAAAGGAGGACAACTGCTCATGATTTTATCCCAGCGCCAACTTGAAGAAATTGCAGCCTCAACAACGAAGGACTTCAACCGGTTCTTTTTCGGGGATGAGGCGGACAAGCCCGACCGATCAGCTTTGCCAACACCCATTGATCAGTTTGCAAAGAACTATCTCGGTCTTCGCGTATCATTCGCCCGTCTCTCGCCGGACGGAAGCATCTGCGGTGTCACTGCCTATGCCGACACTGAGTACAAGATCACGGAACTTGGTATTACGCGCACACTGGCTTTGAAGCGTAATCAGGTCATCTTGGACGAGAGCTTCATTCGATCCGGCAACGTGCAGCGGCTCTGCGCCAAGCGCAGATTTACCCTTGCCCACGAGTGCGCCCATCAGATTCTCTTCCAACTGGAATCGGAAGAGGTAAAGGCGTCCTGCGAAATGAAATATTCCGCACGGACAGCCTATACGCCGCGAGAGCTGAAAACCCGCGAGGACTGGAACGAGTGGCAAGCAAATGTCTTGGGCGCGGCGATCCTGCTTCCTCAAAAAGAGGTTGACCTGGCAATGCGTCGGTTTGCAGAAACGCCGCTGATCAATTACGAGGGGAGGTATTCGTATGGTGATCACTTAACGCTGCGCCTTTTCTGCCGGTTGTTCGGTGTCTCCAAGACAACGGCGTCTATCCGCCTTCGTCAGCTCGGCTACATGGTAGATCGTCCATTCAGTGAGTATGTTGACCCATTGGAGGTGTGGTAATGAAGAGAGCATCCATTCGGGTTCAGGAACCGACGCCGGAGCTGATCGAAAAAATCCGCAGGGCAAGAGTTGCCATTTCCCAGCAGAAGCCCCGATACCTGAAATGTCCCTATTGTCAGCATAATGCCATTGCTGTCTACGAGGACACGAGGGGTCATGTAGAATCCAAGTGCAAGAAATGCGGGCGGATCACAGTCTTTGATGTGCTGAATATGAGAAGACTGCGACCGCGTACCAAGTAAGAACCGGAGGACAAGCCTCTGTTCTAAAATAAAATATATGTCATAGCTGAGCTGTGGAGCCGCCTGATAGGTGAAGTCATCCTAATGCCGCATGAGACAGAGTTTAATTACTCTGTTTTATCGGCATGGGATTCAAACCTCACCGTCATGCGGCTCTTTTTCTGTCTTCACCCTTCCCGCTGCTCCCGCGCAGCGGAAAGGATGAACAATGAAAATCCCTAAAACCCCTATCGCGTTCGATTACGACCTCTGGACTACGGAGGACGGCAAGTGCATGGTGCGCGTGAAACGAACCGGCGAAGTTTCCGAGGTTGACCGCAAGGTTATGAGAATCCTTCGCGCAGAGGAAAAGCGGATCAGACGCTCGTATGGCTCTGACAACACCTCTGAGGATGAGGACGGCGCAGAGAAAATTTCTGATACCGTGCTGTCCCTTGACGCTATGCCGGAGGACGATGTGAAGTCCGCTGCATGGATGGCAGACTCCCGCGACTGCATGGAGGAACTGATCACCGCTCTCAAAGAGAAGGAGCTTCTTTCCATTCTGACCGGGAAGCAGCGCGAATTGTATCTTGCGATGACCCGTGAAGGACTGACTCTTCGAGAGTTTGCCCGAAGGAAAGGCATCGGCATCAGAGCTGCATTTGACCTCAAAGCAGCGGTGCAGAAAAAATTTCAAAGAATTTTTTGAGCGGTACTCAACAAACGGCAAAAAGATGTCCGTTGTAAAGTGAAAGGGTCAATCAGACCACTTCACTGCTCCTTGAAAACTGAATAGTTCAGTGCTGCGGATCTTTCCGCTTCTGCGAAGCAACACAGCTTCCGACGCCAAGACCTCCCGAAAGGGAGTGAGCGACCTCCGGAGAGCTATAACAGTCGTGTGGTGCGGCTGCTTGCGACGATGCAGATGCCGGGTATAATGATACTTCCGTCTTTTCTTTGAATGGGCGGCTCGGAGCGATCCTCGGAGGGGTGAGAGTCCCATGATACCGATTGACCATTGGTAGTCCGCAGCATTCCCGGAACTGCAAAGTTCTTCTGGCAGGGGCGCGAGCTGCAAATATGCCGGACAATGAAACAAACCCAAAAGAAACTTACTATATAGTTTCAGGATGAAAACTATGTGGCAGAGTGTCTTCACAAGATGCTCTGCCATATCCTTTTGTCCTGAATATTTCCACGAAACAGGAGGTGCTTAGAATATGATGGGCATTGAAACAATGAAAAACGTCAGCCCGAAAACGGTTGACCGAAGCACACTCGTTCAGAGAAGCAGCATCCGGCTTGATCCTGCGGCACCGCGAGAGGACAGGCTGAGGGAGTTCATCAAGCAGATCAGAAATCCTTATTGTTATCTGGACGGGAAGACAGTGGTGAAGATCAGCTTCGCCGAGACGGACACGACAATGGAAGATTGTCTGGAACACTATCTGAGAGGTCTTTGATTTATGAACAGTCTGAATCTTTTCACCCGGTTCTATGGACAAGCGATTGAGCCTGTGGTATAATGAAATCGGTCAAAAAAAGAAGAATACGGATTAAGCCGCTTGCCTAGATGGTCATGTGGCGTTTTCGTGTTCCTCTCATAAGAGTTGAAGCAAGCCTTCGTCTTTCTGATTTGATGTACCACACCAAACAGAAAAACGGGAGGTTATTTTTATGCCAGACAAGGTTTACCGCACGGCGATCTACTGCCGCCTGTCCCGTGAGGATGGAGACAAAGTAGAAAGCAACTCCATCGCCAGCCAGAGAGCCATCTGCGAGGACTACATTGCAAGGCACGATGATTTAGAGCTTGTCTGTGAGCCGTTTGTGGATGACGGTTACAGCGGCGTTTCCTTCAATCGTCCTCAGTTCAAAAAGCTGGAAGAGGCAATCCGCAAGGGTGCGCTTGACTGCATTGTAGTCAAGGATCTCAGCCGCTTCTCAAGAAACTACATCGACGGCGGACGCTACATTGAGAAGATTTTCCCGCAGCTCGGCATTCGCTTCATCGCAATCAATGATGCGTATGACAGTCTGACCGGTGATCCGCAGTCCGACTCCTTTGTTATCCCGTTCAAAAACCTGATTAACGATTCTTACTGCAAGGACATCTCCATGAAAATCCGAAGCAGTCTGGAAGTCAAGCAGAAGAGCGGTGAGTTCGTCGGCTCGTTCGCGCCTTACGGCTACATGAAATCGCCGGAGAACAAAAACCAGCTCATCGTGGATGAAGCGGTCAGCGAATATGTGCAGATGATCTTTTCCATGTACAAGGACGGCTTCTCCATCGGACGTATTGCAAAGCGTCTGAACCAGATGGGCGTCCTGTCCCCAATGGAATACAAGCATTCCGCCGGTGTGAAGTTTGATACCGTCTTCAAAACCAGCGATACCGCAAAATGGACATACAAAGCCGTCCAGCGTATTCTCACCAACGAGGTTTATATCGGCGTTCTGGCGCAAGGCAAGCGCGGCACTCCCAACTACAAAGTCCGCGTTGTGAAAAGCAAGGATGAATCCGAGTGGGTCAAGGTAGAAAATGCGCATGAAGCTCTTGTGTCCTACGAGGACTTCATGGCAGTCAAGGTCATGATGCAGCGGGATATGCGCTGTTCGCCCGATCAGGACGAAGCGCATCTGTTTTCCGGCTTCCTGTTCTGCGGAGACTGTCAGCAGCCAATGATCCGCAAGACCGTCCCGTCGAAGGCGAAAAAGTATATCTACTACGTCTGTTCTACCAATAAGCACAGCCGGACGTGCAGCTCGCACAGCATCGCCGCAAAAGAGGTTGAAGAGAAGGTCTTCCGTGCTATTCATGACCAGATCGAGCTTGTCATCAATCTGGAACACGCGCTTGCGATGATAGAACGGCTTCCGTCTCAGAGCCGTAAGCTTTCAATTACGAAGCTCAGATCGCCAAAATCGAGGAAGAGATTGAACGGTACCAAAAGCTCAAGCTGGGGCTTTACGAGAACTTCATCGGCGGCGTCATTGATAAATCGGAATACTTCGAGTTCCGCAGCAGCTACACCAAAATCATTGAGGACAAACAGGAGGCACTTCTGCGGGTCAAAAAAGAAATGAAGCAGACGGTGACAACCGGCACGACTGAACGGAACTGGGTAACGCTTTTCAAGCAGTATGAAAACGTCGAAGAACTGAACCGCCGTGTGCTGATGTCCCTTGTTGACCGCATTCTGATTCACGAAAACCATGCAATCGAAATCGTCTTCAAATATAGGGATGAATACCAGCAGACGATTGAATACGTTCTCGGCTATGCCGATGAACTGGATATTGCCGTATAAAGGGGGATGAGCAAATGGCAAGAAAAAGCAGAAAGCAAATTGCAGTTGAAGAGCCGGTTATCGAGTCTGTTTCTTCCGAGGTCTTCTCAACAGCCATCTATGCCCGTCTTTCCGTTGAAAACAGCGGCAAGTCCGAAAAGGTGGATGTCATCGCAAATCAGATTGAGATTTGCAAGTCCTACATTGCAGAGCGTCCCTACCTGAATCTGATAGATACCTATGTGGACAACGGACGAACAGGAACGGTTTTTGATAGACCGGAGTTCAACCGGCTGATGAACGACATCCGCACCGGCAAGATCAAGTGCCTTGTAGTTCGTGATCTCAGCCGGTTCGGGCGTGACTACATCGAGGCTGGAACCTATCTGGAACGGGTCTTTCCGCAGATCGGGCTTCGGTTTATCGCCATCAAAGAGAACTACGACAACTTTGATACGGACGGCTCCGGCGAAAGCCTCATCATCCCTCTGCAAAACATGATCAACACCCTTTACTCGAAGGACATCTCCCGCAAGGTTTCTACTGCGCTCAAAGCACAGATGGAAAGTGGAGAGTTCAAGAAGCGCAATCTCCCGTATGGTTATCGCTGGGATGAAGAACACAGCAATATGGTTTTCGATGAAGAAACCGCACCGATTGTCCGGAAGATTTTCCAATGGAAAATTGAAGGACTGTCCCTTCCTGCGATTGCAGACCGGCTTGATGCAATGAACGCGCCCAATCCGGAGTTTCAGAAGTATCAGGTCGCGTCCGCACAGGCAATGCTACGGCAAAGAAGATTTGGAACAAGTCTTCACTGACTACCATTCTGGATAATCCCCATTACGTCGGAGATACCGTTCTCGGACGGACGCTGAACGCCATCTACAAGGGCGTCAAGAATCAACATATCGACCGCGAGGAATGGATTGTTTTTCCCAATACTCACGAGGCGATTATCTCTCGTGAGGACTTTCAGAAGGTTCGTGAGATGCGGGACGCCGCTGCAAGGACGAGAGTTGAAAAGATGGAACGCACGGAAGAAATCCGTGCTACACTGATCAATCTCTTTGAAGACAAAATCGTCTGCGCAGACTGCGGCAGGAAGCTCTATTTCCATCGCAAGCGTGTTGACAAGCGTAAGGACGGCGCATGGTACGCCTTCTATGAGTGCAGCTCATCCGTCAAGCGCGGCAATCTCTGTACGCCGCACTATACGCGGCAGGACAAACTCGAAGCAGATGTGCTTGCGGCGATCCAGCTTCAAGTCAAGGCGGCTCTCAATTACGACAAGCTGCTTGCCAAACTGAGAAACAGCGAAGGCGAACGCAGCATCCGCGATCAACAGAATGCGCTCATCACAAGCCTGAATCTGAAACTCAGCGGCATCTCCAAGAAACGCACCCGGCTCTACGAGGACTTCACGGAAGGCGTTCTCGATGAAGAGGAATACGCCTTTGCCAAGAAAGCCTACGATGAGCAGTATGTCGATCTTTCACGGCGGTTGGATGAAGCGGTTCAGCGGAAGGTAAAGTTTGCCGAGGCAATGTCCGAGGACAACAAGTGGCTCACGCTGATGAAATCCGTCAGCGGTGCAACGATGCTCTCTCAGGAGTTGGTTGACGAGTCCGTAGAGCTTGTGAAAGTCCATGAGGACGGCTCAATCGAGCTGGTCATGAAATACGGCGATATTTACGCTCTGACCGTTCAGAGTATCAAGGAAGTACAGGAGGCGATGTAAATGAGCAAGGAATACAACATCGGCATCTACATCCGCCTCTCAATGGCTGATGAAGATACTGGCTATGGCAGCAAGGCGGAAAGTGACAGCATCGGCAACCAACGTATGCTCATCAATCGCTTTCTTGACAATCATCCGGAGCTGTCTCGCTGTCAGCGGTCTGAGTTTGCGGATGACGGTTATACCGGCACGAACTTTCACCGTCCTCAGTTCACGCAGATGATGGAGAAGGTCAAGCGCGGCGAAATCGATCTGATCTGCGTCAAAGACTTTTCCCGCTTTTCTCGTGACTACATTGAAACGGGAAACTATCTGGAATGCACTTTTCCATTCATGGGCGTCCGCTTTATTTCCATCAACGACGGCTATGACAGTGACGATTACAAAGGCACAACGGGCGGTCTGGAAGTGGTTATGCGCAGCATCATCTATGCGGCATACAGCAAAGACCTCTCCGTAAAGACCACATCGGCAAAAATCCAGATGATGAAGCAAGGCAAGTATGTCGGTGGCTACGCTCCATACGGCTACGTCCTGCATCCAACCATTCGGAACAAACTTGCCGTAGACCCGGAGGCGGCTGATGTGATCCGTCGTATTTTCCGCGAGGCGCTGGAAGGCAGCAACACCTCTCAGATTGCCCGCAGCCTGAATGATGACGGCATCCCGACGCCGGGGCAATACTTCAAGGGCAAGCATCCCGACAAGAAGAAGTTCAGTAACATGAGCGAGAAAATCAGTTGGGAAACCGTGATGGTCTACAACATCCTCAAAAACCTTGTTTACACCGGAACACTGGTCAGCCGCAAAATGAAGTCCTGCGGTGTCGGCTCAAAAAGGCGTGTTGTCAATGAGCGATTATCGTAGAAGGTACGCATGAAGCTATTATCAGCAAGGAAGACTTTGAGCTTGCTCAGAAGGTCATTCGAGGCGGAGGTCGGAATCCCACGCGCAAGCAGCATGACTATCCGCTCAAGGGACTCGTCCGCTGCGGTAACTGTAAACGTGCTATGACACGCCGAAAGAACAAGGCTGGCATTCGATACTTCCAGTGCATTCACTCGGTCAACAACGGAAACACAGACTGTCCGGTTGGCAGGAGCTTTCCGGAAATGGATATTGAGAAGGTTGTCTTCCATGCCCTTACTCAGTTTCTTGCTTTGGCACAGAAGGAAGCAATACAGAACCGCGAAGTCGGTGATCTGCGGAAATCTGCCATCAAGGAATGTGCTGATAAAATCCGCACTCTGCAAAAGCAGAACGAGCAGCACAAGGCGTCCAAGCTGAGGCTCTACGAGAAGTATGCAGCCGGAAGCATCACGAAGGAGGCGTACATTCAGCAGAAGGCGACAGCGGATGTGAAGATTGCTGAAAACGATGGAGTAATCCAGCGCAGTCACGAACGGATGAAAGAGCTTGACTCCGAGACCGCCTGTTCAGATGAAAAGCTGGATGCGGTCTGCGAACAGTACGCCGACTGCAAAGCTCTGACCTATGAGCTGACCCACGCATTCATTTCTGCGGTCTACATTTACGATCTTGACAACATAGAAATCGTCTGGAAGTTCAAGGACTTCCTCACTACGTCAGAAGGAGAAGCCAAATGAAAGTATTTCTTTATATCCGCGTTGCCTGTGCGGATCAGCTTGCGGCAGCAGACCAGCGGGAAGAGCTGGAACGCTATGCGAAGGACAAAGGCTATGAGGTGGCTGCTGCTGTGGCGGCAGACGGCATCTCCGGCGTCCATACGGAAGGTATCATGAACTTCCTGCTGAACGAAGCAAAGCGTCAGGACATCGGTACGATCCTCACCCGCGACACCTCGCGAATCAGCGGGACACTTCCTCTTTCATGAGGTTTGAGCGAAAGTTCCGGGAGAACGGCATCCGGTTCGAGTATCTGTCCAAGCCTGACAACGAGCTTCCGGTCACTCCGATGATGGAGGCGTTTGAAGCGGCGTATAAGAAACGTCGCACAAAGAACGGCAAAAGAGCATAGAGAAAACTCAAGCCGTTCATGGGTGGTTGTCCACCTATGAACGGCTTGTAAATTCTCAAAATTTTTTTAGTCCCTACTTGACACAAGAAGACATGAGCCGGTTAGGGCGAAACTACTTGCAGGTAGGGTTTTACACGGAAATGCTGTTCCCTCAAAAGGGAGTGCGTTTTATCGCTGTCAACGACAATGTAGACAGCGCAAACGGCGGCATGGACAACGATTTTACCCCTCTGCGAAATCTGTTCAACGAATGGC
>ENA-OQEB01000605-OQEB01000605.1-human-gut-metagenome-genome-assembly--contig:-NODE-605-length-14632-cov-1.625095_pt1 | contig 14632 bp, 15 predicted proteins | sample MGYA00242787_ERZ504619 | MGnify/ENA primary metagenome ERZ504619 (study PRJEB26092, sample SAMD00036317) | human gut metagenome | host: Homo sapiens | study: EMG produced TPA metagenomics assembly of... | reverse complement strand
AAATCATCCCCGTGCGGATTATCCAAGTATCCCAGTGAGGGCGAACAAGCGGGAATGGATTAATTATTAATACTAAAGTAATAAATTAAGTTCATCCCTTAGTACTTCCGTGAGGAGGAAAGCGGGAAAAGAATCAGCCCCGGTCGTTTGTTCGATCGGGGCTTACTTTTTCGGCTCAGTCCTCACTATATGGAAATCTTCACAGTCATATTTCTTATCGCAAAAGTAGGAGATGATAATAACAGTTGCAAGGACAAATAGTTAAAACATCTCAGATGTTCCATTATATAGGATTTTGCGATAGTATGATTTGTACTAATGATTCGTCCCCTCGAATAAATCCTTTGAATTGTTGGATAAGCCATTCTTTAGCTTGAACTGGTTGAATGTATAGCTAAGGGTCAAGCCTATCAACGGGTAATCGGGCCGGATTCGTGTTTTGGAAATCAAGTTCGAGGAAGTGATCGTATTGACATAACGGGCCGTATTGAAGACATCCCGGAAAGAGAGGGTGGCCGTCAACTTTCGTTTGAAGAATTGTTGCCGTATCGCTAGGTTGACAAAACAGAACGACTGGGTTCTTCCTTGGGTGGTTACGGAAGGACCTACGAAATTGCCGTCAAGCTGTATCCTTGTGTATTTCCCGGCCGTGAAAGCGTTGTTCCAAGCGATCTCGTAATTGGTACTGGTCTCATTCTTTCCGTCCGTCTTATACTCGTTCTCTACCCGGTAGTGATAAAGGCTACCGTTTATTTGCGTATTCCACCAACTGGTGGCCTGCAAACTGCCCGATAGTTCTATTCCGGTGGAATAATCATGTCCCACGTTCGCCATGGAATCCAAGGTAACCCCGGCTTGGTAAGGAACCCGTAATCGTTCGATCTTGTCTTTGCGGGTTCGGTGGAATAGGGAGCAGACAAGGCATTGTCGCCGGAAGTCAAAGAATAATTCAACTCGAAAGAATGAATGTACTCCGGGCGTATATCCGGGTTACCGATCTCGGCTGTATAGTAATCCTTGTAAGTGATGTATGGCTCCATGAAATAAAGCTCCGGTCGGGTCGTACGACGGCTGTAAGCGAATAGAAGCTTCTGATTTTGTGTGAGGTTATAACCGATATGGGCGGATGGGAACAACTCAAAACGCTTTTGTAGGCGGTTCGCCCAATCTTTGGAGCTACGTAATACTTGATGCGTATGTTCTCCCCGTAATCCTACTTGAAAATCAAAAGACCGGTAGCTATCCCCAACGATCGCATAAAGGGAGTTGATCCCTTGTTGGAAATAGAACGTGTTGTAAATATCGTCACGCCAGAAGAACTCTTTGGTATCCGGGTTCCAAACTGCATACTATAATCGCCGTCTTCCGAGTATGAGAAATATTGATAACCCGCCTTGATTTGTCCGGTTTTGCTGTATGGAAATACATAATCGGCTTTCGCACGGACGGTCCAACGATGTTCGGCCTCCCACGCACGATGACCTTGCTGGCGTACGTTGTTTTTGTCGAACAGATCGCTTTGGAAATATTCCAGAGCGTCGCCTCCATATTTCAAGAAGAAGCTACCGCTAAGGTTATGCCCCTTATCATTGAACTTATGATCCACGGCCAGATTCCCTAGTCCGAAAGTCTCATGGATATCAAAGTCGTCAAGGCTCTTGAACTCTCCGTTCTCGAATTGCTCGCCATTAGCGGAACGTTCTTCCGTATATTCCAGATCCCCTTTTCGCTTGAGTCCGGCATATCCGCCTTCCGCGTTAATGGAAAAGTCGTTTGTTTTTGTGTATAGCTCCGACCTCCATTGAGAATATATGCGTAGCCGTTACTTTCACGGGGGCCATTGGAATAAGAAGTCGTTGTCGTATCGTTTACCAACGTCGTTTTCTCTTGGGTAAAATGACTTTTGCGAAGTCGGTTTCCCACATAACCGCCTATACGCCATTGAGACACCTTGTTTTGTCCGGTCAACAAGAAATCCAAGGTCCGGCTCCATACCGTATTCCCGCTTAGGTTGATTACTCCGCTCAACCCTTCCCCGAAGTTCTTCTTGGTAATGACATTGATGATCCCGACATCACCCCCTGTATCATGTTGGGCGGACGGGGTAGTTATGATCTCTATATTCTGGATTTGTCCGGACGGGATCTGTTCCAAGGCTTGGTCCCGGTAAATATACTGGCTTTCCATCTACGTAGACTGTGAATCCGCTACTCCCCCGGAAGGTAACCTCTCCCTCGGCGTTCACCCGGATGGAAGGCGTGTTCTCTAGGATATCGACAGCGGTTCCTCCCGAGGAAAGCAGGTTGGAAGAAGCCTCGATGATCTTTTTATCCAGTTTATAGATGACTTGTTTCTTGTTGGCTACGACCTCCACTTCCTGTAAGCCTACCTCAAGCATTTGCATCGGGATAATACCCAGATCCTTGATCTGCTCTGTAAGGATAAACTCCTCTCCCATATAAACATCATATCCCAGAAAATGGATACGGATCGAATACGTTCCGGTTTTACGGGCTGGATTAGAAAAGAACCGTTCGCTTCAGTCATAGCTTCTTCGACGTATGATCTCCATCATATAATACAACGTGAGCGTAGTCTAATGCCTTACGGGTGGTTTGATCGATTACGATTCCTTTAATACCCGGATTCGCATGGATAGATAGTAGTGCGCTAAGGAATACTAGCGATAGAAAAAGTTTTCTCATATTTTACATTCGTTTTAGAATTGATACCGCAAAGCTAGGGAAATAGGGAGGGAGCGGGCCGGACATATGTTTCATAATACCGTACAAATCGTTCAATCTTTCTATTTTCTGTGATTTTCACCCACTTAATCTTTATATTTGGGGCATTAATCGGATGAATGGATGAGAATATACCTTTTACTGCTGTTTGTACTTATGGTAACGAGAACGCAAGCTACCAACGTTATTTTTGACCGGATAACAATGGATAGCGGGCTTTCTTCTTCCTCGGTGACCTCTATTTTGAAGGATCGTACCGGGTATGTCTGGGTCGGGACGACTGAAGGCTTGAACCGCTACGATGGATATACGTTTAAAGTATTCTTGCCCGTACCGGATTGCCCGGAAAGTATACAAAGCAGTTCTATCGATAAATTATTCGAGGATTCAGATGGAGGTATCTGGATCTTTTTTTCCTCGGGTGGGATTAGCCGTTATGACAGAGGTTCGGATACATTTTTGAATTTCACGAAAGAATGGCTTCGACAACAGTTACGTGTGTATGGTAGTCCTACTTGTTTCTCGGCCTCCGTTCCGGGACATATCTTTATAGGTACGGAGAACGGGATGTTGGAGTATGACGCTAAAGAGAAGAAATTGGTACGCCTTTCTTCGGCGGGTTCGGTAGTCTCGTCGTCTCCTGTGAATTGTTTGTATTCGGCGCCGGATCATTCGTTTTGGGTAGGGACTTTAGCTGGTTTTAGTTTGTATGACAAAGAAACAAACCACTTTCAAGATTATACGATACGGACAAATGACCGGGAGGATATCAATGCCGGCAATTTGAATGGCGTTAACGCGATCTATATCGACCGGTTTGATTATATGTGGTTAGGTACGGGACGTGAAGGGGCTTTTCGTTCGGTTGATATGGGAGAGCGAGAGATCTTCCAATCTGTCGGTCGTGAGGATACTCGGGTATATCAATTCTTGGAGACCGGTGATGGTGATTTCTGGATCGGACATAATAAGGGGACAAGCTTGATTAGCCGGATGAATCGGCTTGCCTTGCGATGTGAGCATTTCTTTGACCGGCCGGAGGATCTGGAACCTACGGGAGAATGCCAAGTGAGATCCATCTTCGAGAGTAAGGACGGAACGGTCTGGTTTGATGATAGCCGTTTCAATCAAGGTCTTTTTTTATTATTCTCCGAAGGAGAGGAAAATGGGACAGTTGAGGAACGTGCCGGAAGACGCACATTCTATCAGCAGTAACCAGATTACCTGTTTGTTTCTGGATGACTCGGATCATCTGTGGGCGGGGCATTCCACGTATGGGGTGAGCCATGCGGATTTAACACCTTCCTTGTTTCGATATACCTTGGGATACACGGAAAAAGAGAATCTGTCTTCTCTTCATATCCTAGCCGTTTATGAGGATTCGGACCTGAATCTTTGGGTTGCGACCTCTAGGGGATTAGATCGGATTAACCATAAGACTTCCCGGGTAGATATGCGTTTTACCTTCTCACCCCAAAAAAAGTCCGTCCTCTTTATCCGGAAAGATTATAGGTTCTATCCGTGAGGATTCGGAGCGGAACCTATGGATCAGTTATCAAGACGCCAACCCGGACCGGTTGAATCTGGATGATTTCCGAATCCGCCCTTTTATACCGGATTACCAAGTCTCTTATGATTATCCGATCAACTCGTTGTCGGAGTTATGTAACTTATGCGTGAGCGAAGAGTCTTGGTTTTGGGGAGGAGCGGATGAGGGCGGCTTCGGGTGTGGGATACGAAGACGAGAGCGCTTATCACGTATCGATATATACCGGGTGAGATGAATCCCCTTGCGTCGAATCATATTCATTGTCTGTTTGTGGACTCTTCCGGTTATTTGTGGATCGGTACAAATGCGGGGTTGGATCAATACGACAAGCGAACCGGGCGATTTGATCATTTCACGGTACAGGATGGCTTATCGGGAAATATCGTACGAGGAATCCGTGAAGGCGAGCCGGGCATCCTGTTTGTCAGCACGAATAAAGGGCTGAGTCGCTTGGATATACAAAACCGGCATATCGTTAATTATACGACGGCAAACGGTTTATTATCGAATGAGTTTATGGGTGGCGCTTGCTGTAAGCGCAAATCGGGTGAACTTGTATTTGGCAGTAATGAGGGGATCGTTTCTTTTGATCCCGTTCAGTTAACGGACGGTTTGAGAAAAATACCTGAGTCTCTGCGAATCACGAACCTCACGATCGGAGACTCACGTGAGAAGCAAGGTTTACAGGTGGGTTTTATTGCGTTCGATTATTCTCATCCCCGTAGTATCCGATACCGGTATCGTCTGGATGGATATGATACGGATTGGCGGGAGGTGGACGCCAGCGATCGTACGGCTATATATAACCGTCTACCACCGGGAAACTATGTGTTTCGGGTGGAAACTTCCGGCAATGGTTCCTATTGGAGCGCTCCCATTACCGAACCTGTCAGGATCTTTCCTCCTTGGTGGCGGACGTGGTGGTTTATTTTGCTGGTATTCGTGGTTGTATGCGTACTGTTGTGTATCGCCTATAAGAGCAGGGTGCGCTGGTATCAACTTCGCCAAGCCGAGTTGGAGTGTAAGATACAAGAACGTACACGGCTGTTGAAACAGGCCAAGCAAGAACTGGAGGAAAAAGATGCGTTGAAAACTCGTTTCTTTATGAATGTCTCTCATGAGCTTCGTACCCCTCTGACGATAATCAAGGGATTGACGGAGGATCTGGAACGGCATTCCGGTTCAGAAGTATCTTGTGGAGATAAAGAGATTTTGCGTACGATCTCCCGGAATACCAATCGCTTGATTTGGCATGTCAATGAATTGTTGGATTTATCGGTATTGACCCGGGGAGTACCTTCCCCGCATATCGTTTGTGCGGATCTCAGCCGATTCTTAGAGGATATTTCGGAAACCTTTATTCCTTTGGCCGATTCCTATAAAATCGCGTTTACGTATTCGATTGCCCCGGATATCTCAATCGCTTATTTTGACAAGAATATCCTAGAGCAGGTTCTATATAATTTACTGTCGAACGCATTTAAGTATACGCCGGATGGTGGTTCGGTAAGCTTTTCCGCTTCATTGGAGCAAAGCTCATCCGATGCGGTCATGACTTTACGAATTACGGATAGTGGAATCGGCATTCCTCCCGAATCGTTACCGTATATTTTTGATCGATATTATAAGGGGGCATCGATAGCGTTTCGCCGCTCGGAGAGTTCGGGGATCGGCCTTGCGTACACAAAAGAGCTATTGGAGTTACATAAGGCAACCATTCAATGTGAGAGTGAATTGGGGAAAGGTTCTGTTTTTACGGTTGCCTTGCCTATATCGGAAGAGGCTTATCCTGAGGAGTGGTTGGAGTATTCGGAACCTAAAATGGAAGAGGTATCTTTGCGGGAATCAGTCCATTGGAAGAAACAAACTCGGTCCCGGAGAATCTACGACAAACGCTTTTGTTTGTAGAGGATAATGAGGATCTATGTCGTTATTTGATGAATGCTTTTCAAACGGATTACCGGGTCGTGATAGCGAAAAACGGAAAGGTCGGCTTGGAGAAAGCCTTGGAGATCCTACGGACGTGATTGTCTCGGATGTAATGATGCCGGTCATGAATGGGATTGAATGTTGCGAGGCTTTGAAAACGGATGAACGGACGGCCCATATACCGGTTATCCTATTGACTGCTTTAGCGGAAGAACGTCAACAATTGGAAGGGTATGGAGCCGGAGCGGATGATTATCTGCCTAAACCATTCAGTCTTGCTGTCTTAAAAGCGAAGATCAAGAATCTGCTCAAACGTAGTGAGCAACTAAAGTTATATTTCAGGGATCGGTTCGACTTGCGTACTCCGGAGCAAACCATCGCCGATCCGGATAAGGAATTTCTTTCGAAAGTGACAAAGGTCGTTCTGGCTCATTTGCAGGACCCGGAGTTTGATGTAGAGCTTTTCTGTTCCAAGATGGCGATGAGCGTGCCAGCTTATTTCGGAAATTAAAGTCTACTACTGGTTGCTCCGCTTCCTCATTCACCCGTAATATACGTATAAAGCGTGCCGCCGAGTTATTGGGGCAGCACGCTTATTCGATTGGGGAGGTAGCTGCTCAGGTCGGCTTCTCCGATCCGAACTATTTTACCCGTTGCTTTAAAGAAATTTACGGGATCACTCCGAGTGAGTTTATTCAGACTTCACCGAGTTCACAGGATTCTCATTCGCCGCTTGCCAGTTCCGGAAAGTAACGGTACCGATCGTAACCGAGAGAATGATTAGGAAAGCTACGATGAAGACCCAAAGATGGAGTGGTGTTTTATAAGCGAAATTCTCTAGCCACTGTTGTGTTCCCATCCATGCTATTGGGATCGAGATGATGAAGCAAACGGAGACGATCTGGATATAAGTCTTGTTGAACATCAAAAGAATCTGTCCGGTAGTCGCTCCGTTGATCTTGCGGATACCGATCTCTTTCCGGCGGTATTGCGTCTCAAATAGCACGAGTCCGAATACACCTACGATAGAGATCAAGATCGCCATTATTCCGAATAGGGAGATTAGTTTACCCAGTGTTTGTTCTTTCTGATATAAATTGTTTAAGATGGTGTTGTAGAAAGAGATCTCGAAAGGGAAAGTCGGATCGATCTCTTTCAATGTTTCCCGGACGTGGGCGACAGCTTCCTGTAAATTCGTTTTCGAATTGAAGCGGATATAGGATACCAATTTAGGATTGGGTATATCGTTATTCAATGCGAATACGAAAGGGGAGCTTGCGATCCGGCAAGAGTTAAACCGAAAATCCTTGCTGACTCCTAGAACCGTACGATCATTGAAACGATCTCCGGGATGTAAGTGGAAATCCCGCTCTGCCGCCGGATTGATGATATAATCACTTTGTGCCTTGTTTAAATCCTCCCGTGTAAAATCCCTTCCTTCCTCTACTTGGATATCCATGACGGAAAGGGAAATTCTCGGAGGCATAGAATACCTTGAAGAATACATCCTTATCTTCATGGCGGGCATATTCGAGATCGATCATGTCATCTTCTTTCGATAACTCGTAGACGGAGAAGGCCACATCCTCTATTCCCGGATAATCTTTAAGTTTCTGGATATATTGGGCTTATGCTTGGCGTAGATCTCCGGTGTCAGGTTCACGATGGCTACTTGGTCTTTATTGAATCCTAGTTGCTCGCTAGAGGTCATGAAATGGTTCTGAAGTCCCATGAATAAGGTGACAATAATCAAAGCGATCGATACCGTGTATTGGAAACCGATCAGGCGACACGTACTTTTTTTCCCTTTGGGACTAAGACCGAAAGAGCTTTAGTACCAAGGCCGGCGCATAGGAGGTACTTCGTATAGCTGGATAAAGTCCCGCCAAGCAACCCGTCAAGATAGCGATCAGTGCTGTGAGAAGGATCAGGCCTTTGTATTGACTAAGACGTATATCCGCATCTACCCAATTAGCGATCGGTGTGTAAGACAAATCGTTTACGATGAATAAGGCGAGAATGTAGGATATCAAGCAGATCACGATCGATTCAATCAGTGAGATGGCTCGTAACTTATAGATGGAGCATCCTAATACCCGGTGCGTATTGATCGTTTTCAATCGTAGGGGAATCAACGAGGTTGTGAGATTGGTAAAATTGATTCCGGCGATGAATAAGATGAGGAAAGCGATACCCAGTAACACATAATTTGTCTCCCGGTGACCTTTCGGATTAAAGTCGAAGTTGTATCATGCGTGTAATAAACATCCTTTAAGGGGGTTAGACGTAATGCGATCTCTTGCGCTGAACCCATTTGGCTTTTAGCGAAATCGAAAGTCTTGTTGAAATGATCCAATACCTCCTCTTTATTTAGGGGATCGTCTAGCGTGACGTATATTTCGTTGGCATACATTTGCCAAGAACTTTTTAATAGATCCAGTTGGTCCATCGGGACGTAAATACGGTTTTGTACCGTAGTATTTCCCGGGAATCCTTATAGACACCCCCAATAGTAAGTATCGTGTACTTACAGGTTGCCAGCCACTACTGCCGGACATCCGGATACGTTTACCGATAGCGGATTGTTTGTCGAACAGCCTTTTGGCGACACTCTCCGGAATGAGTACGGAGCCGGGAATGGATAGGCATTCGACGGAACCTTCTTTCATGTGGAAATCAAAGACATCTGAGATATTGGGTAGACAAAGCTGGAAGTTTTCCTTAAAGACTTTCGCTTCTCCTTGATCGTCTACTTCGTCGATTTGGCAATACCGTTCTCCTCCGTAGAATGGATAACGGTAGGAGTAATCCGTGATATGAGCGGATGAGTTAACAAAAGCATCGCTAAACATTAGGCAATGGATGGCGTTATGCTCGAATTCTCCGTGATTTGCCTCTAGCCGGAAGGTTCGGCTGATTTGCTGTGCATGGCATCGTAATTCATCTCGTAATCCACCTGCATTACTATCAGGAGGAAAGCGGCGAAAGCGATTGTTAAGCCAAAGAGGTTTAACACGACAGCGGTCTTAAACCGCTTGAATAGATAAAGTAAGTTTCGAATCATTAGTTTCATTGTAACAGGTTTTAAATATATTCATTTTTTAGAAAGGAGGCAAATAATGTGCCATCGATGTAACGTTCTGCTAATCATAAGATAATAGAAAAATGCTTAGAAACGATTGTGTGTGCCTTCGCACGGTGCACGTTCGCTTCCGCACGTTATTGGATTTTAATTCGTAAGTTCGCGGATGTTTTACATACAGAAAGATAATTCGGGAATATTAGCATGGAAACTTCAAATAAACTCTGTTATTGGTTCCTTTTTTATAAAGACCAACTGTTGCTTCAGAAAGAGAATGATACGTATACCATCCCCTATGGCGAGAATCCCCCAGTTCCGGTTTCTCATACGCTGGAGGTTGATTACCGGGATGGACTTCCCGCACGTACGGCAGAATTAGATACTCCGGTGGAGGGGAATGACCGTTACGTACATATGGGGTTGCGTGCCTCTTGGGATTATATCTCGAGAGCGTGTTACGAGAAGGCGGGTAAGGCTTATCAATTGCTTTATTGGGATAGCCATAGCCGTTTCTGTCCGGTATGTGGTACTCCTACCGTGCAGACTACGTCGATCACGAAGCAATGTCCTTCTTGCAAACATGAGATTTATCCGACAATCTCAGCAGCGATGATCGTCTTGATCCGTAAGGAGGATTCGATTCTTTTGGTACATGCCCGTAATTTCCGGGGAACTTTCCATGGATTAGTGGCCGGATTCTTAGAAGTTGGCGAGACCTTGGAAGAGTGTGTGCGCAGGGAGGTCCGTGAGGAAACGGGTTTAGAGGTCGATAATATCACTTATTTTGGAAACCAACCTTGGCCTTATCCGAGTGGCTTGATGGTTGGCTTTGTAGCGGATTATGTAAGTGGGGAAATTAAGTTGCAGGATGAGGAACTAAGCTCTGGTGCCTTCTATACCAAAGATAATCTACCGGAGATCCCCCGTAAGTTGAGCTTGGCCCGTAAGCTAATCGATTGGTGGTTGGATCATCAATGAGGAGTCCTTTTTTGCGGCCTCTGCCTGTTGTCTTTCGAATTTCTTTTTTTAGAGATGACATCCGGGGTAGGGAGGTTGCCGTAGTTTTGCCAAGTTCCGTTGCGTTTTGCGTTGCGTTTATGGACATATGTTTTCCGGCTGGTCATCCTTCCTAGATCGAAGGTAGCTAGTGAGGTACGACCACTGGACGGAGTCCTTTTCAATTCATCTAAGATAGATTGATAGACAGGCAGTATCTTTTTATACGGTGGATTATGTCGCCAGAATACCGATGGCGGTAAATCCTTCAATGCTACTTTTCGGTGTGTCGTATCGTCTTGTTGGATATATTCTGAGAAATCTTTGGTGATAGGGATATTGCTGGGAGCGGCCAGTTGAGGTTTCCCCATCGGTTTTCCCGGTTCCGGGTTGAGGAAAGAACCGCTTTGGATTGCTTTTTGGAATTCAGGGTTCAATTTGATGGAATCTTTGCCTGCTAATACATCCTTTAGCCAGATCGAATCTTGCTCAGTCCATTGCGCATAGCCTAAGTGTATATTTATACAGACGAAAAATCCAATCAATAGTGGTCTCATGAATGCCTGAATTGTTAATTGTGTTCAAAGATAGTCTTCCTTCTTTCTCCTCGTTTTTTCTTTCGCTTAAATAGTCTTACCGTTTACTTAATCTTAACCCTCTTTGCGGACTATTAATTTAACAGTTCATCTGCGCACGGTAATCGTTCGATTACGCACGCTTCTTCCATTGATTTAATACCTACCTTTGAGGCATCACAAACTAGTTCAGCGCTTATGAAAAAGGGAAAACTATTAATTATAGATGATAATGAGGACATCCTTTTTGCCCTTAACTTATTACTGGAGCCCTATATGGAACAAATAAGAGTGGCTACGCAACCGGAGCGCATCGATCATTTCATGCGGACTTTTATCCCGGATATTATCTTGTTGGATATGAATTTCAAACGGGATGCTATTAGTGGTCAGGAGGGTTTCTATTGGCTGGAGAAGATAAAGAAGATAGACCCGGACGTGGTGGTTCTTTTTTATGACTGCCTATTCGGATACGGATAAGGCCGTGCGGGCGATTAAGGCGGGAGCTACCGACTTTATCCCGAAACCTTGGGAAAAGGAGAAATTACTCGCTACACTCTCTTCGGCATTGGAACTTCGGGAGAGTAGGGCGGAAGTGCGAAATTTAAAGAAACAAGTTGAGATTCTTAGTTCACCCGAGGATGCTGGCTTCGAGATCATCGGTGAAAGCGAACCGATGCAGGCTATTTTCGCTACGGTCGATAAATTAAAGAATACGGATGCCAATATATTAATCTTGGGGGAGAATGGAACCGGTAAAGATTTAGTTGCCCGCGCCTTATATCATCAATCTCCGCGTTCGGAGAATCTTTTCGTCGGGATCGATGTGGGCTCTATTCCGGAACAACTTTTCGAGAGTGAATTATTTGGCTATGAGAAAGGGGCTTTTACGGATGCCCGTAAGGAAAAGCCGGGACGAATGGAGGTAGCTTCCGGTGGTACCTTGTTCTTGGATGAGATCGGGAACTTAAGCCTTTCCATGCAAGCGAAACTGTTGACCGCTTTGGAAAAACGACAGATAACCCGCTTGGGAGCAACGCAACCCATACCGATTGATATCCGGTTGATCTGCGCAACGAACGTGAATAGTCCATCATCTTGTGGTCAGAAGGTACTTTCCGGCAAGATCTTTTATATCGTATTAATACGATCGAGTTACATATTCCTCCCTTGAGGGAACGAGGAAATGACGTGATCTTATTGGCTGAACATTTCTTGTCGAAGTATGCCCGTAAATATAAGAAAGACTTGAAGGGCATTAACAGGGATGGGAAGAATAAGCTACATAATTATGCTTGGCCCGGTAATGTACGTGAACTGCAACATGCGATTGAACGGGCGGTTATCTTGTCTGAAAGTAATTGGCTAAGGCCGGAAGACTTTATTCTGCGTTCTGTCCCGCTTAGGGATAAGGAACCATCCGATGAGTTAAATTTGACGGTATTGGAGAAAGAAGCGATCGAACGTGCCTTACGTCGTGCCGAGGGGAATATCACTCGTGCCGCCGAGCTTCTAGGGATTACCCGCTTTACCTTGTATCGTAAATTGGAGAAATTTGGCTTATGATACGTTACTTGTTGTTCGCTCGTATTTTGGGGATCGTGGTCTTGTCTTTTACTGCCTCATTCTTAATGCTGAAAGGGTTTTTGTTTATTCCTGCGCTGTTCGGATTTTGTATTCTTGCGCTTTCGGTTTTCTTATATAAGGATCAGCAAAAGACTGTTAAGCGGATGGAATACCTGATAGAGAGTATTCATTACGGGGATCTGAGCCTGTTTTATCCTTCCGATTCAATGACGGAAGACGAAAAGGCTTTGGCCTCTTCTATGAACGCTGCCTTGGAGGCTTTGCGGAGTCGATTGTATAGTTCGGTGGTCGCTGAGGCGGAAACCGAGGCATGGCAGAAACTTATCCGGGTATTGACGCATGAGATCATGAACTCGATCGCTCCGGTAATCTCTTTATCGGAGACGGTAGCCGAGCGTGCGACGATAAATGGCATGAATGAGAAAGACTACGCTATTATGGTACAAGCCATGCAAACGATCCACCGAAGAAGTAAGGGGTTATTGGATTTTGTCGAGAATTATCGGAAATTAACCCGTCTGCCTTTACCTACTTTACGAAACTTCTCGGTTTCGGCTCTCTTTGACGATATCCGGCTTCTATTCCCGGAGAAATCCGATATCCTCTTCTTTCATGTAAAGCCGGAAGACTTGAATTTATATGCGGACCGGATCATGGTGGAACAAGTATTAATTATCTATTGAAAAATGCGATAGAGGCTTGTGAAGAATCCTTATCCCCTCAAATTATAGTGGAGGCTGTCCAAAAAAACGGTATGGTAATTATTTCGGTGATTGATAATGGTAGCGGAATTGTTCCCGAGGCAATCGACAAAATCTTCGTTCCTTTCTTCACGACTAAATCTAAAGGTTCCGGCATCGGATTAAGTCTTTGCCGGCAGATCATGAACCGTCATAGAGGAAGTATTAGTCTCGACTCTCAAGTAGAGAAGGGTTCCTCTTTCGTTTTGCGTTTTCCGATTGTTACCAAACGGATTCTATAAATAAGTATTAATACATGCGATTAGCTTATCCGGCTTGATCGGTTTAGCGATGTAAGAGGAGAATCCGCTTTGTTTTACCCGTTCCTCATCTTCCGCGAAGGCGAAAGCTGTTACGGCGATGATAGGAATGGACTGGTTCTTTTCCCGAATTACCCGTGTAGCCTCATAGCCGTCTACGATCGGCATTTTTAGGTCCATTAGGATTAAGTCCGGTTGATATTTATTGAATAAATCGATCGCTTGTTCCCCGTTCCATGCGTGTATAAGGTTATAATCTTTCAACATGGCTTGGAATAAAGTATAGTTGCTTTCGTTATCTTCCGCTATTAATAGGGTTGCAGATTTGGATGACTGGCTCTTCTGTACATTCTCGGTCTTTGGTTTCTCATGCGGGACTTCCTGCATCTCTAGTATCGAATAGGGCAACGTAAACCAGAATGTAGAACCTTTTCCTTGCTCTGATTCCACCCCTATATCTCCACCCAGACGCTTGATAATCATCTGGCAAATCGATAATCCCAGCCCCGTTCCTTGCACAAAGCTATTTAACTTAACGAAACGGGTGAAAACTTGACCGATCTTATCCTTGGCGATACCGCATCCCGTATCTTTTACATAGAAATACAACTCATCGTCTCTACGGCGGTAGCCAAACAGGATGCTACCTTGAGTTGTGAACTTGATGGCATTGTTGATAAAGTTGGTAATGACTTGGGAGACCCGGTTACGGTCGGTGCGTAAGATACAATTCGGGATCTTCTCGACAAAGCATACCTGCACACCATCTTGCGCCTTCAAACGGGAAGACTGCTCGATATCGGAGAATAGTTGATTGACATCTACGTCTGAATCCACGAATTCTAGCGTACCCGCCTCTATCTTGGTAGATCGAGAATATCATTGATCAATTGCAATAGCAGGTCGTTGTTGCTATTAATGATATTGATATATTCCTCTTTATCCTCCATATTCTCGGTTACGGCCAATAATCCGGAGAAACCGACGATCGCATTCAATGGCGTTCGAATCTCATGACTCATATTCGCCAAGAATGCGGATTTCAAACGATCGGACTCTTCCGCTTTCTCTTTCGCTTTCCTCAGTTCGTTCTCCGCCTGTTTTTGTTTTGTCACGTCTTCTTTCTTGAAATAACCCGATAGTTGTTGTGCTCGTCTAATACAGGTTCGC
>ENA-OQEB01000604-OQEB01000604.1-human-gut-metagenome-genome-assembly--contig:-NODE-604-length-14632-cov-2.188142_pt1 | contig 14632 bp, 23 predicted proteins | sample MGYA00242787_ERZ504619 | MGnify/ENA primary metagenome ERZ504619 (study PRJEB26092, sample SAMD00036317) | human gut metagenome | host: Homo sapiens | study: EMG produced TPA metagenomics assembly of... | reverse complement strand
CACCCGTTTTGTATTTGCATATCTACGCCGATTATGATGGATCATGAGGAGTTCGCTGAATGGTTACTGGGTGATGGAAAGCCAAAGGATTCGATTAATGTAGCGTCCGATAAAGTGAGATTTAAGGAGATCAAGGAAAAGGCTTCTTTATTAAAACAAACTGTTATTCGGAATAAAGATTTTCGGAAAGATATACAGATTACCGGTCGTGGTATAAAAGAGTGGTTGAACCAGCCACATAAATATTACGAGAAAAAGAATGAAATGCTTTTGGATATAGCTTCTGTGATAAAGGATGCGGAATATATTGGTTGCGGAAATGATAAGCATGGATATAATGCTATTGTTCATTTGTTTGAGACAAAAGTGGAAAACGAAAAGTCTTGGATTCTTGTGAAAGAGCAGGCGGATGGTAGCACATCGTTATATAGTATCTCTGATAGCATAAATATATTGAGATTATTGGAAAAGAAGAAAGGCGATTCATAAGTAGCCCCGTGGAACTACAATCCACGACTTGCTTATAAACCGCCTTCTTTTTTGCAAAAATATAAATAATCTCCTAATTGTTTAGCGATTTAGGAATTTTAATCGTAAAATCAACTGTTGGCGCCAGCATAATAGTTGAACAACTGCGGTGCTGAACACCGTGGTTGAACTGGGGTGCTGATGACCCAGTTGTTACGCTCGGCATAATGGTTGGAATTAATCAAATTACTTCTGCTTCCTCCTTAGGTTGCTCTACCACCTTAAAGAGGTTGGCGAGAAATTCCAGCCCTTTCTGAGTAACGAGCACTTTTAAGACCATGAATCCATCGTGATTGTTCCGGTCAATCCATTTCTCTTTTAGGACGAAATAACCACGCTTCACATATTCCTGCTTCGGTTCGTTCTTGTTCTTGAAGAATACACCCATATCACGAAGTTTTTGGAACAAGGTATTTCTGCCGAATGGGAGATTCAGGATTTTTGCGGACTGGCCGATGTCGATACGTTCGTCCGCATCCATTATTTTATCCATAAAGTCTGCCTTGGGACGTAGTTTGTTGTTTTCTTTTACTACGGTTTCAACTTTTTTCTCCAGCTGCCGGATTCGTTCTTCTTTGCGCTTCATGGTGTCTTTGGCAACCAATAAGGCACGAGCATGATCTCCTCCGGTGTCTCGTCTTCTTTGGCAATCATGTAACCGCCGGTTTTGCGGATGGCGGGGAGGATCTCTTCGCATACCCAGTCTTGGAACTTTTCTGCCTCGGGTAATTTGGAGCGCATAACTAAGCGGTAAACATCGGATTCTGGGATGAAAGAGATTTCTACTTTCTGTTCTGTACTTTTACCATATTGGTTTGTTGTGATTGAGACCCCCTCGTGTTTCACGACCCCCTTACAATGTCTATTGATAGCATCATATCGATTACTATACCTAACATCGCTGCCACATCATTGGCCACAAACATTGGTTTATCATCTATAACCGTAACTCTGATTTGTCCGAATACCGGACTTTGGAAATATTGTATCTTCGCTTCCATAATGAGTCGTATTTAAAAGTGAAAGGGCAAAGACCGGAATTGCCTATTGTGGCTGTTTGCAATTCCAATCAATGCCCTTTATTAATATCTTTCTCTGGAGAACAGCCACGAGCTCCGGATTAGAACGTTCTGAAGTAATATATAAGTCAGATTTTCTTTTTCCGGAGGCAGATGGCGATACCTTCTATACTTTCGCTTTTTGTGCCTGTAGTTTCGAATTTAACTTCTCAGCCTCCTTTTGCATATTTTCGGAAGCATGTTTGATGTAGTACAGCATCCCTTCGGTTCTTCCGATTTCTCGACCGGTATTGAATGCGGCTTGTAGTTCTGGAGTGGAGTATTTACCCATTTCGGAGGGTTGGGCCGTCCTTTTGCCGTTACTATTGTTGGCGGCATTGGAATCCTTGGAATTGATAGACATATATAATAAAAAAAGGTATTCGTGCCTTTCCTGCTGTCTATCACATTCAAGGGATGTTGTGGTCCCATTACAGTTCCACACAGGGGTACACGAATACCAAATATCGTTATACAATAAATGTGTGTGCATAAAAAATGCCCACATCCCTTAGTTAAATATGATAGACACCACAAAGATGAGCACTAATTCTGAATCCCACAAGAAAAAATAGAAATACCTTTGCGTTTTCATCTTGTTGTGCTATTTTTGCGTTATGTGGAAAGAGAAATTAGGAAACTATTTGATTGATGTCTCGAAATATATCTTTACAGGTGTAGTGGTAGCGTCTTTATTCAAGGATAATGGAAGATAATAAGTGCTGATTTATGGCCTAGGCTTTACGTCTTCTATTTTAGCCTTAATAGCAGGATTGGTATTAACGAATAAGAAAAAGGAGGATAAGTAATGGGAGCTATAATTGGATTCGCCGTGATAGGCATACCTTGTGCCGCATTTTTGATCTATTGCCTTACGCCTTCTGGCAAACAATGGCTTAGATCCAATCACATGATTTGACAAGATAGATTCTTATAGGAATAATTTAGAGATGAAAGCCTGCCGGTTGTCCGGTGGGCTTTTTTGTACCCGGAATTTTCTTCCCCTCCCTTATATTTTAAACAGAAAACTCTTATGACAATTTTAGATTTAATCAAGGCGGCATGTAAGACGAAAGGCGTGCCGGAGAAGTATGCGGAACGTATTCAGAAAACGTTCAAGATTGAGAAAGCCGAGGGGATGGAGGCTTTCGTGGACCTGTTCAAGGATAATATTCTTCCGGCAATCCAAGAAGCGGAGAATGAAGCTAAGACTACGGCTGAAACGGCCGCTGTCGCCGCTTATGAAGCCAAGCATGGGTTGAAGGATGGTAAACCGGTAGAAGATCCGGATAAGAACAAGAAAACGGAAGAAGAGTTGTTGAAGGATCTTAGCCCGGAACTGAAAGCTTATCTGGAAAGTATGAGGAAGAGCGTCGATGATATGGCTAAGAAGGTGGGCGATTCCATTACCAACTCGGCAAACGAGGCTAAGAAAGAAACAGTCCGTAAGCAGTTGAAAGATGCCGGTCTTCCGGATAACTGGCTGGGACGTGTGGACTTGGCTTCGGAAACCTCTATCGAGGATCAAATCAAGGCGCTTTCCGAAGAGTTTACCGGAATCCAGCAAAAGGCGATCGATGATGCCGTGGCCCGTGGTGATTACGCTCCCGGTTCCGTGAATCTTCCGGAGCGTTCCGAGGCGGATTGGGCGAAGCTGATGGATCAGGATGCCGACAGGAGTGCGAATAATCCCGGTGTGGTGAACCTGGGTATTGAATAATCCAAGAAAAGTGTAACGTTATGTACAGAAAAAGAGAAAGAGAATTCCAGTATCCTCCCGGAATTGAAAAGATTATTGAGGATGTGATCGGCGGTGGGACGATTGACCGCCGGGATTTGCGGAACGCTTTGTTCAATGGCAAGTCGTTGGACGAGCTTCCTCCGATCGTGATCGTGGTGAAAGATCCGGAAGCTGGGCTGTATCATGTATTGAAGACGGCGATGGCTTCCGATGCTGGCAATGAAACTACTTATAAGGTGTCCAAGAATCATCTGTTTGGTGTGGGTGACTTCGTGACGATTGGTGGAGCTTTGACAGGCGCATCCGATAAGATCACGGCTATTGATAAGAGTAATGCGGAGTTTGATACGATCACGTTGGAAGCGACTATCGGTGCTGCCGCAAAAGGTCAGGTATTGGTTCAGGCTAAAGACAAACAGGCTGCGAAAGCCGCCAAGTTGCCTTATGATGGCGAATTGGTTGTCACGATGAATAAAGTCGACTTGACTGTAGCCAACCAGCAGTCCGGGTTACTGGTAAGAGGTACGGTAAACGAATCCTGTATGCCGTTCCCGGTAGATAAGGACTTGAAGGCATTAATGTCGTTTATCCGTTTTGTGTAGTCCATTAAAATCAGATATATGGAAAGAAGTTTAATTAAGCAAGTGAATAAAAAGAACATGGCGGCCCGTTTGAATACCCGTCATGTGAAACCGGTTGTCTTCCCGAACTTCTTCGGGGTGAAAAGAAAGACCTCGTTGAAGTGGGAGACTCTGACCGGTGAGAAAGGCGCTCCGGTAATGGCAGACGTGATCTCTTTCGACGCTTCCGCACCGCAGAAGACCCGTGAGGTGATCAGCAAGCTGTCCGGCGATATCCCGAAGACAGCCGTCAAGCGTGGCATGAACGAGAGCGATTACAACGAGTACAAGCAATTGGAACGTGACGCGCAAGGTGACGCGGACCAGTTAGCATTGTTGAATCTGGGTTTCAAGGATCAGGATTTCGTGTATAACTCCGTCCGTGCCCGTTTCGAATGGTGGTGTATGCAGCTCATGAGCCGTGCGGGTTTCCATTTGTCGGCAAAGAACAATGGCGGTGTCGTTACGGCTGAGTTTGTCGGTTGCGGTATGCCGAAGAAGAACCAGCGTAAATCTACTACGGACTGGAGTAACGCTACAACGGCCAATGGATTGCAGGATATTGAGGATACGGTTGTGGCCGCTTCTGCCGAAGGGGTGACGATCCGTTACGTTGTAATGCATGTGGCTGATTTCTCTTTGCTAAAGAAACAGAAATCCACGTTCGACACGTTAAAGGCATGGGTTAATTCGTCCTCCAAGATATTGGTGACAAAGAATCTCATCAACGAGTATCTGGCCGAGCAGGAGATCCCGGTGAAGATCATTACCGTGAACCCGGCTGTCCGTATCGAGGATAGTGCCCATCGTCGTAAGACGATCAATCCTTGGGAGCGTAAGCGTGTATGCTTCTTGGAGGATTTGAAGGTGGGTGACATTCAGCATGGGCCGATCGCCGCCGAGTCTTCCGCTACCTTGCAGAAAATCGCTCTCATGGTTAAGCAGGATTGGATCTTGGTAACCAAATGGTCTGAGCTGGAACCGTTCAAGGAATGGACGAAAGCGGAAGCGAACGCTATTCCTGTCGTGAATGATCCGGATGCCATGTTCATCATGAAAGTGGATGGGAAGGATTGGAACGCTTCCGAGGATACCGAGGGTACGGATGATATCCCGGCGACATTCTTGGGTGAAACCATCGAACCGGAGGATCAAACGATTCAGGATACTGAAAACGGAGAATAACAATCATGGCTAAGACGATTCGAGATACGATACTCGCTTATCCCGGTCTGGCTGACTGTGAAGATTTTTTGGATAACGTCGTTTTGCCGGGACGCGGTTTTGAAGGTACAGAAGATAGTAAGACGATCGATATCCAAAAACAAAAGCTGGTGGCCGCCGACCTTTATTCCATGGTCGGCGGTCTGCCGGATTTCACGGAAAACAAGCTCTCCATCACGTATCCCCGTGCATGTATGACGCTACGGCGAAACGACTATACCGGGAGGGAGGAGAACCGGAGAAAGCGGAATTGATAGGCAATAAGATCGAGGTACCCAAAGGAAGGGCGAGAAACAGATGGTAAAGCGATATTCACATACAGCGATAGTGACGATTCAATCCTGCCAATTGGTCAAAGGGGAATGGGTTGCCGGTAAACCGACGGAAATAGAGGTCACTGGGCAATACTACCCGTCCAATAGTGGACAGCAATTGAAGCGGAACGTTGATGGGAAGGAATTTATCGTACACGGTGAGTTCTCGACAAAGGCCCGTCCTGTGGAAAATGCGAAGCATATCCGGATTGACAGTATCGCTCTCGATGTGGATATCATTAGCTGGGAACCGTTTCAGACTCACTCTGTAATCTATGTGTAGCTTATGGCAAGGAAAGGTGGTTTGACTCCGATGTGGAGTGATAGGGAAGTAGGGCGTTGGTTCGATTACTATGTGGATCGGGCGGAAGAGCGGATATACAAGTTATTGCAACGTGCCGGGGAAGAGTTCGTGAAGATCGCTCGAAAAAAGGAACTATCAGAATCATACCGGCAATCTTCGTAGTTCAATCGGCTATGTGATCATTAAGGATGGCGATATATTGACCGAGAACTACGAGTTGTCAGATGAGAAAGGTACCGATAAACATACGGGATTGAGAGAGGCTAAAAGGCTCGTATCAGAATTACTACCCCTTTATAAGAATGGCTGGGTATTGATTGGTGTAGCCGCTATGCCTTATGCCAAGTATGTGGAAGCAATCGAAAATCTGGATGTTATCTCTGTAGCCACGGAACATGCCGAGGATTGGATCAAGAAACAGAGTCGAACGTTATTTGATAAACTCGCTGAGAAAGGATATTGAACATGGCAGATCAGTTTGATATAGTGGATATCGTATATAATGCGGTTGAGCCGGCGAGTACGGGCTTTATCCTGTATAAGGATCAATCCGGCGATGGCGAGAAAAGAAATCATATCACGATCCGCTCTCTGGCCTTGAATGGGAAAGATTATGTCAACAAGGGATCGATAAATATCAATATCTTCGTCAAGAGACCCTCGAAAGGCGTATCGGATCGACAGTTGATGATAGAGACCGTACGAGGCGTGAGGTTCGTGTTGCGGGATATCAAGCCGCCGTTGGGGATGTATTGGAAATCTCGGATCGTCTGGTCTGAGCCTATGGGCGAGGCCAAGGATGGCTTCGATTGTACGAATATTAGATTAGAGGTTATAACAGAATTAGATTAGTGATATGGAAAGAAGTTTAGCGCTGGATGTGGCGTATTTAGGAGTTGCGGAACCCGGGGATGGCGTGGCCGGTACCGAGTTCACCCAATGCGTTGACGTGGATACGGTGACGTTCAATTTCTCGGATGCCAAGGAGCTTAGTTTTACGTCCATGGGACATGAGGATCCTTGGGCGGTGGTGAGTCGGAAAGGAGATCCTTCCAGTATAGAGTTCTCTATCCCTTCTCCCACGAGCGACGAGATGAAAATGTTTTGCGGGGGAACCGTTTCCGGTGATAAATGGGAGGCTCCCTTGTCTACGCCCTCGATATTGAAGACGATCAGGCTACAGAGCCTACCGTACCAAGGTAAGTTCACGGAATATGTCTTTGTCAAGTGCTCTGTGTTCGGGAAGATCAGCCAAGCCCCGGATAAGGAGAATTGCGATCTCTTATTGGTAAAGGCCACGATCATGACACCGGTATCTGCGGCTGGCAAACAAGCGTCCCCGTATAGCAGGGCGGTGAAGGCCGTATCGGAAGACACGGAATGATGTTTTTTGTTTAGGTTGTCTAGAGCCTCGGTTTTTGCCGGGGCTCTTATATTTTAGAGGAAAATCATGAGCGTAAAGCGAGCACTACAGATTGAGAGCGACGTGGTGACAAGTCGGTCAGTCGTGATTCCTTTCGAGTTCAAGCCGGAGACGATCCCGGCGGGTAAGAACGTTGGTGATAGTATCGTTATCACCCCGATCACGGTAAGGACCGGGTTTAGGATACGGCCGTTACTCTTGCGGATTGACAAGGCGGACAAGGATGCTATCGTGGCTCATAAGGATGTTACGTTTGATAGTGTACTGTCGGAGTTGATGGCGAAATATGACGAGTTGATCTTTGAGATCGTATGTTTGGGTATCCATAACAAGAAAGGGGACATGCCCGCTTGGTTCCGGGAGGTACTGAAAGACAATTGTACATGGGAAGACCTGTATATCCTTTTGAACGCTATCCTCTTTCGTCTGGGTTGTAACCCTTTTTCTCGTACTATCATAGCTTTGGAAGCTGTGAGCCCGTTAAGCGAAGAGGAGATAATAGCCCTTCAAGAAAACAACGAGACTTGGGTAGGTCGGAGCCGGTGACGCAAAGTAGCTTCATGTTCCTTGTGCTATGTAACGAGGCGTTCGGGTATACGCATGAGCGGACATTGGACAGCGATCTGGCGCTTGTCATGTCCATGCTACGGGAACATGGTTACTTGGTGAACGACCGGAACAAATCACTGCTCGTGGACGATGATGAATCCGGGGATAATCATGGCGAGTGGGTCGAGGTAATCGATTTCGATACGGGAAAAAAGAAAAGGGTTCGAAGAATGAGCCCGGTATGATATATATTACTTTGCGTAGAGAACGTTTGTCATAGTGATTTTGGTTGTAAAAAAACCGACGAACCGTGAGGCTGGTCGGTTTTTGTTCTCTGTAAATGTGTCAAGATCTTCAGAGTGTCTGCTCGATAACCAGAGCGGTGTCTTCTAGCGAAAAGTAATTGGGTAACGCTCCGGATGGATTATGCTGTCAATCTCAAGATCCACATCAATTGCGTCCCAACGCAACGAATCCTCGTCCGGTATGGTCACGTCCAATACATCCGATACTTTTGCATTTCTGAACCAAGGGTATCTGTCATACGATAGATAATATTCCTTCCCTCCTACGAAAAGGAGGATACCGTGTGCATTAATCATTGTTACTCCCGCAGGGGGTGTTCCATTCATTTTTTTATTATATCGAGGCCGGACAAGCTGCATGAGAATATTCGTTGATATCTATAAGATGGATATTCAAAACATCTTCAATATCAAAAAGAGTGCTGGTTGTAAAGTTGTGGTCACCTCTTAACCATTTGGATATCTCAGAGGGACGTTTACTCATTTTTTCGGCAAATTCCTTTTGGGATAGACCTTTCCTTTTGATACCTTCTGCTATTTTTACGGCAAGCATCATACGTCTTTCCATGTTCTTGGCTCTTTTCGTGTCTATATTGCCAAGTACTGTATCCAAAATAGATGTATTGTTCATATTTATTCCTCCTTCAATTTTAAATTACCTAAGAAAAAACCGTTATCATCGAGATGTATATCCTTGTTTTTGATGGCTTCTGATATGATTCTGGATATTCGAACCACTGTTTCAGCTTCTTTTTTTAAGGAAGAACTTTCTTGATAAGCTCTAATGTTTTTGGGTTTGTATCCTCCACCTCCAACAACGATAGCAACGTTAGCAAATCGAATACAATAGATTCTTAATTTTTTGTCAGGACTATCAAATAGAGCGCAAACACCATCTCCCGGTTTCCCTTCATTTAGCTTGAAAAAGTGTTCGGCTGCCCCCGTTTTTGTAGCCATAATTTTTAACTTAGATACGATATCTTCTATTTCGGTTGGATATCCAGAATAGTTGTTCTGAAGAAATTATTCAAAAACGCTCTGATCCTCTTGATTGAGAATGACAGAATATATTTGAGTCTTCTTTCCTGACAGTTGCTTTATTTTGACAATCTCAAGTTCCACGATGAATTTTTTCTTTTTACAAAAAAACGAAGAAAAAGCGACAAGGCAAAAGAAAATGTCGAAAAAGATAACTTATAAGTGAATTTTTAACGGTTGACAGTCTCACATGAAAGGCTATCCTATATTTTACCATAAACGCATTATGGGAATAAGGAATAGGGATGGAGCGCTGTATATTGCGACTGGTCTTGATAACTCCGGCATGTACGAGGGAACACGGGAAGCGATGGGAATTATCAAGACCTTGGCCGGTGAGATCACGTCTTTTGACGTATTCGGTGGTATCGGTATCAGTGCGGCGACGGCGTTCGCCAAGGCCGCAAAGAGCTCATACGACTTCGAGAAGGAGTTCCGGAAGAACATGCTGGAAGTAGCGACCATTTCCACGCAGGTAACGGATGATATGACCGGTTTCATGAATCAGTCATGTCCATAACTCAAGAGATACCGATCAAGCTCCGGAGGCCGCCAAGGCGTTATATAGCATTGTCTCCGCCGGACATGACGGGGCGGATGGTATGAAGATCCTAGAAGTTTCGGCTAAAGCTGCCGTGGGAGGACTTACGGAAACCGAGACGGCAGCCGATGCCATTACAACGATCCTGAATGCTTATAAGATGTCTGCGGAGGAAGCCGGTACGGTCTCGGACCAGCTTTTTACAACCGTCGGTTGGTAAGACTACATTTGGCGAATTGGAGTCTATAGCCCAAGTTGCTCCTATTGCGGCCGCGTATGGGATTAGTATCGACCAAGTGTTGGGTGCTGTCGCTTCATTGACCAAGCAAGGAACGCCGACGGCGCAGGCTATGACACAGATCCGTGCCGCTATCCAAGGAACCGCCGGAGAACTTGGAGACGCCGCTTTCCAAGGTCGTACTTTCCAAGAGGCATTACAATTGATTTATGAGAAGGCTGGTGGTTCCGCTTCCAAGATGAAGGAAATGCTTGGCACGGATGAAGGCCTGGCCGCTACACTGGCTTTGACTGGAAAGAATGCAAAGGCGGCAGCAAATGATTTGGGAGAGTTGCAGGGCTCCTTGGGTGCGACAGAGGCTGCGTTTGAGAAGATGGCTGACGCCGCCGATAATCAGCTCACGTTGTTGGCGAATAATGTACAGGCTTATTTGCGCCCAATGGGAGAGAGGATATTGAAAGAGGTGTCAGATATCGCCAAGGCGTTTAATGAGGCTTTTGAGAACAATGATATCGAGGGGACGATATCGAGGGTTGAGGCATTGGTGAAAAATGCGGCGGGAGCGTTTCTTTCTTATAAAACAGCTATTTTGTTGGTTCAAGTGGCGCAACGATCTTATATCAAGACATCAGCTTTGAGCAGACTGGCGACGATTCAGCATACGACCGCAACCGCGCTGCTTACAGGTGCTTTGAAAAAACAGGCTGTCGCAATGTTGGCCGTCGGAAAAGCTGCCCTTGCGAATCCGTATGTCTTGGCCGTGGCGGGTGTTACGGCCCTTGGGTATGCGATCTTCAAGCTCGCGACACAGGCGACGGCATCAGAGAAGGCGTTGGATTCCCATAACAAGAGGGTCGCAGAGATGAAGGACTGGATAGAAGGCATGAGATCTCAAACGGATGAACTATTGAATGCTTTGCGCGACGATAACAAGTCCATGTTACAGAAAGTGGAGGCATACGAGAAATTACAAGCCTCTATCCGGATGAACTGAAAAATCTATCCTTGCAAAAGTTCATGTTGATGGATATGACGGAGGCTAATAAGATGCTTTCTAAATCGATAGATGAGCGAACCATGGCCCAACAGCGCGCTACCGTAAACTCCATAGAGGATGAAATTGCAAAAAATAACCATCGAATCTCCCAGCTAGACAAGAAAAGTTGGATTGATACCAGCTTTTCGGAGGCATTTGAGTTACGTCGTTTACGAAAACGGAACGAGCAGTTGAAGATTGAGCATGATAAAGCGGTTGAGATAGTCGTACAAGGATTGAAGCTCGTACGAAGGCGGAGGCGTTAGCTAGTAGCAACAAGAGGAGGAAAAGGCGAAAATAGCTACACCTATTGATAAAAAGGAACTAGAAAAGCGAAAAAAGCTTCAAGACGAACTCCTATCCCTCCGCCGGCAGAACCAGCAATCCGAGATCGATCTGATGAAAGAAGGCTCCGCAAAGAAGATCGCCCAGATAAACCTAGACTATGACAATGAGATCGCCGCCATACTTACCAAGGAAAAAGAGTGGAAAGACGCTCAAGGCGGCAAACTGACTAAGGAACAGACCGTGGAGATTCGTACAGCCTTGGTGAACTCATACGTCAAACGGGAGCGATCGACCTCTAATGTGAATAAGGAACAACTGGAGGAAGAGAAACGTGCCATGAACGAGTATCTGAAAGAATACGGTTCTTATCTTGATAAGAGAGATGCTATCACGGCTCTTTATAACGAGAAGATAGCCAAGGCTACGACGGAAGGCGAGCGTAAGTCCCTTTCCGAGGCCATGAAAAGGGAACTGTCTGATCTCGACATAGAGGCGAGCAAGACGACTTCCGCTATCAGTCGGTTGTTCGGTGACATGAAAGACAAGACCCTCTCCGAGTTGGAGGCCATCAACCGGAAGGGGCGTGAAGCCTTGGAGTTCTTGAAAAGCGGTGTCTGGGATGAGAGCAAGGGCAAGGATTTCGGTATCACGAAAGAGACGTTTGAACTGTGGAGTAAATCACCCGATAAACTAAAAGATATCTCGGATGCGCTCAAGGAGAACAAGGAAGCCGCGGACAAGTTGCGCCCGGCATACGAGAAGGTCGCCAAAGGTCTGAAAGGCGTATTTGAGGCTGGTAACGATACGAAAAAGCTGCGACAGGCAATTGACGATATAGAGGAAGGGCTTGGCGAAATCATGCGGTCTGGGCAATTCCTCTCTGATACTTTCTCGAAACTCGGGGATTCGTTCGGTGGTGCGTTCGGTGAGATAGCCGAAGGCTTGAATGTGGCCATGGACGCGGTCAATTCCGCCATGGACGGGGCGAAAGCCGGTGCGATGTTCGGGCCGATCGGTGCGTCTGCCGGTGCGCTATCGGGGTGGTCACATCCCTTGCCTCCTCTATCGCCAAGATCCATGACAAGAAGAACGAGAGTCGTATCCAGCGTTTGCAGGATCAGATCGACACGTTGGACAAGTCGTACGATAAGCTGGGCAGGTCCATCGAGAAAGCCTATTCCAAGGATGCCTCCAAGCTTATCGACCAGCAGAATAAGCTATTGGAACAGCAAAAAGTGCTTATCCAAAACCAGATCAAGGAGGAGGAGGACAAGAAGAAAACCGACAATGACCGCATCAAGGAGTGGCGGGACCAGATAGACGAGATCAATAACACCATAGCGGATAACAAGGAGGCCGGCAAGGACGCCATTTTCGGTAGTGACATAAAATCCGCTATCGACGATTTCGCCAACGCTTACGCCGAGGCATGGTCAGCTGGGGAAGACAAGGCCCAATCAGCTAAGGATCTCGTGAGGAAGATGATAAGGAATATGGTCACGGAGTCGATCAAGGCCGCCGCTTCCGATCCCATGAAAGCCATACGAGAGAAGCTGCTTGAGTTCTGGTCTGATAATTACATCAGTGATTGGGAGCAAGACTACCTCGACCAAAAGGCGCAGGAGCTGGCCGACGACCTCGACCGTAAGTTCGGCTGGGCCGACAAGTACTTCAAGCCTGACGATCCCGAGGATGATAATACCGTGTGGCCTCCTCGAAGGGCATCGCCTCCATCTCGCAGGACTCGGCTAACGTGATAGACGGTAAGATGTCAACGCAACTTATATTTTTAGATAGGACGTTGGTGCAAGTGACGGGTATAGCCGACCAGATGCGCTTCATATATGACCTCCAGACAAGGGGATGGAAGAACGTGGAGGCGATCAAGGATCTGTCTGGGAAGGTGTCGGAGAACACGGCCAAGGTAGCTGAGATCTCCGGGCGTATAGAGGCCCTATCCGAGAAGATAGAGGCGAATACCAAGTCGGCGGCCTCCGGTATAAAGACTATTAACGACAAGGGTATATTAATGAGATCAAGATAATGATGGAGACGGTTAACGACATAATCAAATCGGCCCTCTCGCTTGGGGCGTGCAGTGGTTCTAACGGGGTGACGGACTGGAGAAGCCTCGTGTGGCTGTTCTTCAGCCCGCAGGGGCGTGAGTTTTGCGCGGAGAATGATTTCCCGTCGTTAGACATGTTCCGTGGCATGGCCGGTCACGTGATGCCCTACGGGGTGTACGTTGACTCCGGCACGTGGACGTAACCAATCCCGGCAATATCGCGTGATAGGTGATACGGATGCGGTGATAACGATAGACGATAACGAGCGTGTTCACAAGGTGATCCTCATGCACGGCGGCAAGGCTAGGGTCGTGGCGAGCGACTACGCCGTGATCCTGCTGGTGAATATCGGGGGAGAGGTTGAGATAAACAAGGATAATACCGTGGTGATCTTATGAGGGGTGAGTTATACATAGACGGCAAGGACGCCTACACCGATTTCGGCGTATGGATCACGGAGGGAGGTTACGACGGCCTTCTCCCGTTCCCCGAGCTGGTGGAACCGGATAGGAACGACTGGCCGGACGAGGACGGCATAGAGCCGGACTTGGAAAAGCCCACCTTGAAACCACGGGAGCTCAACATCACGTTCGTCCGCAGCGTGGACGGAAGATCCACCGGTGCTCTTGTCGAGTACCTATCGAAGCCCGGGTATCACCTCTTCCGTATCCCCTCGTTGGCAGGGAGTGGAGCTTGCGACTCATCCAGAGCCCGGCGTATGAGGATTGGGACACGTTGGAGGCCTTCACGTTACGTTTCGCCGAGGACCGGCCCGTAAGACCCTCTTCCGTGGCGATCCCGGAGGGTAGAGCGTATGTTCCTCCATCCGAGTACGAGCTGGACGGCGTACCCTTGGATCGATACGGCGTAATGGTGACGGAGGGGCGGGATGAGATCATGAGATCCCCGACCGTGAAGACTAACCTGTCCCGTACGGTACTGGACGTTAACGGTAAGATTTACGATGCCGGCAAGGTGGTGTATAATAGCAAGGAAGTCACGCTTAAATGCTGCCTGATCGCCGGCTCAATGACGGCGTTCTGGAACTGTTACGACGCCCTGCTCCACGCCTTGATCCAACCGGGAGAGCGTTCGCTGTACGTGGATTACAACGTGGAGGAATACCCCTGCTACTACAAGAGGACGTCCGGCTGGAAACTGGAGAGCCTCCGTGGGCGTGTGGTGGTGACATTCAACCTCACGCTGGAGTTCACGGTGTTCCGGATGGATGGTATCGATTACCTGCTGGCTACCGAGGCCGGGGAACTGGTGTCACGGAGACGGGGAATATTACTAGACTTGAACACTAGCCTAAAAGAAGAAGAAAATATCGGAGCTCGCGTGCCGACAGCCTCACCG
>ENA-OQEB01000603-OQEB01000603.1-human-gut-metagenome-genome-assembly--contig:-NODE-603-length-14638-cov-2.659500_pt1 | contig 14638 bp, 25 predicted proteins | sample MGYA00242787_ERZ504619 | MGnify/ENA primary metagenome ERZ504619 (study PRJEB26092, sample SAMD00036317) | human gut metagenome | host: Homo sapiens | study: EMG produced TPA metagenomics assembly of... | reverse complement strand
TGCGGCAGCAAAACCCGGCGGTGCAGGCGGCTGCAGACCAGACCCGGCCGGTGCAGCCCGCGGCGGCACAGCCTGCCTTTGGAGCTGCCCTGCCGCGCCGCCTGCCTGATCGACCAGCAGACGGGCACTATATTATATGAAAAGAACGCCGACCAGCAGATGCCCATTGCATCCATTACCAAGGTAATGACCCTGCTGCTCACCTTTGAAGCCGTGCACGACGGCCGCATTGCCATGGACACGCTGGTGCCGGTAAGTGAACACGCCTACCACATGGGCGGCAGTCAGATCTGGCTGGAGCCGGGGGAGCAGTTCACGCTGGACGAGATGATCAAAGCCATTTGTGTGTCCTCCGCCAATGATGCCGCTGTGGCTGTGGCAGAGCTGGTGGGCGGCAGCGAGCCGGGCTTTGTGCAGATGATGACGCCCGCGCCGCAGAACTGGGCATGGTGAACACCACCTTCCACAATGCCTGCGGGCTAGACACCGAAGGGCATCTTTCCACCGCCCACGATGTTGCCATCATGAGCCGCGAGATTTTGAACACCTGCCGGAGGTGCTGCACTATACCGGCATCTGGACGGATACCCTGCGCGGCGGTGCCACCCAGCTGGTGAACACCAACAAGCTGCTCAAGCGCTACAACGGCATCACCGGCCTGAAAACCGGAACCACCAGCGGCGCGGGCGTGTGCATCAGCGCCAGCGCCACCCGCGACGGGCTGGACCTGATCGCCGTGGTGCTGGGGTCGCTCTCCAGCTCGGAGCGGTTCACAGCGGCCACCACCCTGCTGGACTACGGCTTTGCGGCCTACGCCGCCGTGCCGCTGCCCGCCATGGAGGACCGGCCTCTTCTTATAAAAGTAAAGGGTAGTGCAGAGGAAAGCGTACCGCTGGACTACACCGCTCTGCCCGAAACGCTGCTGATGCCCAAGGAAAACGCCGCCGCCCTCACCGCGCAGCTGGATCTGCCGCAGGAGCTGGAAGCACCGGTGCAGCTGGGCCAGACCGTTGGCACGGTGCGCATCCTGAGCGGGGAGGCCCAACTGGGCGAGTACGAGGTGCGCGCCGCTGCCGATGCTGAAAAAATGGACTTTGGCACCGCATTCGGCCTGTTGTGGGACGCTTTGACCGGCTGCGAAAGCTGAATGCACGCTTCAGCGTACAAAAGCGCGCTGCAGTAAGCTGCGTGGAACTGTCTGTGTGAACAATTCTGGATGAAGAAACAAAAAAACACTATTAAAATTGTATGAAATCCAAGGATTTTGACCTTGACTTTGCCCGGAGGGAACGGTACACTTATACCAAGATATTTCCTCGCAGGGCAAAGGCCCGGCAAATCGTTTGGAGGTTATAATAAAATGAGTGTCGCACTGAACACCAAACACCTCTCCAGCTTTATCAGCGAAGAGGAATATGCAGCCATCTATCCGCAGGTGGAAGCTGCCCATAACCAGCTGGAAGCAAAGTCCGGCCCGGGCAATGATTTCCTCGGCTGGATGTATCTGCCCCGTGATTATGATAAGGAAGAGTTCGCCCGCATCAAGGAAGCCGCCGCAAAGATCCGCGAGGATTCCGATGTGCTGGTGGTGGCCGGCATCGGCGGCAGCTATCTGGGCGCACGCGCTGTCATCGAGGCCGTCAAGGGCCAGTTCCACAACGAGCTGGAAAATGGCCCCAAGATCTACTTCTGCGGCAACAGCATCAGCCCCACCTACCTGAACAACATCATCAGCCTGTGCAAGGGCAAGCGCTTCTCCATCAACGTCATTTCCAAGTCCGGCACTACCACCGAGACTTCTCTGGCATTCCGCGTGCTGCGTGAACTGCTGGAAAAGGAGATGGGCGTGGAAGAAGCCAACAAGCGCATCTACGCCACCACCGACCGTGCCAAGGCACCCTGAAGCAGCTGGCCGACGCACAGGGCTGGCCCACCTTCGTGGTCCCCGACGACGTGGGCGGCCGCTACTCCGTGCTGAGCGCTGTGGGCCTGCTGCCCATTGCTGCTGCCGGTATCAGCATTGACGACCTGATGAAGGGCGCTGCCGATTCCATGGAGCGCTTCTCCGTTCTGAGCAAGGACAACGACGCTTACAAGTATGCTGCCATCCGCAACATCCTGTACCGCAAGGGCAAGAGCGTTGAAATTCTGGAATGCTACGAGCCGGACTTCGCCCTGATGAACGAGTGGTACAAGCAGCTGTTCGGCGAGAGCGAGGGCAAGGACAACAAGGGCCTGTTCCCCGCAAGCTGCATCTTCTCCACCGATCTGCACTCTATGGGTCAGTTCATTCAGGAAGGCTCCCGCACCATGTTCGAGACCATCGTGGACGTGAAGAAGCCTGCACAGGATCTGTTCATCGACCCGCTGGAAGGCAACTTTGACGGCCTGAACTTCCTGGCAAACCAGAACATGAGCATTGTCAACCGCAAGGCCATGGAGGGTACCATTTTGGCACACACCGACGGCGGCGTGCCCGAGGTGCTGATCGAGGTGGACGACCTGACCGCTTACAATGTGGGCTACCTGATCTACTTCTTCTGGCGTGCATGTGCCTGCAGCGGTTATCTGCTCAGCGTCAATCCCTTCAATCAGCCGGGCGTGAGAGCTATAAAAAGAATATGTTTGCTCTGCTGGGCAAGCCGGGCTACGAAGCCTGACCGCCGAGCTGGAAGCAAAGCTGAAGTAAATAAAAATGATCTCCCGCCGCAAGGCGTGGAAAATACAGGAGGACTGAACTATGATTAAACTGATTGTTGGTACCAAGGGCTCCGGCAAGACCAAGGCTATGATCGACCAGATCAATGATGCGGTCAAGACCTCCAAGGGCAACGTGGTCGTCGTTGAAAAGGGCATGAAGCTCACCTACGACATCGCTCCTGCTGCACGTCTGATCGACCTGGACGAGTACAAGATCTCCGGCGGCGAAATGCTGTACGGCTTTGTTGCCGGCCTGATGGCAAGCAACTACGATATCACCGACCTGTACATCGACGGCATCCTGAAGGTGCTGGATCACGACATCAACCGTCTGGGTGTTGTGCTGGACGAGATGGCAGCCATTGCAGGCGACAGCGTGAAGGTGACGGTTACCGTCAGCGCTGACGAGGCTGCACTGCCCCACGATGTGAAGAAGTACCTGTAATTCCGGAAAATCGGGATCTGAACCACTTTGAACAGGCAGAGAACCGGGAAATTTAAATTTTTTCGGTTTTCTGCCTGTTTTGGTGTTGACAAAGGGCTGCGTTGGCGCTATACTAACAAAGCAGCCTTTTAGAGGTGTACTATGCAATTTGACCTGAGAAAGTTTATCGCCACCGGCAGACAACCCTATCATGCAGAGTTTCAGTGTGATTTATCTGCACATGATTATGCCGGGGCAAGGATCCCGCAGCCGGTCACCGTTGTTTTTGAAGCGGAGACGGACGGCGGCGAGGTCCGGATGACACTGCGGGCAAACGCATTGGTGCACGGAGAGTGCGCCCGCTGTCTGGACCCGGTCATTCGGGAGGAGACGGTCGATACGGAGTGGACGGTAAAGGAACGGGATCTGGATGACCCGGATTTTGACCTTCCGCTGGACGAAAAAGGACATCTGGATGTAGATGAATGGCTCAATCAGGAGTTTATGTTCCAGATCCCCACGGTGCTGCTTTGCAGTGCCGACTGCGCCGGGCTTTGCCCCGTGTGCGGCAAAAAGAAGGCGGAATGCACCTGCCAGCCGGCAGAGCATACCGAAGCTCCCGTAGACACAAGGCTCGCAATCCTTAAATCACTGCTGAACTGATAAACCATCAAGGAGGTGCAAAAATATGGCAGTACCTAAGAGACATCTTTCCAAGGCCCGCCGCGACAAGCGTCGCAGCAATGTTTGGAAGCTGGAGGCCCCCGCACTGGTCAAGTGCAGCAACTGCGGCTCTCTGAAGCTCCCCCACCAGGCATGTGGCAACTGCGGTTACTACAAGGGCGAGGAAGTCATCAAGAAGGCCTAATTTGCGCGTAATTGGTGGCATAATGGTGTTATGTACAGAAGGGGAGGGCGCATGCCTTCCCCTTCTTGTTCTGTCTGAAAGGAGGTGGATGCGGTGGCAATGAAGATCGCACGGGTGGAACCCGGCAGCGAAGCGGAGGTGCTGGGCCTTGGCCCGGGTGACGAGCTTTTGAGCGTGGACGAAAACGAGCTGAACGACAGTCTGGACTACGATTTCTACACTGACAGCAAAAGCTTCCACCTGAAAGCAAGGGTGGCAGACGGCATCCGCGAGTGGGATGTGCAGCGCACGGAGCGCGGCCCCTTTGGCTGCGATTTCCAGACCTATCTGGGCGATCAGAAGCACTCCTGCTCCAACCACTGCATGTTCTGCTTCATCGACCAGCTGCCCCCCGGTATGCGCGAGAGCCTTTACTTCAAGGACGATGACGAGCGGCTTTCCTTTTTGTTCGGCAACTATATCACCATGACGAACATGCAGGACCACGAGATCGACCGCATCATCAAGATGCACATTTCGCCCATCAACATTTCAGTGCACACCACGAACCCGCAGCTCCGTGTGCGGATGCTGGCCAACAAGCGCGGCGGCGAGGTGCTCAAGTATCTGCCCCGTCTGGTGGAGGGCGGCATCGCCGTCAACTGTCAGCTGGTGCTGTGCCGCGGCATCAACGACGGCGACGAGCTGCGCCGTACCCTCTCCGACCTTTTGGAGCTGACCCCTATGGTGCAGAGCATCGCTGCGGTGCCCTGCGGTGTGACGGACTACCGCGAGAAGCTGTTCAAGCAGACACCGTATGATGCAAAGACCAGCGCCGAAGTCATCGACATCATGGAAGAATTCGGCGATGAGTGCAAGCGCCGCCACGGCAAGCGCATCATTTATCCCAGTGATGAATGGTACCTCAAGGCAGGCAGGCCCATCCCGCCGGAAGAGTTCTACGAGGACTTCGACCAGCTGGAAAACGGCGTGGGCATGATGCGCCTGTACGCCTCGGAATTTCTGGCGGAGCTGGAAAAGCCCCACCGCATCTACGGCACCAAAAAGATGGACGTGGTCACGGGCGAAATGGCTTCGCCGCTCATCCACCAGATGATGGCTGAGCTGCACCGCCAGTACCCCATGGTCGAGGTGACGGTGCATACCATCAAGAACAAATTCTTCGGCGGCAATGTGGGTGTGGCCGGGCTTGTAACGGCGACCGATATCATTGCTCAGTGCGAGGGCAAGCTGACCAGCGGCACGCTGGGCGTGCCCGCCGTGATGCTGCGGGAGGAAAAAGACACCTTTCTGGACGACATCACCACCGACCAGCTGGCCCAGCGCCTTGGCGTGAAGGTGGAGGTGCTGCGACCTCTGGCGGCGACGAAGCCCGCGCCCTGCTGCGCAGCGGCCTGCACATTGCAAGGAGAAGAAGAGCATAAAACCTTTTGTTATAGAAAGGAGGAACCCCTATGAGCAAACCGATCGTAGCAGTGGTGGGCCGCCCCAACGTGGGCAAATCCACCCTGTTCAACAAGCTGTGCGGTCAGCGCCTTGCCATCGTGGAGGACACGCCGGGCATTACCCGCGACCGCATTTTTGCCAACTGCGAGTGGAACGGCCATGACTTCCTGCTGGTGGACACCGGCGGTATTGAGCCCAAGGCTACCGAGGCATTCTGGCCCACATGCGAGAGCAGGCCCAGATCGCCATTGACACTGCAGACTGCATCATCATGGTGGTGGACGTGCGCGACGGCCTGACCGCCGCCGACGAGGAAGTGGCCCACATGCTGCGCCGCAGCCACAAGCCCATCATTCTGGCCGTGAACAAGTGCGACAAGGTGGGCGATGCCCCCATGGAGATGTACGAGTTCTACAACCTCGGCTTTGACGAGGTGATGCCCATTTCGTCCGTGCACGGCCACGGCACCGGCGACCTGCTGGACGCTGTGTGCGCCCATCTGGACTTCAGCGAGACGGTGGTGGAAGAGGACCGCATCCCGGTTGCCATCATCGGCCGCCCGAATGTGGGCAAGTCCAGCCTGACCAACCGCATTCTGGGCGAGAACCGCATGATCGTGGCAAACGAGGCGGGCACCACCCGTGATGCCATTGACACCCCGGTGGACAACGCTTACGGCAAGTTCATCTTTACCGATACCGCCGGTCTGCGCAAGCGCAGCAACATCACCGACGGTCTGGAGCGTTATATGGTAGTGCGCGCACTGGCCGCTGTGGAGCGCAGCCGCGTGGCGCTGATCCTTGTGGATGCCACCGTCGGTTTTACCGAGCAGGACAGCAAGGTGGCCGGTTATGCCCACGATCAGGGCAAGGCGTGCATCATCGTCGTCAACAAGTGGGACGCGGTGGAAGGCAAGGAGACCAACACCATGGAGCTGCAGCGCCGCGATTATGCCGAGTGCTTCAGCTTTATGGGCTATGCTCCTATCATCTTCATCTCGGCTCAGACCGGCTACAACGTGAACAAGCTCATGCAGCTGATCCGCGATGTGGACAGCCAGAACGGTGCCCGCGTGCCACCGGCGTGCTGAACGAGATGCTGGCCCGCGCCACAGCCCGGATGCAGCCGCCCAGCGACAAGGGCCGCCGCCTGAAGATCTTCTATCTGACTCAGGCATCCACCCGCCCGCCCACGTTCGTGGCCTTTGTGAATTCGAAGCAGCTGTTCCATTTCAGCTACCAGCGGTATCTGATCAACCAGATCCGCGAGAACTTTGGTCTGGAACACACTCCCATCCGTCTGGTGATCCGCGAGCGCGGCTCCGGCGAAGTGGGCGCAAAGGACGTGTAAGCGCCCGCAAAGGAGGCATCCGTTTCTATGATGAAAGCGATCCTGATCGCCGCAGCTACCATCCTGCAGGCGTACCTGCTGGGCAGTGTGGATACTGGCATCCTCGTCAGCAAATTCGTATATCATGACGATGTGCGCAATCATGGCAGCGGTGCGGCCGGCATGACCAACATGCTGCGCACCTTTGGCAAGAAGGCTGCCGCCATGACCGCGACAGGCGATGTGCTCAAGGGCGTGCTGGCCGTGTGCATCGGCCGGTGGCTGTTCCACATGCTGCCCGCCGATGCTGGTGTGTCGCCGTATCTGGGTGTCTATCTGGCCGCTATCTTTGCAGTGCTGGGCCATCTGTACCCGCTGTACTTCGGGTTCAAAGGCGGCAAGGGCGTGCTGGTGGCAGCTGGTGCCATTCTGGCCATCCAGCCGGTGCTGCTGCCGTTTCTGGCCATTATCTTTCTGGTGTGCCTGATTCCCACCGGCATGGTGTCGCTGGGCAGCGTGGCCATGGCAGCACTCTACGGTGCTGACCATCATTTACGGTTCCCTGCAGGCTATGCCGCCGGTGATATGCTGGTGTGTGCCATTGGCTCCGGCTTTATGTCCGGCATGGTGATCTATATGCACCGCGCCAATATCCAGCGCATCCGTGAGGGCAAAGAGTACCGCTTCGGAAAGCACAATAAAAAATAAAAGCATTATAAAATGCCCCGCAGCCTGCTGGTTTTCCGGCAGTGCTGCGGGGCATTTTTGTTTATGTTATTTTGGTTCCGGGGCGGCCTGCTCAAAATCGTACTCGTCAAAAGTCTCTTCTTCGGAAGGAATGGCCTCGGCCACCTCGGCCTTGGCGCGCTCCTTCAGGCGGGAGAGAAAAGCATCGGCGGGGATGCCGCTCTGGCGAGGTGAAAGATCCGGTGCCGGATGGCCGTCCGGCAGGTGGGCACCAAAGGCCGGCACAAAGAAGAACTTGCGCACAATGAAGATCAGGCGATGGCTCCCACGCTGAGCAGGTTTTCTACTGCCGAGTCATGGCCCACTACCAGATGACGGGCAATGGCGTAGAGCAGCACTTCCAGACTGCTGCCGGGGCTGTGCTTGGCCAGCATTTTGATGAACTCGATGCCGATCACGATGTCAAGGCTCCGCTCCAGAAAAATGCGGATCTCCACTTCGTTGCCGTCAAACAGCAGGCCGGGCATCCACTTGATGAGCGGCACAGCGCTGAGCAGCAGGCCGATGAGCACAAGGCCGGAGAGCAAAATTTCCAGCAGACTGGACGCCTGAATGATGCGGTTGCGCAGCTGGGTGCGCCAGCGGCTTTCCACATGGGAGGAGGAATTGTCCATATTGAGCCTTCCTTTGCAAAAAAAGTTTCAACATTCATGTGTAATATTGTAACAGAAATGCAGAAAGCTGTCAATTGCTGGAAGATCAGACGGCACTGTTCGCTGCAGTGGTGGGGGCCACCGCTACATAGCCGGATTTTTTGATGCAGTCCTGTCCGGCGGCGGTATCCAGCCAGTCGTAAAGCTGGCGTTCCGGGCTGTCGGCGGCAGCGTCCGCATGGAGAACGGCATAGAACTCGTTGCACAGCGGGTAGCTTTCGCTGGCGATGGTGTCGTTGGAAGGGGTCACGCCGTCCACGGCCAGCAGACGCAGGCCGGGCTGGGAGTACATCTGGTCGATGTAGTAGTAGACCGAGAAGCCGATGGCATTGGCGCTGTTGTTGTAGGCGGCGATGCTGTCCACCCAGCTCACCCATGGCAGCGGGAGCCAGCTCGGTGGGCGGGTCCATCAGTTCGCTGCCTGAATGAGCAGCTTGCGGAACAGGGTCTGGCTGCCGGAGTCTTCGCCTCGCTGGAAGGGCACGATGGCAAGATCCTCGCCGCCACTTCCTTCCAGTTGGTGATCTTACCGGCATAGATATCCTTCAGCTGCTGCCGGGTCAGGCTCTTGACCGGATTGTTCTCGTTCACGATGAACACCAGTGCGTCCCGGCCAATGGGTTTCTGTTCCAGCTGGGCGTTTGCTTCTTTCAGCTCTTCCTTTACGTAGTCCGGCGCTTCGTAGACCACCAGCATCCTGCAGTGTATTCCTCATCCGGGTACAGGCCGAAGTTTTCCCACGCATAGGCCGTGGTGCTGACCGAAATGCCGCTCTGGGCTACTTCCAGATCGATGCCGGTGGTATCGGCCATCATCTGGGCCATCAGCGGGATGCAGGCAGTGCTGCCATCCAGCTTGGGAAAATCTTCCACGGTAAACAGCCCGATGGGTTCAAGCTCGCTCACGGAAGAAGCGGGTGCTTCCGGCGAGGTGGAAGCGCTGCTGGCGGGGGTGTCATCCCCCTTGCAGGCAGTGAGAATGCCTGCGGCAGAGCAGGCGGCAAGGCCAAGCAGAAAGCTGCGGCGGGAAATTTTAGCATTTTTCATAAGGCGTTCCTCCTATTGGTCAGTAGCCATTTCATCGTCGGCGTTGATGGAAGAGAAGATGCTTTGGCAGTAAAGCCATTTGCCGTTTGTATCCATCCAGCGTAGTAAAAGCCGCGTTTTGCAACGAACACGTGTTCTGGCAGCTGGTTCAGGCTGTTGTCGTAGTAGCTGTAGCAGCTGCCAAGGCCATAGAACACAATGTTGCCGTTTTCATCCAGCACGTCACACATTGAGCCGTTGCTGCTGGGCGCATTGGCGTTGCCACAGTACAGCGGCCTGCCCTCCGGTGTGGTGATGAGATAGTTCAGGGCATAATACTTGTCCTGCAGATGGGTCAGGTCGGAGACAAGGCCCTCGGGGCCGTACACGCGGGTGGCGGTGGTCTCAAAGTTATCGTTATCCCGCAGCTCCAGCCAGACGTAGCCGTCACCCTTGTTATCCATCATCACGCTTTGCTGGCCCTCCACTGGCTCCACGGTGGTATCGGTGATCAAATCGCCGGTTTCGGTGTTGAACACCTTCAACCGTCCGTCCTCATAGTAAAGGGCGATGGTGTCGCTCATGACGCTGGAAGCGTACAGCGGTGTCACCTCACCGGTAACAAGGTCGTGCAGATCATAGCCGAAGTCGCCGCTCGTGCGCCATGTGACCACATAGCCCGGGAAATAGCTGCTGGCTGGTCGTCGAAGGTGCCAATGAGGGTGCGGTCCACGGTGGCGAGATCCCGCAGCTCGTAGCGGCCATCGCTGGTCTCGAAGCAGGCGGTGCCGCTGCCGCATACCTGTCGGAAGCCGGTGAAGACTTCGCCGGTGGCGGGGTTATAGAGCGTTTCGTCCGTTGGCTCGCCGCTGGCGTGGCAGGTGTCCAGCTCCACCCAGTCGTTCAGAACGTCCGGTGCATAGGAAAGGCTCAGGGCAGTAGTGGCATCTGCGCCGTAAGTCTGTGTACCGTCCTTCGTCTGTATAATGACCCAGCTGTGCAGGGCGGGTTCATCGTCCATGCGTCCTCGGCAAGGTCTGCTGGGCGGGCATAGCAGGTGAACACCAGCCTGTCCCCGCACACGATGCAGCGGTATGCGCCATCCGGCACGGGCAGACGTTCACCGGTGGAAAGGTCGATCACCTGACAGGTGCCGTAATCGTCGTAGCCGTTTTTCGTAGCTGCCGTTCACGGCGTGGGCTTCCTGCAGCACCAGCAGACCGTTCTGCATGGAGCGTTCTGCTCCCCCTCAAAGGTCATGACTTCATTGCCGTCTTTGTCAAACAGGCCGCTGCGCCGTCCGCAATAAGTGTCCGGGTCGGCCCAGGTGCGGAACCAGTAGTTGGTCTCACCGGTCACGGTGTCCTGCAGAAGGTTCACGTTCTCGCTGCGGAAGGACTGGTACAGCACCTTGCTGCCGCACAGAACGGTGCAGGCACCGCCGGAATTGTCGTAACCGTAAAGGATCCGCAGCTTTCCGTCGTCCAGCCGGGAGCTGTCGTAAAGCGGATCCCCATGTGCATCGGTGGGCACTGAGGAAGCAGGAGCAGCAGGCTTGCCGGAAGCGGGCGGCAGCACGCTGCAGCTGCAGCCAAGGGCAAGGCACAGGGCAGCGCATACAGCAGCGCTGCCTATGCGGCAAACGTTACGCTTCATAAAGATCACTCCTTACAGTATGGAAAGGAACAAAGTTTAAAAGAAAGCCGGAAAGGTTTTCCAGTTCAATTATAATACGAAACAGCCGCGCATTCCATTGCAGGAAAACGCGGCTGTTGATTACAGTTTTATGACAGACTTTCAGGACTGTGCTTTGGCTTTTTCAGCATCGTCCATCCGGTCCAGCTGCTTGAGGAAGGCCAGCAGGAACGGCAGGGAAACAATAAAGGTGAGCGCATCCGCAATGGGCTGGCAGGTCTCTACGCCCACGAGTCCCAGTGTGCGGGGCAGGATGAGGATGAGCGGAATGAAGAACACGCCCTGACGGCAGCAGGCCAGAAAGGTGGCGCGTCCGGCTTTGCCCACGCTCTGGAAGGTCATGTTTGCCACCACAATGACCGGCTGCAGCAGAATGGCAAGGCACTGATAGTGGAAGGCGAGCAGCGCCACGGCGGTAACATCCGGGTCATCACGGAACAGCGGATGAGGGCATCACTGTTGACCCAGCACAGGCTCACCAGCACCACCAGCATACAAAAGGCTGCACCCATGGTAAAAACTGCGGCTTTTTGCACCCGGCGGAATTTGCGCGCACCGTAGTTGAACGCGGCCACCGGCTGCAGACCCTGCCCAACGCCAATGGCTACCGAGATGATGAACATGAAAATGCGGGAAACGATGCTCATGCCGGCCACAGCGGCATCGCCATAGCTGCGGGCGGCAATGTTCAGCAGCATGCCGCCGATGCTCTGCAGGCCCTGACGGCCAAAGCTGGGCGCGCCGCCCACCAGGATCATGCCGAACTCCCGCGCTTCACGGGTGACGGCAGCAATACGGAACTGACTGACGGTTTTGCCCCGCAGGAACATGGACAGCAGGATGCAGAAGCTGATGCTTTGGCTGAGAGCCGTAGCGATGCCTGCACCGGCGGTGCCAAGACCCAAGCCGAACATAAAGATGGGGTCCAGCACAATGTTCAGCACGCCGCCGGTCACAAGGCCGATCATGGCAAAGTTCGCCTTGCCTCATAGCGCAGGATGTTGTTCATCACAAGGCTGGAGATCATAAGCGGGGCTGCAATGAGGATGGGCCGTGCATAAGCGCAGGCGTGGGGCAGAATGGTCTCGGTGCTGCCCAGCAGCATCACTGAAGCTGGGCAGAGTGGCAAGGCCCACAACGGCCAGCACCACGCCAGCGGCCAGAGCGGTAAAAAAGCTGGTGGAAGCAAAGCGGGTGGCGGCATCGGTGTTCCGGCTGCCAAGGCTGCGGCTGATGATGGTGCCGGAGCCGTGGCCCAGTGTAAAGCCAAGCGCCTGAATAATGGCCATCAGGCTGGAAACAATGCCCACCGCACCGGAAGCGCTGGTGGAGATCTGGCCCACAAAAAAGGTATCGGCCAAGTTGTAGATGCTGGTGATGAGCATACTTAAAATGGTAGGGACGGCAAGACCGAGGATCAGCTTTGGAATGGGTGTCTCGGTCATTTTTTTGTATTGCTGAATGTTGAGCTCGTCTGCTGACATGAAAGAACCTCCTTTTATCATAAGGAATAGGTCAAGAAAAGCCGCCCAGCAGCAGAGCGGCGGATAATTTGAATGTGTGCACGGGATGCACGCTCCATAGTATAACGCAGCTGCGGCAAAAAGTCGAGAGCCGAACCGGTACAGAATGGTGCCTGAAATGCCCATGGAGCGGGAGAAAAACGGACGGAAAGCTTGACTGTTTTTGTCTGTTTTGCTAAAGGCTGGTCGAATTGCTTGTAGAAAATCACGATATGTGGTATCATTTACCATAAGGGAAACAAAAAAGCCTGTGCATCTGTACAGGCTGCATACAAAATACAAGCGGCAGCCGCAGGCAGAGCCGGGCGGCTGCGATCCATAGGAGGAACAAACCATGAAAACTGTTGCACAGACCGTGATCGAAGCCGATCACTTTTACACCATTGCCGCGCACACCGGCAACGTCATTCAGGCCGTGGAGGGCACCAAGGAAGCCGGTACCGTCCGTCTGGGCAAGTACGAGCATAAGCCTGAGCAGGAGTGGAGCTTTATCCGCGTGGGTGACGGCGTTTACCGCATCCGCAACCGCGCATCCGGCAAGCTGCTGGACCTGACCATGACCGGCACCGCCAACGGCACCTGGCTGCACCTGTGGGAGGATGTGGGCGGCACCTCTCAGATGTGGACCGTTCAGCCACCCCGGAAGGAACTGTGCGCCTGCGCTCTTCCTGGGCCGGCGGCAAGTGCGTGGACACCGTTGGCATGGGCGCTGCGGTTGGCACCGTGCTGCAGATCTGGCAGGAGGTGTCCGGCGCAGATGACCAGCTGTGGACCATTGCCGAGGTGAAGGAGCGCGCAAAGCGTGCCGCAAAGAAGGCCGAGGCGCCTGCTGTGGAGGCTGCCGCTGAAGCTGCACCCGCTGCAGAAAAGGCACCGGCCAAGAAGACTGCGGCCCGCAAGCCCCGCACCACCAAAAAGGCGGCTGCCGCCAAGGCAGAAGCTGCAGAAGAGGGGAAGGCAGAGACCGCAGCACCGGCAGAAAAGCCCGCAAAGCCTGCCCGTAAGACCGCCGCAAAAAAGACCGCCGCCAAGCTGCCGAAAAAGCAGAGCCTGCAAAGGCAGAAGTACCTGCAGAGGAAAAGCCTGCTGCGGAGAAGCCCAAGCGCAAGTGCGCACCCCGCAAGAAGAAGGAGACGGTCTGATCTCGTTCTGTTGACCTGTTAAAATGAAAGCGCCCGCCGGAGGTCCAGCCCTGCCCGGCGGCGCTTTTGGTTATTCTGGAAGCTGCTTTAAAACAAAGCGGTTTTTATCAAATTCCAGCAAACCTTCGTCCCGCATTTTGCACAACTCTTTGGAGAGGGCGCTGCGGTCCAGATTGAGGTAGTCGGCCATCTGCTGGCGGTTGAAGGGCACCTCGAACGCCATCCTGCCGCAGCGTGCTGCCTGTGCGGAAAAATAGGTCAGCAGCCGTCCGCGCACAGTCTTGGGCGTTGTGCAGAAGATGCGCTGCGAAAGGCTGAGGTTCTTGCGCATGGACACCGCCAGCAGGCGGCGCAGCAGCTTGTCTTTCAGCGCTGGCTCGATCCGCGCATCGGTAAGGGCGGCAGTGTGCAGGAACAGTATTTCGCAATGTTCGGCCGCAACAGCATCCACCATCAAGGCCTCGCCGCAAAAGGCGTAGGTCTCGGCAAAGGCCTGCCCGGCACCTACGCTGCTCAGGATGCTTTTGGTGCCCCAGAGATCCAGATTTTCAATGTGCACGGAACCACGCAGCACGATGCCGATCTCCCGCACGCAGCTTCCGGCGTGGAAGATGACCTCGTGCTTTGCAAACTGCCGGGTGCGCAGGTGCCCGGCAGCGGCAAGGGTATCCAGCTCGGCTTCTGAAAGATCCTGAAATAGGGGCGACGCGATCTTTTTCATAAAAATCCTCTTTCTGTGGTTATAACAACCGAAAGCACGGTCTGATTATAGTATACTCAGAACATCAAAGCAAGGAGGATTTTCCATGATCCGCAAAATCATTCATATAGACGAAGAAAAATGCAACGGCTGCGGTGCCTGCGTCACCGCCTGCCACGAGGGTGCCATCGGCCTTGTGAACGGCAAGGCCAAGCTGATGCGGGACGACTACTGCGACGGCTTTGGCGACTGCTGCCGGATGCCCCACCGGTGCCATCACCTTTACCGAGCGCGAAGCCGCCGCTTATGACGAGCAGGCTGTGCTGGAAAACAAGCAGAAAAAGGCCGCTGCCGCCCAGCAGCAGGCACAGCCCGCCGCACCGGCG
>ENA-OQEB01000602-OQEB01000602.1-human-gut-metagenome-genome-assembly--contig:-NODE-602-length-14669-cov-1.952482_pt1 | contig 14669 bp, 19 predicted proteins | sample MGYA00242787_ERZ504619 | MGnify/ENA primary metagenome ERZ504619 (study PRJEB26092, sample SAMD00036317) | human gut metagenome | host: Homo sapiens | study: EMG produced TPA metagenomics assembly of... | reverse complement strand
TCACCTGCATGGACGCAGGTCGAGAGGGAGGAAATCGCGCATGGACGGCGCTTTCGACGTTTTCGTCAAGCATAGAAGCCCTTCAAAGCATAATTCATACAGACACTTTGCAGCGCAGTGTAGCGAAAGTGAGAGTGTGTATGCCACTCGCAGTACCAAAAATGTGCAGGCTCTAATATTTGGGGACAAAAAAAGAACAGCCATCGTTCTGCTGTCCTTTAGGAGAAGGTATTTTACTATGGGGATAGTAAAAATATATAATGTATTGGGGGGTTTTTACGTTAATTATAGTATCACGTGTCATGAAAAATGTCTATTATCGTGATGCACAAACTTGCATAAATTCTCGATTATTTTTTATGCAATATGTATATCATTGATTTAAGATAATCATTTGGTTACAATTACAGCCCATTAAGAATTTCAATATTTTTGAAAAGAAATCTACTTACAAGTTGACTTTTTTAACCTAAAGGAAGAAAATAGAAACATAAATTGGAAGGAAAGGAGCGGACTCTCATGAAGAAAATACTGGTTTTACCACTGTTGCTTTGTCTTATATTCTGCTCCTTTCTAAGTCTCGACAAAAATCTGGACGAATTTGATCCTGACCGCACAGCATACGGTTCATACGATCACAGGGTTGTCTGGGGCTCTTATGCTTCTTCTGATAAGGCCGCGCTTCCACAGCAGGAAGTCTTGGACTCACGCGCAGTGCTTTATTCAGAGTCAGATATGTCGGCACTCATGGATTGCCAGTATATAGAAGAAATACCTTCTTTTCCTGCAGTCATATGCCGCATCCGTACCTCTTCGCTTGGTTTTTTAGGCAGGCTTACATCCAATTTAAGCTGGCTGGGTGCGTTACTCCAGTTAATACATATTATTTTATTCGCATATGCCGCTATCGTGGTCATGCGCATATGCCTCACAAACACGAGCCGGCGCTTTATTATCCGTTTTATCCACGACAAGGATGGGCATAAACCAATTTCCTTCGCTGATTATTTCAAAACTCGCGCATATGCGGAGGAAATATAACTTAGATACATTAAATAAACATTTTCTCCGCGTCATGCTGACAAAGTAAAACGGAGGATTTAAAATGCTTGAAACAATAATAATTGTCGTGTGTGCTGCCGTTTGTATCGGCGCTGCAGCCTATGCCTGGTGGATGGAGAACGGTCCTGAGAAGGACGACAGTGATGCAGCCGGAAAGAACAGCCAAGGCCGTGCTTATACCAAATACGACAGCAATATCAAGGATGATATTGTCTTTCACAAAGCACACAAATAATGATAACATTTATCAACATTAGTAACTATAAACCTAAATAAATTATCTCACCCAATTCGTCATGCATCATCTTTAACCCGGATGATTTATGGCAGAATAAAACGAGCCGCAATCCTGATACCCACAGGATTGTGGCTCGTTTTTATATTTCTGTATCTTCACCTCTGCAAAACGATGTGCTAAATATTAAGCATATCGCTGAGTTCCTTAAGCGCTCCGTCTGTCTCATGTGCGAGAACCTTCTTTGCAAGTAGCTTTCCAAGCTGAACACCTTCCTGGTCGAAGCTGTTTACATTCCATAAGAAGCCCTGGAACATAATCTTGTTCTCAAAGTGTGCAAGGAGTGCACCAAGAGATGCAGGATTTACCTGGTCTCCGATGATGATGCTTGAAGACGTCCACCCTCGAAGTTCTTGTTCTTGTTGTCGTCTGCCTTACCACATGCAAATGCAACAATCTGAGCTGCTACGTTTGCGCAGAGCTTCTGCTGGCTTGTGCTGTCCTGGATGACTACATCTGTGTCAAGCTGGTTGTTCTTGAAGCCGATGAACTGGAGTGGCACAATATCTGTTCCCTGATGAAGGAGCTGATAGAATGAGTGCTGTCCGTTTGTTCCAGGCTCACCAAAGATAACCGGTCCTGTCACATAATCTACAGGCTCACCGAAACGGTTAACCGACTTGCCGTTTGACTCCATATCAGCTGCTGTAAATGTGCAGGGAAACGGCTGAGTGCCTGTGAGTATGGAAGCACTGCTGTGCTAGGATATCCGAGTACGTTTCTCTCGTAAACACCGATGAGTGCGTCAAGCATCTCAGGATTCTCCATGATGTTTGCATTCTTTGAAAGCTTATCCTCTGCTGCTGCTCCGTCGAGGAACTGTGCAAATACTTCAGGACCGAATGCAAGTGAGAGAACTGCTCCACCAACTGCTGATGTTGATGAGTAACGTCCTCCGATGTAATCGTCCATGAAGAAGGCTGCAAGGTAATCATCACTCTTTGCAAGTGGTGATGTCTCGCTTGTTACGGCAATCATGTGCTTAGAAGCATCAAGTCCTGCGTTCTTTAATGCATCCTTTACGAATGACTCATTTGTAAGAGTCTCAAGTGTTGTACCTGATTTTGATACTAATATGAAAATAGAGTGAGCTACGTCAACTGATGCCAGCACGCTTGCCGCATCATCAGGGTCAACATTGCTGATGAATTTGGCTTCCATCTTGAATGTATTGTTTTTCTTTGCCCAGTTCTCAAGTGCTAAGTACATAGCACGAGGTCCTAAATCGCTTCCGCCGATTCCAATCTGAACAACTGTTGTAAACTTCTCTCCTGCTGCGTTTGTAATCTCGCCTGAGTGAACCTTGTTTGCGAACTCAGCGATTCTCTCCTGCTGCTCTACGTAGAATTTACGCTTGTCAACTCCGTCTGCACTACAGCATCTCCGAGCTGTCCACGGGTAAGCTGGTGAAGAACGAGACGGTTCTCACCTGTATTGATAACAGCACCATTGTAAAGTGCCTCAAATTTCTCTGTAAGCTGTGCCTCCTTTGCAAGCTTTGCAAGTGCCTCAAGCACATCTGCGTCCACCTGCTTTGCAGCGAAGTTGTAAGTGAATCCCTCTGCCATTGGGATGTTGTATTCCTTGACACGCTTAGCGCCATTGTCTCCTGACATGGCCTCTTTTATGTCAACACGTCCCACTTTAGAAAGCTCCTTGAAGGATTCCAGGGTATCCAAGTTGTTCCAGGTAATCATTGCGATTTCCTCCTTATCATTTAATCTTATTTTCACCAATCGCTTAAATTATACTATCAATCATTTTTAAGTTCAAGAGCTGAGAAACTTTATAAGTAAGTTTTTCGATAAAATTTGTATTTTGTTTTGTTCGTGTGCGAATATGCACTTTTTATGTAAAATCAGTAACTATTCAGATCCATACTCATCCTGCGCATGAATGCCCATCTTCCTATCGGAGGCATTCACATATTTCTTTGTTCTTTTTTATTTCGTCGTATGTCAAAATAATTTATTCCGTTTTCTTTCATTTTATGTGTAACTATATGCGTCTAAGCTCAGCCAGACAGATGCACACAAATCCAAGCATTCCTGTAATACCGCCTGCCGTGAAAGCGATATTGAGCACTGCCTTTGTAGCCATCACTCCACACAGCTTCGCAAGTGCAAATGCCACCGCAAAGCCAAACACAAACGATACTGCTGTGCCAAGAAGTAATATTATGTATCTGTATTTTGTTATCATTTCTTCGTCAAACATTATTTTCCTCCATCAAATCAGCGGTCAGAATTTTTAGAAATTATTCAATACCTTTTTTATTACTTTTTTAACATATCATTATAATGAAAATATACTGTCTGCGTTATGTAAAATTTGTTGGAAATTGTTGTAATGCAGTTACTACATATCAGTAACGTAATGCGGTTTTATTAAAAATCAGTTGACTTTGCCGGTGCAAGGTACTATACTCATGTTTGTAAAATTATTGGTATCTCCCTTTTAATTTTACATATTTAAATAGTTTAATAACGGATTTTTGAGAGTGAACAGAGTTCATGAAGGGGTACACCACCGCGGGTGTATTGTTTTGTGAACTCTTTTTTAATGTATTGCTTCGGGGTTATCCCGCTTTTTACACATCTCAATCCGGAAAGGAGACGCACAATGGTAAAAATCAACGGTAAAGAAGCTGCAGATGTATGCGGCATGACTGTTTCGCAGTATCTTTCAGCTAACAATTACAACCCTAAGCACATCGTTGTAGAGCTGAATGAAGAGATTCTTCCAAAGACTGAGTATGACAGCACTGCTATCGCCGACGGCGATGTGGTAGAGATTTTAAGCTTTATGGGTGGGGGCTGATTAAAAACAAACACTTTTTACACCATCAATAAAAATATAAGGAGTTAATCATGAGTAAAAATATAGATTTAGCAAACGACAAATTAGTTTTAGGAGGTCACGAGTTTACCTCACGTTTCATCCTTGGATCGGGAAAGTTTTCACTCGACCTGGTAAAGGCCTGCATTGAGAAAGCTGATGCACAGATTATCACACTGGCTCTGCGCCGTGCAAACGACGGGGGACTGGCAAACATCCTCGACTATATTCCGGACAATGTCACACTGCTTCCAAACACATCAGGCGCCAGAAATGCCGATGAGGCTGTAAGAATCGCACGTTTATCCCGCGAGCTGGCTGTGGAGATTTCGTAAAAATTGAAATCATGCGCGACAGTAAATATCTGCTTCCGGACAACTTTGAGACAATAAAGGCTACAGAGATTCTTGCCAAGGAGGGCTTTGTCGTAATGCCTTACATGTATCCTGACCTCAACGTAGCAAGAGACCTTGCAAACGCCGGCGCTGCCTGCATCATGCCTCTTGGTGCACCAATCGGCTCAAACAAGGGTATCTGCACAAAGGAATTTATCCAGATTCTGATTGACGAAATCGACCTTCCTATCATCGTGGATGCAGGCATAGGCCGTCCTTCACAGGCATGCGAGGCTATGGAAATGGGTGCTGCCGCAGTCATGGCAAACACCGCTGTTGCAACAGCCGGTGATGTTGAGATAATGGCAGAAGCATTTAAAAAGGCTATCGAGGCCGGAAGAATGGCTTATCTGTCAGGACTCGGACGCACTCTGACCAAAGGAGCCAGCGCATCATCTCCTCTGACAGGATATCTGCGCGACTAATCATAAATGACACTTAGCTTTTGAAGGGAACACATAATGACTAACGATACAAATATAACAAATGATAAAGATATCAATGCAAATATCGCCCACGATGACCACTTCAACGACAGCATTGTAAACGAAGTAATCCTCGAGGACATGAAGAAAAACAGAATAGACCATATGAAATATCTGCCTGATATGGAGGTGCTTGACTCCGATATCATGGACAGGGTTGTTGCCGAAATGGATGCCTACGACTACGGCCAATACACCGCAGCCGATGTTCGAGCGGCGCTCTCCCACGAATACCGCACATTAGAGGATTTCAAGGCTCTGCTCTCGCCTGCTGCACAGCCATTTATTGAGGAAATCGCACAGGCTGCACAGCTTGAGACCAGAAAGCACTTCGGCAACAGCGTGTGCATGTTTACACCGCTTTACATATCAAACTACTGCGAAAACTACTGTATCTACTGTGGTTTCAACTGTCACAATAAAATCAACCGCGCAAAGCTGAATGCCTCAGAAATAGAGAAGGAAATGGCTGCAATCGCCAAAACCGGTCTTCAGGAGATCCTGATTCTCACCGGTGAGAGCAAGAAAATGTCAGACGTCGAATACATTGGAGAGGCATGCAAAATTGCCCGCAAATATTTCAAGGTTATAGGTCTTGAGGTTTATCCTATGAACTCTGACGAGTACGCATACCTGCACAAATGCGGTGCTGACTATGTGACCGTTTTCCAGGAGACCTACAACTCTGACAAATACGAGACTCTTCACCTTGCCGGACACAAGAGAATTTTCCCTTACCGTGTAAATGCACAGGAGCGTGCTCTTAAGGGCGGTATGAGAGGTGTCGGCTTTGCCGCACTTTTAGGTCTCGATGATTTCAGGAAGGATGCGCTTGCCACCGGATATCACGCATACCTGCTCCAGAAAAAATATCCAAGAGCTGAGATTGCATTCTCATGCCCTCGTCTGTGCCCTATCATAAACAATGACCGTATCAATCCAAAGGATGTCCACGAGACACAGCTCCTTCAGGTGGTATGCGCTTACAGGCTCTTCATGCCGTTTGCAAGCATCACCATATCTACCAGAGAGGTAGCACGTGTGCGTGACAATCTCGTAAATATCGCCGCCACCAAGATTTCAGCCGGTGTCAGCACCGGAATCGGAAGCCATGTGGACGATATAGAGGACAAGGGCGATGACCAGTTTGAAATCTCTGATGGCAGAAGCGTGGATGAGGTATTTAATGCACTGCTCGACAATGGTTTGCAGCCGGTGATGAGCGACTATATTTACGTGTAGGAATCCTGTAAACAATGAAATGCTTGAATTAGAATCAGTAATCATCTTAATTTTAACAGGTATAAATATGTATATATGAATATGTAGGAACAAATATGAATAAAGAAAAACTCTTATACGAAAACTCAAAACATGCTTTACAGAGTGATAATATAATCGCTATCACAAACAGACACCTTTGCAGCCGTCCGTTCATGGAACAGCTCGAGCGTGTCTGTAAGCTCCATCCCCATGCAATTGTGCTCAGGGAAAAGGATATGCCGGAGGCAGAATATCTGTCTCTGGCACGCGATGTGATTGCTCTGTGTAAAAAATATGATGTGCAGTGCATGCTGCACAGCTTTATAAATGTAGCAATGGAGCTTGAGCATCCATATATACATCTGCCATTGCCAATCCTTGAAGCTTATGTCAAAAAAAATGTATCCGGCAATATATCCACAGGTATGTCAAAAAGCACTGACAATTATCAACAATTCTTCAAGGTTATCGGAACCTCTGTCCATTCTGTAGAAGATGCCATAAAAGCCGAACAGCTTGGTGCCACATATATGACGGCAGGACATATTTTTGCAACCGACTGCAAAAAAGGACTGCTCCGCGCGGACTTGATTTCCTCAAAAATGTCTGTGATGCGGTTGAGATACCGGTTTATGCAATCGGCGGCATTAATATTGCTTCAAGCGATGACAGCACAGCTTCCAATGCACCATCCACTTATGATGCTGTGCCAGACATTAGTGTTCCGCGACTTGCTGATGTTATGGAATATGGAGCCGCCGGAGGATGTATTATGTCGGGATGATGAGGGTATGATTTACCGACGTTTTAGTGTGGTAAAACCAAAGGGGGATTTTTCAACAGAGCTGCAATAACTGGGGCATATTTAGATACGCCATAATCTTCAACAATACTGGTTATTCTTGCCCCTGCATCCTTTGATGAAGCCCCACATAAGAAAACCCTTTCATCAGCAGTTGCATAATCCAATACGATAAAACGATCATGAAATATACCACCTGTCTTTTTCATTGACAAATTTACTGTTGGATACTCCTTGCAGAAATCTGTAAATTCTATGTTGTGAAGTTTATTATTTCCAACATTATCACTGAATAAAATAATATCCACTCCGTCCGGAGAATTCTTAAGGTGTACCAGCGTTCTTAATCCAATATAATTGTCAACAACATATATTGATGATTTTGCCTGCTTATAAATGGACTCATATACCTCATCTGCACTACTGAATTTTGCATTAAACATGAGCCACTTTTCATCATCTGAAACAAAACTGTTCATCATATCAGCCAGCTCAGATTTTGTCACAACATCCTTCAAACCTTCTGCAACATCTGAAATCTGTTTTTCAAGAGATATCATATCTGAATTGATTTTGTTAATTTCTATTCTGTTGTTTGCAGACTCCCTGCTTAGCTGAAGTATTTCACGCTGACCAATAATATCCCGATTCTCTAAAATGTAATCTTTCATCTTCTTAAAAGTCTTCACAAGTGCACGGCTTTGTTTAATTGCAAGCTCGCCGCGCAAAACTGTCATAAGCATATATACTCCCTGTTCTGTAAACACATAAGGTTTGTATTTTATATTTGACCCTCTTCCAACATTCAAGGTGAAATTTTTGCACCTTGAAAGATTTTCCACTTCTTCATCATTCAATTCAAACATAAAATCATCGCCTACAAATTTGGCAATGTTATTCTTAACCTGCCTTTTAAAATTTTTGGTCTCATACCCATAAATTTCTGCCAAGTCTGAATCAAGCATAACTTTTTTCCTCTGAATTCATAAAGCCGATCCTTCATATATTCTTCTGTAATTTCAATTACTGCAATTTCTTTCTTTTTATCTTCTGCCATAAATTTCCTTCCTTGTTTTGCGTTTCATATTTTGGGTACAAAAATCCACCACAGAATCCATACAATTATTTTTATAACGCTATGAAAATGTTCTACTCATTATCCTCTACTTCTCTCATTTTGTCATAATATGCTTTATACCTATAAATCGTCCTCTCACTGACATTGTTCCGCTTCGCAATTTCTACCATTGTCATGCCACTCTCATACCCAACAACAAAATCATTGTAAATTGCCATCCACTTGGCATTATGTTTCTGCCGTCCGCTTAGTTTACGATTTCTGTAATATTCCAACTCCTCCCGAAGGGCTGCATTCTCTTTTTCCAACTCCTCAATTCTTTTTAATGCATCTTCAAGTGTTACTAATTTTTCCATTTATCTGTTCTCCATTCATGACATTTTCATTTTGTCTTTATTATAAACAGCTAAACCTATTTAGTCAATATGATTTTGTCATGTTATATCATTTTTTATAATAGCTTTCATTCAATCGAAATACTGCTGATATCCTCGATAATCAGATAACAAACGCTTTTCTTTATGTGATGCGCTATAAACTAAACAAACTCGAAACAAGCCACAGAGGACTATTTCCTTTGTGGCTTGTTGTAATTGACTATTTTCTGTATAATATTTAAGAATTTCATTTATTCCTCCTCCAAAATATCCTTCGGTTCACAGCACAACACCTTTGGCAACCTGACTCATATCTCTCAATTTCAAAATGGCAGATGAAATATCCATCTCATGATAAGGATTATACATATTTCTAATTTTACAAATAGGTATCTCTTTATCAATCATTTCAAAGGTTTTGCAATTCTCCCATTGGTAATATGCCAGAATCCATCCTGTCCAATATTCCTGGCTTTTAGCTGTATTGTACGAAGGCATGATTATATCATCATCAGGTATATCTAATACCCTTATCGCAAGTTCAGCGCCCGACATCCCGGTTATTACAAATAAATCACCTTTTGAAAAGCGCATACTATATTCAGACTGCAAAAATATTTTATAATAATCCTCCAGCTCATATCCGAGGTCATACACTGCATAACTAAGCATCTCCCCAAGACTTCGCTGTGCAATTCGAAGATAAACCTTGTCATATGCGTAAATCATCTTTTTTCATCTCCTCATCTATAATCCCTGAAATTTAAAATGTCCTCCTGGTAGAAGTATAGTTATACAATACTCCCACAGGAGGACATTTTCAATTCATATTTACATTTCGCACATCCTAGTTTCCACACTCAATACTGATCTCATTGAATGTGCCAAGAATATCATCAACCTGCATAGCCTTCTTATCGGCGCCGGCCTTGTCGATTATTGCCCTGCCCTGATGCATCATAATAAGGCGGTCTCCGTATTCAACAGCGTAGCGCAGATTGTGTGTGACCATGATTGTTGTGACCTTCTTCTCTGCCACAATCTTGCCTGTGAGCTGCATTACAATCTCAGCAGTCTTTGGATCGAGGGCTGCTGTGTGCTCGTCAAGAATGAGAAACTCGATTGGATTCATCGTAGCCATGAGAAGCGCAAGTGTCTGTCTCTGACCTCCTGAAAGTGCGCCAACCTTTGTGTGAAGCTTATCCTCAAGTCCTAGGTTTAACTCGGCAAGCATCTCCTTGTAATGCTCTATCCTGCTGTGGTTTGTACCACGGCCCAGACCGTATGTCTTTCCTTTATTGTCAGCTATGGACAGATTTTCAAGGATTGTCATGGAAGGACAGGTTCCCTTTGACGGATCCTGAAATACACGGCCTATGCGGCGGTGTCTGATAAAATCCTTCTGCTTTGTGATGTCAGTGCCGTTTACCACTATGCTGCCACCGTCAATAGGGATAGAACCGCAGATGATGTTGAGCATAGATGTCTTTCCGGAGCCATTACTTCCTACAACGGAAACAAACTGCCCATCATCTATTTTCAGATTAAAATCATCAAAGAGGCATATCTCGTTGACTGTTCCCGGATTATATAATTTGTGGATATGGTTGAGCTCTAACATTATGCCACCTTCTTTCTTTTGTTTCTATCCATTCCAAGCACCAGAATGATGAGGAACAATACCGCTGTAATGAGCTTCAAATCGCTCGACGGCATACCAAGCTTTATAGCGATTGCCACACAGGCCTTGTATACAATCGCTCCGATAACAACACTCGAGGTCACACGCAAAAATGTTGCCTTTTTAAGCAGGCTGATTCCGATAATAACGCTCGCCAGTCCAATAACCATTGTTCCGGTTCCCATTGATATGTCGAAATATCTCTGCTGCTGTGCAAAAATGCATCCGCTTAAGCTGCAAAGGCCGTTGGCGATTGCCAGGCCGATGATTTTTGTGATGCCCTTGTCCACACCCATAGATGTAACGATAGTCTCGTTGTCACCTACGGCGCGAAGCAGATATCCTGACTTTGTGCTCATGTACCAGTCGAGCAGGAATTTCATCACAAGTGTGATAACAAGGATGATAATCACATTTGAAAACTGTGCTAAGCCGCCCTTAAATACATTTCTGACAAAATCATTGTCAAAAAGTGTGGTCATATTGTATATTGGCAGGTTTGCTCTTCCTGCAATACGAAGATTCACCGTGTAAAGCGCTGTCATCATGATAATTCCCGATAAAAGGTCACGCACCTTGAGCTTCACATGGATGATTCCGGTCAGCATTCCGGCAAACGCACCTGCCGCAAAGGTCACAAGCAGTGTGAGTATCGGATTAACGCCCTTTGTGATGAGCACCGCAGAAAGTGCCGCTCCAAGCGGAAAGCTTCCATCTACGGTCAAATCCGGAAAATCCAGTATGGTGTATGTGATATATATTCCAAGAGCCATGATCGCATAAATCATGCCCTGCTCTAAAACGCTTAAAACTAGTGTCACGGTGTATCCTCCCCTGCTTTAAAAATCAACGTAACTATTTTACTTCAATCTTATCAAATGTCTCGGCTGCATCCTTGATATAATCTGCATCAAGTGTCATGCCAATCTTGTCTGCTGCTGCAGTGTTTACATAAAGCTCTGCCTTTGAAGCTGTGATAAACGGAGTGTCAGAGGCTTTCTCCTCACCCTTTAAAATCTTTGCTGCCATCTTTCCTGTCTCGATTCCAAGCTGGTAGTAATCAATTCCCATTGAAGCGACACAGCCTGATTTAACCTGCTCAATTTCACTTCCGAATACCGGAATCTTTGCTCCATTTGCCTTGTCGAGAACAGTCTGGAGTGCATTTACTACTGTGTTGTCTGTGAGGTTGCACAGGCAGTCAACCTTGGAAACAAGATCTGATGCTGCAATCTCAATATCTGCTGATGTGTTTATTCCGGTATCAACGATTTCAAAATCATATTTATCAGCAAGCTTTTTGTACTCCTCAATGGTGCTGCATGAATTTGCCTCACTTGTAGTGTATAGAATACCGATTTTCTTAGCATCCGGCATCATCTGTCTGATCATCTTAAGCTGCTCCTCAACAGGAAGCACGTCTGATGAACCTGTGATATTTCCGACACTTGAGCCGTCCTCCTTAGCAAGACCTGCTACAACAGGATCTGAAACTGCTGTGTATACTGTTGGAATGTCTGCATTCATAGCTGAATTGTAGGCGCTGGCTGCACATGGTGTAGCGATGGCGCAAATCATATCAACCTTCTCAGATACGAAGCTGTCTGCAATAGTGCTTGCTGTACCAGTATCTGTCTGTGCATTCTGGTAATCAACCTTTAGGTTTTACCTTCCTCGATGCCCTCTTCCTTGAGGCCCTCTAAGAAGCCCTCCCTGCAGTTGTCAAGAGAGCCATGCTCTGCAAACTGCGAAATACCTACTGTGTAGCTGTCACCCTTTGCGCCACTCTGTGTAGAGCTTTGAGCCTCTGCTCCACAGCCTGCCATAAGGCCCATGGTACAAACTACTGCTAAAATTACTGAATAATACTTTCTTTTTCATATTGAATTCCTCACTTTCTTTGTGAAGTGTTTGTTTCCCGATGTTCGCGATTTTCTCATAAACCTGCCGCAACAAGCCAGATGTCATAGCCTCAAATCAAATTTGCGCTAACGACATTTCATCATGTGGGTGTTTATACAAAAAACCGCCTCAAGCTAATGCTTGAGACGGTAATAAATTCTTATTATCGCGGTACCACTCAATTTGACGAATTGTCCACTCTGTCATGTACTAATATACATGCCGAAATGATAACGGGTTCGGTTCCCGGTGACGCCTACTGATTTAATCGTAAAAACTATGCTATACACAATCAAACGCTTCGGATCACCCTCGAAAGGCCATTCAACAAATCCATCCATGCTGCAATCCCACCATCTGCAGCTCTCTGAGATATCCGGAAAGGTCTACTCTTCTTTCTCATCGGTTTTGAAACACTGTTAAATTAATCTTTTAATATACTTTATGCTCTTTTTGTCACTTTGTCAAGGTAAAGTTTGAAAATTTCTGTATTTAAGAGGTGATACCCCATACATTTTCTTGAAGCTGCGTATAAAATAGCTCACATTCTGATATCCACTGCACATCGCAACCTCTGTAACGGAAGCTGCTGATTCCTCCAATAGCTGTCTGGCGTGCTCCAGCCTGAGATGATTGACATACTGTGACAGAGTAATATGAAAATGCTCTTTAAAGTAGCGTGATATGTATTTTTCCGACAAATGAAACTGTGCACCAAATTCCTTCAGTGAAATTTCCCTTGTATAGTTTTGCCGGATATACGTTATCATTTCTTTTTCTATTGTGTTGGTGCCGTTTGTGCCATTTTCCAGAATCAGACCATTTCTCCACATTTTTCCGGATGAATTTGATGAGAGTTATTTTTGTCTCAAATTGCGCCTCTATATTTGCAGCATCTGTTTTTTCTGCGTTTTTCCCTGATATTTGTGCATTTATCTCTATCAGCCGCTCGCATATATCTGCTGCTGTATCATTTATCTGAGGACTAATCATAAGTCTTCCTCGTTTGAGAGGGGATAGGATTGATTTTTCCATGAGATCGTCCGTCTGAAATGATATATATTCAAGAGGAAACAGAAACGTGTAATAATCTGCATCTCCTGTCGGCGAGCCATTAAATGCAGACTGCCCGGAGATACCACAAATGCATCCTTTGGGCTTCCTATATAGTTTTTACCTGATATGGTCACATGCAGCTTGCCTTGCTTTACATATATAATTTCCAGCTCATCGTGCCAGTGTACCGGAATCTGGAATGCACGCTTTACATCACTGATATGGTATTGGCTGAATGGATTTTCCGGTGTGCCGTGTGGCCGGTTTTCTTTTAATTCAAAATACATTTTTCTACCTGCTATTTACTTACATAATATTTATTTCATTTTACAATAAAACTGCTGATTTTTGTAATATAAATTGCAAATTGTAATCTGAATAATTCAATATTTCATCAATTTTGCAAATTTTTATTTTCTGCTGACAACAACGCTGCTATGGTTTTATATTATTCAAAGTTTGCAGATTACAGAGCTACCGGCTCTTTTTAGGAGGTACATATATGCAAAGAAGCTCTAGCTCCAACAAAGGCTTTTCACTTGTAGAACTTATAATTGTAATTTCAATAATGGCTGTTCTTATCGGAATTCTCGCGCCTCAATTTATTTCATATATACATAAATCAAAGGTTGCATCTGATTGGGCTAATCTTAAGGCTTATTACAGCGAGATAGAGACCGACTATGTTGATAACGATGGTACATATAATCCTGATGTTCCAACCATCAGCCAAAACCTGGCCCTGACAGGGATGATGAGTACTGTCGAAGAGAGATTAAATTCCTAGACGGACGCACCGTTAAACTTAAGGCCGGGTACTATGCAATAACAAAATCATATACCGACAATGGCGGATACCATATAGCATATTACTGTGATAAATGCAATAGCGATTGGGATAAGCATAGCAAAACCTGTATACTTACCCTTGGTTTACAGCATTTCATTTTCTGAGACTAAATTATAGATAAAGTAGAAATAGTACAATTTTTCCTTGAAATAATACAAGAATTATTTGTGATAATGTAATATATTGATGCATGCAAGCTTCTCTTCTTTATATCTTCCTCTCCCAAATGAAGTTTATAATGAGAAGTTTGCATTCTTTCTGTTAATATCACAAAGTATACATACATTATAAATGAGGTAATCTATATGCAGGTTCAAAGAAAAACACTTACACAGCTTTCCATTCCAATATGCTTCGAAACACTTTTTTACATGCTGTCAGGCATGGTCGACACTCTTATGCTGTCATCCGTGAGCGACCAGGCGGTTGGTGCTGTCGGCACGGCAAATACATATATCTCCGTTTTCATCATCATGTTCGGTGTCATCTCAAGCGGTATGGTTGCTGTCATGACGCAGAATATCGGTGCCGGAAAACCGGGTATAGCATATCAGGCAAGGCAGCTTGGGCTTATATTTAACGCTG
>ENA-OQEB01000601-OQEB01000601.1-human-gut-metagenome-genome-assembly--contig:-NODE-601-length-14683-cov-2.150385_pt1 | contig 14683 bp, 19 predicted proteins | sample MGYA00242787_ERZ504619 | MGnify/ENA primary metagenome ERZ504619 (study PRJEB26092, sample SAMD00036317) | human gut metagenome | host: Homo sapiens | study: EMG produced TPA metagenomics assembly of... | reverse complement strand
TGGTACTCTTAGGAGTAACGTAAGTATTGTTCTTGATACCGAAGAAGTTGCTGCGCCACACTCATCGATGTATTTTTTTCTCCTTGGCGTCGAGATAGAACTCGCAAGCATAACCCTTCTCATGAGCAATAGAGTTAGCCTTGAGAGAAGCGGCATAGTTGCCACCCACCTTATAGATACCTGTTCCGAGAGGAGCAGAGCGGTCGTAGTCACGAATAATGACGTAAGGATTGCTTGAGAATCCACCCTTGAAGTAAGGACACTGGGGTAACGAAGATCAAGAAGCAATACTCAGTAGCTGGGTGTACGCCCACCTGAGCACTGGTACCGATGAGGAGCGGACGGATATAGAGTGTAGCTCCGCTCTCGTAGGTAGGAATCCACTCCTGGTTGAGTCGAACCACCTTCTTCACCATTTCCTCAAACAATTCTGTTGGCACTTCTGGCATCAAGATACCACGGCAGGTGCTCTGGAGGCGGCAGCGTTCTCGTCCATACGGAACACTCGTACCTTGCCGTCAGGGCAGCGATAAGCTTCAGACCCTCAAATGCTTCCTGTCCATAGTGGAGACAGGTAGCGGCCATGTGCAATTTCAAATACTCATCAGAGCAAACTTCTATTTCGCCCCATTTGCCGTCGCGATAGTAACAGCGAACATTGTAGTCAGTACGGCGATAGCGAATGACAAATTAGACCAATCTAAGTCTTTCATAACATCCTATTTTTAAAATGTTCTACTAATATTTATCTGCAAAAGTACAAAAAAATATATTAATCTGCAACTATTTTGACCACTTTTTAAGAAAAACGTTATATTTTTATGTATTTCTTACTAGAATATGCCTATATTTTGGCAGATTTAGTCCTCTTCGAGCAGTTTTTTGATTTCCTCATCAGTCTTCGTCAGCTTGTCCTTACAGAGCTTCACTAGCTCCTTGGCACGCTTCAACTGCTCGGAGAGTTGGTCGATGTCGAGTTCATCATTCTCCATCTTATTCACTATCTGTTCGAGTTCGCTCACAGCTTGCTCGTATTTCACTTCTTGCTTTGCCATATCTTTAATAGTTTAACAGTTATTTTTTGCATACCTCCGATGTCACGCTACCCTCGGCGAATCTTGTCTCGATGATATCACCGGCATTCAGCTGGGCGGCATCTTTCACCGCTTTGCCATCCCTGAGGGTAATGCTGTAGCCTCGCTTCAGAAGCAGGGCGGGGTCTTGCGACTTGATGCGCTGCTCCAGCATTTCCAGGCGATGACGCTGCGTCATGAGTTTGCGTTCGATGACGGGCTGGATATTGCCTGAGAGAATGTCAAGACGGCGACGAGAATCGGATATTCTGGATTGAACTCGTGCGAGAGACGATTCATCAGACGGTCGAGATAGGCTCCCTGTCGGGTCTTAACCAGCGAGAAGAGCGTCGGAATCTGATTAGAGAGTCGGTCCAGTCGCATCCTTTCCATCTGCAACCTGCGCTTCACATACTGGCTGATGGCCTCCTGCGCATCCATCACCGTGGCATAGACATCCGTGAGATGCTGCACCAGGAAGGCGGCAGCGGCTGTTGGCGTCTTCACTCGCTGGAAACTGATCATGTCCAATACGCTCTCATCCCTCTCATGTCCGATGCCCGTAATAATAGGCAATGGGAAGTTAGCCACATTCTCTGCCAATGCCAGGGTATCGAAACCAGAGAGGTCGCTCGTGGCTCCACCACCTCGGATGATGACCACGCAGTCCCAGTCTTCCCACTCGGCATTGATGCTGTCGAGGGCGGCTATCACGCTCTGCTCCACTCCCTCGCCCTGCATGGTGGCAGGAAAGAGACGGGTGCGAAATTGCAATCCATAGTCATTATCGGCTAGCTGATTGCAGAAGTCGCCATATCCGGCCGCCGTGGCACTGGAGATGACGGCGATGCGCTGACAGAACATCGGGAGCTGGAGTTCCTTCTGCAGTTCGAAGACACCCTCCTCCTTCAGGGTATTGATGATTTCCTGTCGCTTGCGAGCCATATCACCCATGGTATAGTTGGGGTCGATGTCGTCCACGATCCAAGAGAATCCATAGTTCTCATGAAATTGGGCATGAACCTTGAGCAATACCTTCATGCCGGCATGGATGCGCTGCCCCGTGATGCGCTCGAAGTGGGGCTTGATCAGGCTCCATCGGTTACGCCAACAGGAGGCATGTGCCTTGGCCACAGGGGTATTGGATCGTTCATCCTTCTCGATGAGTTCCATATAGCAGTGCCCTCCGTAGCCTTCACGCGCCTCGGAGAGTTCAGCTTCCACCCAGTAGCTATCGGGCAGCGACATCGAGATGACATCGCGCACCAGCGAATTCAATTCATATAATGATAATTGCTGCATCAAGCTTAATTCATAATTCTTAATTACTTAATCACTTTCCCCGTCTGATAAGCCTTCCAGAAGTCTGGCACGCCGTAGCCAAATACATTGTCGGGATGCTCCTGGTTATTGCCAGCCAACTTCACAAGTTTGATAATCTGCTTGGCTGTCTTATGAGGCAGCGCCTGCCAGAGGCAAGCCACCATGCCTGCTATCAGCGGAGCGGAGAAAGAGGTACCATTGTCATTGATGATGGATCCCCTGCCCGTAATCACTGAGGTAGGACTGCCGTATGCCATCACATCGGGCTTGATTCTGCCATCGGCAGTAGGCCCCACGCACTGAACGCCGCATTCATGCCCTGCTCATTGATGCTGCCCACGGTGAGGATATCGCGTGCATCGGCAGGGAAATTAATCTTCTTCCAACTGCCCATGCCATCATTGCCAGCCGAATTGACGCAGACGATGCCCTTGTCGGCACACATCGAAGCGGTGCGGGAGATGAGGCAGTGTTGCCATCCTGCTCCCAGTACTGATGGTCGGTAGAGGAATCGTCGAAGGCATGATAACCGAGCGAAGAATTGATGACGTCCACGCCGCAGCTATCGGCATACTCCGCAGCCTCAGCCAGTAGTCCTCCTCAGCCAAGCTCTCCGTGCGCTCGTCCTCGCAGCGCACCAAGAGATACTCTGCCTCTGGCGCAATGCCATATACACACCGCTCATTGGCAGCATCGTGGAGAGAACCATCGTACCGTGCTCCATCTCGCTGAAGATATTGTCTGACTTAGGTACCACGAAGTCCTTGATGCCAGCCAACTTGATGCCATGGAGCGCAGGAATCTTATCCACATTCATAAATCCGCCATCAAATACGGCTATCATCATGCCCTTGCCTCGGAAGTTGCTGCTGTGCAGTTTCTGTCCGTCGAGCGATTTCACCTGGGCAGCGGCAGCGCCATACTCACCAGAGCCTTCTCCCCAATTATTGAGTTCCTTTCTCACGCTGGAGCGTTTGCGCTCGCTGATGCTATCGGGAGAGGCAAACACCTTGGTCATCTTGGTGATGAAATCGAGGCCATCAAGCTTGCGCAGTTCCTTGTCCTTATGGATGCGGATGAGGAGGGTATTGTTCCACTTGCTCTTGCCCACAATCTCGATGCCCGCATCGCTCACTGCCTGGAGATAAGCTGGAGCCACTGGCAGGTCGGTGAGATTCAAGGGCAGATTTTGACGCTTGCGACGGTCGATGCTGCGCTGCGAGAGAAACTCCAGAGGCGCTCCACGGAGTATGGGGTATGCGCCAAGTCCTTGTCCTTGAGGTAGAGGCGATACATCTGGCATCTACCGCCGGGGTATGACACCATATCCGTCTCCTCTATGCGAGGCAATCGCATAAGTTGCTCAAAGCAGGTAAGCTGCTCGGAGCCCTGAGCCTGCTCATCATGGGCAAATATCGAAATGCAAACCATGAGGAATGCATAAAGTAATATACATCTTTTCATTTATAGGTCTTGAAAGTTGTTTCTTTTGTTTATTCTTCTATGAACTTTTGTTTATTCTCGTACAGAATATTTTTTGTTTATTCCGAAGTGCAAAAGTACAGTTTTTAGATGAAATAGCCAAAAGAATAGGAAAGTTTTTCCAAAGAAAGTAACATTTTCCTTATATATATTATAAGGTATGGAATATTTTTTGTAATTTTGCAGACAAGAAAGACAAAAAGCATTAATGGAAAATAAACAAGCAACATTAGAATTAGGTACGAAGCCGGTGGGCAAGCTGCTCATTCAGTACGCCCTGCCAGCGATGATTGCAATGACCGCCTCCTCGCTCTACAACATCGTAGACCGTGCATTCATCGGTCAGGGTGTGGGAGCCATGGCCATCTCGGGTCTCGCCATCACCTTCCCCTTCATGAACCTCACCACCGCCTTCGGAGCCGGTGTTGGCGTGGGAGCGTCCACAACCATCAGCGTGAAGCTGGGACAAAAGGATTATGCCACAGCACAGAACATTCTGGGTAACACGATTTCTCTGAACCTCGTCATCGGTATCGGATTGAGCATCATCTGTCTGCTCTTCCTCGACCCTATCCTGAGATTCTTCGGAGCCAGCGACCAGACGCTCATCTATGCCCACGAATATATGGTCATCATTCTGCTGGGAAATGTGGTGAGCCACATGTATTTCGGCATGAACGGCCTGCTCCGAGCTGCGAGCAAGCCCAAGCAGGCGATGTACGCAACCATCTTCACGGTGGTGATGAACGTGATACTCGATGCCCTCTTCATCCTCGGTTTCAAATGGGGAATACAGGGTGCCGCCATCGCCACCATCCTATCGCAGCTGATGGCGCTGATGTGGCAGATCAAGCTCTTCAGCAACAAGAGCGAGCTGCTCCACTTCAAGAAAGGAATCTACAAGCTGAAGAGAAAACTCGTGGAAAAAATCATTGCCATCGGCATTTCGCCTTTCCTGATGAACGTGTGCGCCTGCATCATCGTCATCTTCATCAACAACCAGCTGGTGCGTTTCGGAAGCGACCTCTCGGTGGGTGCCTACGGAATAGCCAACGGTATTGCGATGGTGTTCATCATGTTCGTTTTAGGCGTAAACCAGGGAATGCAGCCTATTGCAGGATACAACTATGGTGCCCAGAAGCTGGACCGTCTGATGCGTGTACTGAACTGAGCATCATTGCTGCCACCGCCATCATGGTGACGGGATGGCTGATAGCGATGTTCCTGCCTTACTACTGCGCAAGACTCTTTACTACGGATAAAACGCTGTTAGACCTGGGCATCAAGCTATCAGAGTGGTGATGTTCTGCTTCCCAGTCATCGGGTTCCAGATGGTCATCACGAACTTCTTCCAGTGTATCGGAAAGGTGAAGATTAGCATCTTCCTCTCGCTCTCGAGACAGTTGCTCATTCTTCTGCCGCTCCTGGCTTTCCTGCCGATGATCTGGGATATTGACGGCGTATGGTACAGTATGCCTATCTCCGACTTCTCAGCCTCAGTCATCGCCGCAATCGTAATGTTGTGGAACATGAAAAAGTTGAAGAAACAACATAGAGAAAACATGAAAGTTAGTGATTAGTGATTAATGATTAGTGATTAGTGATTAATGATTAGTGATTAATGATTAACGGTTTTACTTATTCATAAGTTCAATGTTCAAATCTCAAGTTCAAAGTAAATGGAAAAGATTATCATCAACGTGGGTCGCCAGATAGGAAGCGGCGGCCATATCATCGCCGAGAAACTGGCGGAGGAATTCGGTTGCAAATGCTACGACCGTGAGCTGCTGAACCTGGCAGCCAAGGAGAGCGGATTCTCCGAGAAATTCTTCGAGCAGAACGATGAACAGAAGGGATTCTTCAAGTCTCTCTTCCACTCTCATCTGCCTTTCCTGAGCGACAACAACTTTTATCACAACGACTTCTCGCAGGAAGGCTTATATAAATTCCAGAGCGACGCCATCAGAAAGGCTGCCGACCAGGGCAACTGCGTGTTCGTGGGCAGAACCGCCGACTATGTGCTGCGTGATTACAAGAACGTAATCAACATCTTCATCACCGCCAACATCGATGACCGCATCAAGGCTGTGTGCAAACGAAAGAACATCGACAGAGCCAGCGCCCGCAAGTTTATCGAAAGCCACGAGGAGCAGCGTGCCTCTTACTACGATTACTATACAGGCAAGAAGTGGGGCCACAGCGAAAGCTACGACCTCTGCATCAACAGCAGCCTGCTGGGAATAGAAGAGACAGAGAAGTTTATCGCAGAATTTATCAGAAAGAAATTTAACTTATAATATAATGAAGAAGATTATGCTTTTGGGCTCAGGCGAACTGGGCAAGGAGTTTACCATCGCCGCAAAGCGAGCAGGACAGTACGTCATCGCTTGCGACAAGTATGACAATGCACCAGCCATGCAGGTAGCCGACGAGCGGGAAGTGTTCTCGATGCTCGATGGCGACGCATTGACCGCTGTGGTTGAAAAACATCACCCAGACATCATCGTGCCTGAGATTGAAGCTATCCGCACCGAGCGACTCTTCGACTTCGAGAAGGAGGGCATTCAGATTGTGCCTTCTGCACGTGCCGTGAACTACACCATGAACCGCCGTGCCATCCGTGACCTCGCTGCCAAGGAGCTAGGTTTGAGAACAGCCAAGTATTTCTATGCCAAGACCTTCGAGGAGTTTAAGAACGCTGCCGACGAGATTGGTTTCCCATGCGTGGTAAAACCATTGATGAGCAGCAGCGGCCATGGTCAGAGCTATGTTCACAACGACGATGAGCTGAAGGAAGCCTACAAGGAGGCGATGGAGGAAGGCAGAGGCGACGTGAAGGAAGTCATCATCGAGGAATTTATCGACTTCGACTCAGAGTTCACCCTACTCACCGTGACCCAAAAGGATGGTCCTACCCTCTTCTGCCCACCTATCGGACATGTACAGAAGGGCGGCGACTATCGTGAGAGTTGGCAGCCATTCCATCTGCCAGAGGCTGCGCTGAAGCAGGCTGAGCACATCGCAGGCGAGGTAACCAAGGCATTGACCGGTGCCGGACTGTGGGGCGTGGAGTTCTTCCTCACCAAGCAGGGAGAGGTCATCTTCTCAGAGTTGAGCCCACGTCCACACGATACGGGTATGGTAACCCTGGGTCACACCACCAACCTCTCAGAGTTTGAGCTCCACTTCCGTGCCGTGATGGGCTTGCCTATCGCAGGCATACATCTGGAGCATTACGGTTGTTCTGCCGTCATCCTCTCTCCAGAGGAAAGCACCGAGCCTCTCCACTACAACATGCTCGATGCCCTGAAGGAAGACCGCACCCGCATCCGCATCTTTGGCAAGCCAGAGGCTCACGTGGGCAGACGTATGGGCGTAGTGCTCTGCTATGGCGAGGTGGGCGCAGACCTCAATGCCCTCCGCGACAAGGCAAAGCGCTTGGCAAAGACCGTATTGGGCACCGACCCATATATGAAGAAATAAGATTAGCAAGAAATACTGGAGGCAGGTAACAAACCTGCCTCCCAGCAACGCTTTCTTATATGTTAACAGTTTAACAGTTAACAGTTCGTTTTCTGCATACTATCACGATGATATACAACTCCCTTCTATACATTATCCTCTTCCCCCTACTCTTTCTGCTGGTATATGCAGTCCAGGGAAGCACCATCAAAAAGTATCTTTTGCTGGTCATTTCCTATACCCTTTACTGTTATTACAATCAGCAGTTGGTAGCGATACTCCTCCTCGTTACCCTTATTTCGTATGGTTCGGCATGGATTTGGGATAGGAAGGCAAAACCGGGAGCTAGCAAGAACCTGCGCAAGTGGATGCTCTCGCTATCAGTGATAGTCACCATTCTACTTGCTATTCTATAGGCATGCCTTGGTAGCCCCACTGGGCATCTCCTTCTTCACATTCCAGGCCTTGAGCTATCTCTTCGATGTGTACCGAGGCAAATATCCCGCAGAGCGAAACCTAGCCAACTATGCACTCTACGTAGCCTTTTTCCCATCAGTGATAGCAGGACCCATCAATCGGTATGATGCCTTGAAGCCACAGTTTCTGCATCTCGCTCGCCCCGACTATCAAGCGATGGCGAAGGGACTGAAGATGATACTTTGGGGCATGTTTCTAAAAACGGTGATAGCCGACCGATTGTTGCTCTACGTGAATCCTGTGCTCGACAACTACCAGCAGCACAGTGGATCGGAACTGCTCACGGCATCCGTGCTCTACTCCATCCAGCTCCTACACCGACTTTGCAGGCTACTCACTCCTAGCCATCGGTTCGGCAGCCATGCTCGGCATCCGATTGCAACAAAACTTCTACAATCCCTACTTTGCCACCTGCATCACCGACTTCTGGCATCGCTGGCACATCAGCCTGTCGCAGTGGTTGCGCGATTACATCTACATTCCCCTGGGCGGCAGTCGGTGCAGCAAGGGGCGCACCTATCTCAACATTCTGATTACCTTCCTGGTGAGCGGCATCTGGCATGGAGCAACTGGACTTTCCTGGTTTGGGGAGCCCTGCACGGAGCATTCCAAGCCGCCGAGAAAGCCCTGGGCATCGCAAGAAGACAAGCCCATCACAAGTACGATGGAAGCGAAGAAGCATCAGATTGATTCAAATCTTGATTATCTTCGGCCTCATCAACCTGTTCTGGATTTTCTTCCGAATGCCATCCATCAGCGATGCTCTGGCAGTAATCCAACGAATATTTACGGAGCAAGACATGCACTTCTGGGTGTTTGAGAAATTCATCGTCATCTTCATCGCAATGGCATTCATCAAGGATCTCATCGACGAGATTCGCCCAGAGCTCAATCCCTTTCATCATCCGAAGGCGTGGGTAAGATGGGCAAGTTATCTCATCGTAGCCACCAGCATCTGTCTCTTCGGTGTGTTTGATGCCGGGCAATTCATCTATGCCGGATTCTAGGCTTACACATTATTATATATATAGCAAATATACAAAATGAAAAGATTGATTAGCAGAATCGCCCTCTTCCTCGTCTTGATGACATTCGTCTATGCCATCACCACGCAGGTATTCTCTCGCTTGGAGCAACACGCTCAGGGTGAGAGCCAACGACTCAGCTACATACACAACAGGCTGGTAGCCGACAGCATCATCATGGGGTCGTCCAGAGCCTTGCATCATTACAATCCCCAGCTGCTGGGCAATTACTATAACGTGGGAGAAGACCGCATGGGCATCCTCTTCAACTACGGCAGACTCTTGCTGCTCCGAGAGCGCCACATGCCCAAGAAGATCATCTACGACGTAGAGCCCGACTACGACCTGCTGGACCAAGGCGACAACGACAGCTACCTGGGGCCGCTGCGCCCTTACTATCATCGTCCCGGCATCCAAGCGATATTTTGGGATGTAGACTCCACCGAGCGCATCAAGATGCTCTTCCCCTTCTACCCCTATAATGCAGGCTGATGAAACTCCTAGCCGACAACACGCATCCCCTGATGAGCTACACCAAAGGATACTCACCCTACGAAGCTGCGAAGCCATCGTGCCCGAGAAATTGCCGCAAGACAAGCTAGACCCTCTGAAACTGGAGTATCTCAAGAAGCTGATTCGGCTGTGCCAGGCATCACATACAGAGTTGATATTTGCCGCATCGCCCCAACTGTCTTATCAGAGCGACTCGGTATATCAGGCATTCCAAGCCATCTGCCAGCAAGAAAGAATTCCTTTCTTCAATCACTTCTGCGATACCGCCTACACCCATCACAGGCATATTTTCACAATGCCAACCATCTGAACAGGATAGCTCCAACATCTATACGAAGGAAATCAGAAAGGAAATCAACAATAAAAAGCGAAAGTAATCGTTATCAATATAAAAACAAGCTGTTGATACATGAAAGAAATAGGAAAAATCATCACATTACACACCATATCCGATCCTAGAGGCAACCTGACCGTGGCAGAGGAGAACATCGACCTCCCCTTCGACCTGAAGCGAGCCTACTGGATAACTGACGTTCCCCAGGATGGCAGCCGAGGCGGTCATGCCCACAAGCGCCTAAAACAAGTGCTCATAGCGGTTCACGGCTCATTCACCGTATCCCTGGACAACGGCAAGGAGAAGAAGAAGTATCTGCTGGACAAACCTACCGAAGGTCTCTTCATTGCAACCGAGATATGGCGCACGCTGGATGATTTCTCAGCCGGTGCCGTATGCCTGGTACTAGCCTCCGAGCTATACGATCCCGAAGACTATCTCTATGAATACGACGAATTTCTAGAATATGTCAATAACAAGAAAGACTAGATAAACAATATGTTTGAAATCAAACGATACAACCCGAGCCTCAAGAAGACTTGGGACCAATATGTAAAGAAGGCTCGCAACTCCACGTTCCTGTTCTATCGTGACTATATGGACTACCATTCCGATAGATTCCACGACCACTCCCTCCTCTTCTTCAAGGGCAATCATCTGCACTCTATCCTGCCCGCCCATGAGAAGGAAGAAGCCACCGGAGGAGAGAACAATTCCGAGAAGACGAAGCTATTCTGCTCACACCTCGGTCTTACATACGGCGGACTCATCATGGATAAGGACGTAACGGCAGCCGACGTGGTAGAACTCTTCAAGGAACTCAACACTTACCTTAAGGCGCAAGGTTTCAAGAGAGCATCTACAAGCCCGTACCTTGGGTGTATCACCAGTTGCCATCCGAGGAAGATCTCTATGCACTCTATTGGCAGTGCCATGCCCGCATCATACAGCGCGATATGGGCACCACCATCTTTATGCAGGAGCATCTGAGATGGAGAAAAGACCGCCGTCGCCGACTTAAGAAAGCGCTGGAGGCAGGAGTCGAGGTAAAGAGAACGGACGACTTACCAGTTTCTGGAAAGTATTGGATAACAATCTGCAAGAGCGCCATCACGTACATCCCGTCCATACGCTAGCCGAGATAGAACTATTGCATTGCCGTTTTCCCGAGAACATCGTGCAATACAATGCTTATTATCAGGGCAAAGTGGTGGCTGGTATGACCTTCTATATCTCTCGCAACATGGTGCATGGACAATATTGCTCCTCCAATGACACAGGCAAGGAGCTAGGAGCCGTGGATGCCATCTACGACAAGGTGATGTATCATGACTATGCCGACTACAAATATCTGGACTTCGGCCGCTCTACCGAGGGAATCGGAGATGTGCTCAACGAGGGATTGATAGCACAGAAAGAAGGATTCGGAGGCAGAGGAGTCATCTATGATACATACGAATGGGATATCTAATGTTTAACAGTTAAACAGTTATAAAATGAATGGAGCCCGCCAGTTTGGCGGGCTCCATTCATTTTATATCAGCACTACGGTTACGCCTCTGGCAGCCTGCGCACCCATTACGAGTGCCTGCTCGATGTCGCAGTCTTGGAAGGACCGCTGATGAAGGTTCCAAAGTTGTATCTTGGATCCATCTCTATCACATCGTAAGCCTCATGCATGTTATCAACAATACCATCTCTATCCAAGAATATTACGAGATACTCTGAGATAAAGAGCATAGCCTTCTCCTTCATAGTCTGAGGAATCCAGACGCAGCCATTCTCAGCTACACCTATCTGTCCACGAACGATACCCACATCGGTACCATTCAGTCCGTTAGCCTCAGCCACGGTATCAGGATTGCGAAGCTTCACCTTGTCAGGATTGCACTTGCCTGCCGCATTGTTTACCAACTTAGACAACTCTATCTCTGGCAGATTGGTGGCAAACACCTCTGCATCAGGATAAGCCATGCGAACCAAGTCGTTAGGGTCATCATCCTTAGACGCCTCTATCACATGACCACCCACAGCCTTCGTCATCTCGATAAACTGCTGGAGGATATCTACATATTGGATGCCATCTATCTTCATATCAGGCATATCGTATTGAACGTGCGTATTCTTACGCAACTTGTTCAGAAAATCTTCCTTTTTCATCTTTCTTCAAATGAATTCTTCACTCTTCGTTCTTCACTCTTCACTTACCTCACTTACTTTACCTTTCCCTCTTTCCACAGCTGATGGAAAGATTTCTTCGCAAACTTAGGCATAGCATGACCGATGCCCCACGCATTCCAATTGCTGAAGTGAGTGCAGCACTCTGGTACGAGATTGACCAGCGGAGCAAACTTCAAGGCTGTGGTGTAGAGGGCTGGACGGTCGAAGAGATACTTCATGCCGTCAGACATCTTTCTCTTGATAGGGTCTGCCTTGCCCAGCTTCTCCAGGCTCTGTCGCCATACGTATATCTGCGAGCCAGGACCCACCTTGGATGGACATACATTATCGCAAGATAGACAGAGGGTACAAGCCGAAACATTGTCGCTGTACTTCTGAGGATTCTTCAGCATACCGAGGTTCACACCGATAGGACCAGGAATGAAATAGGTATAGCTATATCCACCCGAACGGCGATACACTGGGCAAGTATTCATGCAGGCACCACAGCGCATACACTTCAAGGTTTGCCAGTGAGCCTCATCGGCAAGGATGTCGCTTCTGCCATTGTCCACCAATACCACGTGCATCTCTGCACCCGGACGAGCCTGGCGGAAATGAGAGGTATAAGTAGTGGTAGGCTGACCCGTACCGCAACGGCAGAGCAGACGCTGGAACACAGCCACGCTCTTATAGTCAGGCACCAATTTTTCTATTCCCATCGCCACGATGTGCAGCTTAGGCATAGAGGTGGTCATGTCGGCATTACCCTCGTTGGTGCAAACCACACAGTCGCCCGTGGCAGCCACACCAAAGTTGCAGCCTGTCATACCCGCACCAGCCTCCATAAACTGGTTGCGCAAGTGATGGCGAGCGCAGCGAGTCAGGTAAGTAGGGTCGTAATTGCCTATTTCCTTGGAGATACCCTTCTCCTCAAACATCTTGCCTACCTCCTCACGTTTCAGGTGGATGGCAGGCATCACGATATGGCTAGGCTTCTGCCCCAAGAGCTGGATGATGCGCTCACCCAAGTCGGTCTCCACCACGTCGATGCCGTGCTGCTCCAAGTAAGGTTCATCTCGCACTCCTCGGTGAGCATCGACTTCGACTTCACCATCTTCTTCACGTTATGGTCTTTCAGAATGCCCAACACAATCTCGTTGAACTCCTGCGCATCCTTCGCCCAATGCACAATGACACCACGGCTCTCCAAGTTCTTGGAGAACATATCAAGGTAATCAGCCAAGTGGGTGATGGTATGCATCTTGATCTGTGATGCGTGTTCGCGCAGACTCTCCCACTCAGGCAGTTCCTGCGCCATCTTATCTCGTTTTTGACGTACAGACCAGAAGGTAGCATCGTGCCAAGCGGTCTTCTCTACGTCTTGCGTAAACCTTGCGGCTCTCTTAGAATGTTCTGTACTCATAATTTATAGACCTGCAGCTAAAATTTGAACAACATGAATAAACTTAATCGGCATATTCTCCTTCTTGGCGATACCAGCCATATGCATGAGGCACGAAGAGTCTGGTCCCGTCACATATTCAGCGCCCGTAGCCATATGGCGCTTGATCTTGTCTTCGCCCATACGTGTAGAGACGGCAGGTTCCTCGATAGAGAACATACCGCCAAATCCGCAGCACTCATCCTTGCGCTCTGGCTCATGAACAGTGATGCCATCCACCATGTTCAGCAAGTCGATAATCTTATTGAATGGTTTGATATGGCGCTCAGAAGGCGAAGACAGTCCGAGCTCTCTCACGCCGTGGCAACTGTTGTGAACACTCACCACATGAGGAAACTTGCCTGGCACATGATCCACCTTCAACACATCGTGCAGAAATTCCACGATGTCCATAATCTTGTTAGAAGAAACACACTCGTGCTTGCCCTCCAGTATCTGAGGGTAATACACTCTGACATAAGCTGCGCACGAAGCAGAAGGAGCCACGATGTAGTCATAGTCCTTGAAGAGTTCGTCGAAGGTTTCGATTACCTTCTCCGACTTATCCTGGAATCCCGCTGTTAGCCATAGGCTGTCCGCAGCAAGTTTGCTTCTCAGGATATCCTACATCCAGTCCGTAATGCTTGAGCAACTTGTATGTAGCCACGCCCGCTTCTGGATAGAGGGCATCTACATAGCAAGGGACGAATAATCCGACTTTCATTGTTGTTATCTATTATAAATCTTGTTAGCTATAGTTTACTTGTTACCGCTGCAAAGGTAACAAAAATCATTCAGAAAAGCTCATCACCCGAAAGAAAATCCCCGATATTTGATTTTATTTAACGGAGACTACTGCATCATAAGAAGAAAGCTACGCTCTGGCGTATTCTCAAAAAATGGAGGAGATACCACCTCCTCATGAAAATATTCTCCAAAAATCTAGGTGATTTCAAATAAAAGTTGTAGCTTTGCAGCAAATAATAAAATTTTTGATTATGGCAACAGTAAAATTGACAAGAGAATTTGTTAGAAAATGGTGAGTCTTATCAATTTGCTTTAACAAATTATGAAGGAGCCAAATCGCCAAGAGATTCCAAAGTTCGTGAAACAGTCTTAGCCATAGTTGAGGAATTCTTTAGAGAAAACGAGGTCCCCTTTCTTCTTGAAATACCTAAAAAAAATGTCGTTAACAACAAGAACGAATGGTTGTAACTGTACGGTCTTATCATCACAAGTGCCTATTCTTATACTGAGAAGAAGGCGTTTCGCAGATCTTTGACGACCGCAAAAAGATTGTGTGGCGGTCGCAGTAATATCTTACGGCGGTCGTCAGAAGATATTATGGCGGCCGCCAAAAGAACGTGTGGCAGGTCTTCGAAAAGATGAT